>ENA-ORUM01002257-ORUM01002257.1-human-gut-metagenome-genome-assembly--contig:-NODE-2257-length-11631-cov-2.710522_pt1 | contig 11631 bp, 9 predicted proteins | sample MGYA00242083_ERZ509217 | MGnify/ENA primary metagenome ERZ509217 (study PRJEB26280, sample SAMEA2338831) | human gut metagenome | biome: human gut; feature: human-associated habitat; material: faeces... | reverse complement strand
TGATGGGCAAAATACTCCATAGCCTCATCCAGAGCAGCTGCCGTCACCACCCGGTATTCCACCACTTCAAAGCCCTGTTCTTTCAGCCACAGAAACTGCTGCTCTCTGGAATTTTGAAAATCCACATCCTCAGCCTTTACCAGAGAAAACGCGTAAAAATGCACATTTCGCCTGGCGGTTATCTCGTTATTTAACTGCCGTACTGAACCGCTGCACAGATTCCGCGGATTTTTATATCTGGCATCCACATCCTCTATCTGCCGGTTGATTTTTTCAAAATCAGAATACGTGATAATGGCCTCTCCCCGAAGCACCAGTTCTCCCTGATATCCTATCTGCAGAGGAATGTTTTTAAACACTCTGGCATTGTTGGTAATCACCTCACCCACGGTTCCGTTTCCCCTGGTGACTGCTTTTTCCAGTTTTCCATTCCGATACGTCAGTACAATGGTAAGGCCATCCAGTTTCCAGGAAAGCAGGGTCTTATGCTCTCCCACAAACTGCCGCAGCGTTTCCCGGTCTTTCGTCTTATCCAGGGAAAGCATAGGACTTTCGTGGGCCTCTTTCGGCAGTTCTTCTAATGACGCATATCCCACAGAGACCGTAGGACTTCCTGCAAGGGTGACTCCTGTCTCTTCCTCCAGCTTTACCAGTTCGTCATACAATCTGTCATATTCAAAATTGCTCATGATTTCCCGGTCTTCCTGATAATAGGCCTTTGCGGCCTCCGTCAGCATGGGAATCAGTTCTTTCATTCTCTGCATCTTATCCATGTTTCTCAAACCTCCGTTTTTGTTGTCCCTGATGTAGTCCTTTCCTGTCTTTGACAGGGGTTCTGTATTTTCCCGCGTTTTTTACAGGCTTTCCTCCGGTATAGGTTTCCTGCACTTTTCCTGCCTTTTTCTCCTGCTCACGTTTCTCTAACAGCCGGGTGAGCTCTTCCATTTCTTCCCCGGTGGCTGCCCGATACTGTCCTACAGCCAGGTCTCCCAAACAGACATTCATAATCCGCACACGTTTCAGACGCTTCACTTCATATCCAAGATAATGACACATTCGCCGTATCTGCCGGTTCAAACCCTGGGTCAGCACAATCCGAAAACTGCGCTCTCCTTCCTTTGTAACTTTGCAGGCTCTGGTAACGGTTCCCAGAATGGGGACACCCTTTCCCATGGCCGCCAAAAATTCTTCCGTCACCGGCCTGTCTACGGTAACCACATACTCTTTTTCGTGGCCATTGCCTGCTTTCATCATTCGGTTCACCAGTTCGCCCTGATTGGTCAGAAGCAGCAGTCCTTCGGAGTCTTTATCCAGCCTTCCTGCATAATATACCCGTATTGGATAATTTATATAAGAAATCACGTTTTTTTTCACACGCAAGTCTGTGGTACACTCAATTCCTCTGGGTTTATGAAAAACCAAAAGCACCTTTTTCTCTTCTCTGCGGATTTCTTTCCCATCTATGAGAATCCGGCTGGAGTCTTCCACCTGGGTTCCTAAGGCCGCCGGTTCGCCGTCTATGAGAATTCTGCCCTCCTGCACCAGACGGTCTGCCTCTCTTCTGGAACAGACTCCTGCCTCACTTAAATACTTATTTAAACGCATAATATCTCCCTTTTTTTACCGCCCAACGCTGGTATACGGTCTGCACAATGTGGGACTATTATACCACAATTTCCCCGGTAAAGGAAAGATTTCTTCCAAACCCGGTTGCTATTTTCCCATGATTCAAGGTATAATAAGAACGGCAACGAAAACTTTAAGGCGGACTGACAGGACAGTCTGACTGACAAAAGAGGAGACAGCATGAAAGTTACAAAAAAGGGATTTTTTCTTACCGTGTTCGTTCTTCTTCTGGGTGCTTTTTTTGTTCTGGCCCCGCCCTTTGCCTGTGTACTGGTAAGAAACTATCTGGTTGCTTACGAAAACAGGCAGGAGGCCATGAAGGAGGACCACTGGGTTTACAATGCAACCGGTAAACGCTATGTCTACCATGACGGCTCTGTGATTCAAAATGACAGCAAGGTACTGGACAATGTGACCTACTATTTTGATTCCAAAGGCTATGTGAAAACAGGCTGGGTGCAGGATAAGGGCAAGCTCTATTACCGCAATTCTGACGGTTCCCCGGTTTCCGGCTGGTTTGAAGACGAAAACGGGAAATATTACCTGCTAGAAGACGGCTCTCCCACCATCGGCTGGGCAGATATTGAAAATAAAAAATATTATTTTCAAAGCAATGGCGTCATGGCTGTGGGCATGACGGAAATCGACGGCGCACAGCATCTCTTTAATGAGGACGGCTCTGTATCCTCCGGCTGGGCGGAAGATGACGGCAAAAAATACTATCGTGATGATACCGGTGCCCTGACTGTAGGATTCAAGGATATTGACGGCAAAACTTATTACTTCCGGGAGGACGGCACTATGGCTACAGGCTGGATTACCAACGGCAATGACCGCTACTATATGGACCAGGACGGTTCCAAGGTAACCAATGCCTGGATTGAAGAGGAAGGACAAAAGCATTTCGTAGACAAAGACGGCAAAGAATTAAAAGGCTGGGTAACCGTCAGCGGGAAGAAATATTTTCTCAATGAAGAAGGTATTCTGGCATCTTCCGGCTGGATGAAACAGGACAATAAATGGTACTTCATTGACAAAGACGGCAGCGCCAAAACCGGACTGTTCCAGGACAGTGGAAAATGGTACTTCCTTACTGCAGAAGGCGAACTGAAAAACGGCTGGGTAGAACAAAACGGCAAAAAATATTATCTTGCCAATGCACAGCTTATGACAGGCTGGAGAAAAATCGACAACAAACAATATTATTTTAATGAAGACGGCACCATGGCCACAGGCTGGATTACCATTGACGGAAAATCCTATTTTCTGAAAGAAGACGGCAGTTTGGACGCCACTGCAAAAAAATGAGGAGCAGGAAATTCCTGTTCCTCATTTTCTCTTTTCTATACTCTTATTGCAGTAAATCCGCATATACATAGGCTTCCTGCCCGTTATACTCCACTTTAATCCAGTTGTCTTCTCCGTTTTCCAGCTTCTTCACCTGGTCGCCGGCTTTCAGCCTTCCCAGAATCTCTGCATTAGTCGTGGAATCCGCACGCACATTACAGTCTTCCTTTGCCGTGAGCATATCGCCGTTGTCTGCCATCTGCGCGGTATTCACTTCCTTACCTAACTTTTCTTCAAAGGCTTTTAACTCTGCATCAGACGCCATAGCTTCATTCAGTTTATTCTCCACATCTTCAATCAGCGTCATCACATCTTTTTCCTGTCTGGTCTTTTCGATACATTCCTGTACTTCCGCATCACTGTCATCGTTGTGAATCACATAATTTCCGCTGTCATTTTTGATAACATAGAGCTCTGAAAGTCCCGGCGCTGCTGTTTTCACATCCTTAAACTTCAAGTCATAGGAAACAAAAACTACATAGCTGTCTTTTTCCAGTCCTTGCTTGGTGTAAACTACAATATTATCATAGCTTTCAATATACGTCGCATTGGTTACCTTTGCTTCGTCTGTGGCATCAAAGCTGTCCGCAAGTTCTTTCATACGGTCAACATTTTTCTCTCCCCAGGCTGTATAAAATGCATCAATCAAAGAATTTACTTCAGGGTATGCATTCTTTTCAAGAGCATTCTCATCTTCCTTATCCGCATCGTCTTTCTCTGCTTCATCGGAATCTGTGGAATCTTTCTTTTGCTCTGTCTTTTTCTCCGTATCTTTTGGCTTTTCATCAGAAAATCCTCCGGTTAAAGCTTTGACGCCAAAAAATAATAAGACAAGAGCAAGCAGAATTGCCAGACCCAGAAGAATATACCTCAGATTATCTGAGAGCCATTCTCTGAAATTGTCTAACATACCTTTCCTCCTTATATTCCCTTATCCCTATGCTCTCCCCAAAGCACAAAACACACCCGGAGGGAATCGAACCCCCGACACGTGGTACCGGAAACCACTGCTCTATCCCCTGAGCTACGAGTGCCTGCGATTGTTACATCTTGGTTATCATACCACACATTTTGGAAAATGTAAAGACCTATACGCATTTTTGGGAAATGACACCCTGTTCATCCCAAAAACAGGGTGTCAGCCCCCACTTTTACATCATAAGAGCGGCTTTTTTCCTGTCATAATAATAAACCTCATTAGAGAGAATCTCCTCCTCTTCTACCTGTTTTTCATTCACCTCTCTCACCATTTTCTTTAACTCCAAACGGGAATACTGTCCCCGGTCCGGGACGAGAATACATTCATGAACGCTGCTTGGAAGAATGTAGAAATTCCCCCGCAGCAGACCTGCGATATGACTTAAGACATGAGGATAAAGGATAACTGCTGCGCCAAAACATTTTTCTTTGTTGGTCAGCACATACATCAGTTCCTCTTCCCTTGAAAATTCCGGGCTTTCTCCGGTAAGCTCTGCAATCAGGGCTTCCATTCCCTGAAGTGTGTAGGGAAGCTTCCGGCTGGTATTGTGCACGGCGTCTTCCAGCAGACAACGTCTGGTAATGCCCCAGGCTTCCAGATTGCAGTTGTGGATTAACACCGTGGCCCCGTGAAAGTTTCCCCCTTCCACCCGGTAATAAAAAACCACTGCCAAATCCAGATATTTTATATGCGGCATTTTGTCCAGGCGTTTCCGATTCATTTCGTAATTAATCAGTTTATAATAAATTCTGGTTCTGGCCTGTCCGTAATCTTCAAAATTCTCCATGGAAATCTCTGTCTCCGGCTTCTGCAATTCTTCAAATGCCAGAATTTCCTTTGCCAGTTCTTCCATAGAGGCGTTTTCTTCCCAGGCCTCATACAGTTCTTCCAGATAAAGGGTGGGGGCTATGTTTTTTCCCTCCTTACGGATAATAATGCCATCCAGTAAAACGCCGTTATTTTTCTCTATCTGGTGCAAAGATACTTCCTTTTTTTCTCCTGCGGCTCTTTGCAGCACCTCCAATAGTTCTGTTTTGAAAGTTTCATAGTCCATACATATTTTTCCTTTCTGAAATAATTATTTATATAAATCAGAACAGAAAAAGTACCTGGTGTGCCAGACGGACTTTCCCTGCTGCTGCTTTATATCACTTCCTGTTTGTATCTGGAAAAATCTTTCACGAATGTGTGTGAATAAAAATAAAATCAGAAATGTAAAAAGAATTTCAAGTCAAATCCGCGGGACGGATACGCCAAAGACACCGCCCCCGGATTCTTATATCTGTCTTATACTCTGGACAGGTATTCTCCTGTTCTTGTATCGATTTTGATAACATCGCCCTGGTTTACGAACAGAGGTACATATACTGTGGCTCCTGTCTCTACAGTTGCAGGTTTTGTTGCGCCCTGCGCTGTATTTCCGGCAAAGCCCGGCTCTGTATCTGTGATTTCCAGTTCTACGAATAATGGCGGTTCAATCGCGAATACGCTTCCGTTGTAAGAACATACTTTTACAGTTTCGTTCTCTTTTACGAATTTCAGAGAATCGCCTACTGTATCCTGGCCGATTGCAATCTGGTCATAAGTTTCATTGTTCATGAAGTTGAACAAATCGCCATCGCTGTATAAATACTGCATATCCACACGTTCAATACGAGCCTGTGGGAATTTTTCAGTTGGTCTGAAAGTTCTTTCAATAATTCCGCCACTGATAACATTTTTTAATTTTGTTCTAACGAATGCAGCACCTTTACCTGGTTTAACGTGCTGGAATTCCATAATCTGTACTACGTTACCATCAATTTCCAGTGTGAGACCATTTTTAAAATCTCCTGCTGATATCATAATGATATTCCTCCTTATTTCGTCCATTGGGAAAACCTGTGTTTTTTCCACTGTACTTCATTTTATAATACATCCGGGCAATTTTCAACTGTTTTTTCTCTTTCTTTTCTCTTTCTTATAAAAATACAGCACGATTTTTTCCAGTTTCCGCTTTAATACAATCTGAATCTCTTCTTTTGGATGAATGGGCTTTACCAAAATATTGTAAATTCCCGTTCTCTTTGCCCCGTAAACATCTGTAAAAAGCTGGTCTCCCACAAAAATCGTGTTTTCCAGAGAAGTTCCCATAAGTTCCATGGCCTTTCGGTAATTCTTCCTGGAAGGTTTATGGGCGTTTTCAATAAAATGTACCTGAATGTTCTGGTTAAAAGAGCTGACACGCTCATACTGATTATTGGACAACAGACAGCACTGAAAGCCTGTGTTTTTCAGTCCGGCAAAAAGAGCCTCTGCCTTTTCGTCTGCCGGTGCCCCGTGGGGAACCAGAGTATTGTCAATGTCGAAAATGACGCCTCTGTACCCCTTTTTGTAAAGAGCATCGAAATCTATGAGATAAGTAGAATCCAGATATTCATCCGGGAAAAATTTCTGAAACATATTTTCTTCCTTTCCTGTACCCGCTTTGTAAAACACTCTGCATTTTCTCTATGGTAACAGGTACAGGCGGTATTTGTCAAATTATCCTCTGCTCTTTAAAGGCTCATAGGACATTTCTTCCAACACATTTTTATAAGCCGGACGGATAATTTTATCTGTGTTAATCAACTCTTCCATGCGGTGCGCACTCCAGCCGACAATACGGGCAATGGCAAACATCGGTGTATACAGTTCCAGCGGAAGTCCCAGCATGCTGTACACAAAACCGCTGTAAAAGTCCACATTAGCGCTGACACCTTTGTAAATGCGCCGCTCTTTTGCTATGACTTCCGGAGCCAGACGTTCCACGGTGGCATAGAGTTCATAGTCTTTCATTCTGCCTTTTTCTTCTGCAAGCTGGCGGACAAATTTCTTGAAAATCTGCGCTCTGGGGTCAGAAATGGAATAAACGGCATGCCCTATTCCATAGATAAGCCCACGCTTATCAAAAGCTTCTTTATGAAGCAGCTTCGTCAGATATCCCTTAATTTCCTCTTCATCACTCCAGTCCTCTAAGTGTTCCTTCATATCCTGGAACATACTGACCACCTTAATGTTGGCGCCTCCGTGTTTAGGTCCTTTTAAAGAACCCAGGGCTGCTGCAATGGCAGAATACGTATCCGTACCGGAGGAGGATACCACATGAGTGGTAAAAGTGGAGTTATTTCCGCCGCCGTGTTCCATATGAAGTACCAGAGCCAGGTCTAAAATAGACGCCTCTAAAGGTGAGTACTGCTTATCCGGACGCAGCATCAGCAGAATATTTTCCGCTGTGGAAAGGTTTTTCTCAGGATTATGGATATAAAGACTGTCGTCCAAATTGTAATGTTTATGCGCCTGATAACCGTATACGGAAAGCATGGGAAACACGCTGATAAGGTTGATACACTGACGGAGAACATTGGGAAGGGAAATATCTTCCGGATTTTCGTCATAAGAATACAGAGTCAAAACGCTTCTGGAAAGGGTATTCATCATATCTTTGCTGGGTGCCTTCATAATGACATCCCGGACAAAGTTTGTGGGAAGCGTTCTCTGGGCAGCCAGAATCTTGCAGAAATCATCCAGTTCTTTCCGGCTGGGCAGACGTCCGAAAAGAAGAAGGTAAGTAGCTTCTTCAAATCCAAAACGCTTTTCATCCAGAAAGCCTTTCGTCAGGTCTTCTACATTAATTCCGCGATAATACAATTCGCCTTCGCAGGGAACCTCTTCACCGTCAATCACCTTTTTGGAAACAATATTGGAAATCTGGGTCAGACCTGCCAGAACACCTTTTCCATTAATGTCACGAAGCCCTCTTTTGACATCGTATTTCGGATACAGGGATGCATCTATGCGGCTGTTTTCTTTACAGATTTCCGTAAGCATTTCAATTTCCGGAGTAACATTCATATTAAAATCGGACATTTTGATTCCCCCTTATCTGTTTTTCGCTTTAGCGTGATAACATTTTAACACATGAGATAAGGGGTGACAAGAAAATTTTTTCTAAAAAATTTATGAACCATTTATTTCAGATTTAATTTAGCCAGTGCATCTGCAAAAGCATTATTGACAGGTTCCTGGGCCTCTTTCTTTTGTTTGTTCAGGTAACGCTGCACCTCTTTTTTGCTGACCCCTGCCCCTTCTTTGGCTCTTCTCTGCTGGAAACTGGAAAGTTTTTCCTTATAACCGCAGGTGCTGCAGATAAAGGTGTCCTCTTTTCCCTTGACATACATCTCCATTTTCCGGTGGCAGTTGGGACATCTGGCATTGGTCAGACGGGAAATGGTTTCTCTGTGTCCGCATTCCCGGTCCTGACACACCAGCATTTTACTGTTCTTACCGTTCACTGCCAGCATCCGTTTTCCGCACACCGGACACTTCGTATTGGTCAGATTGTCATGGCGGAATGTGCCTTCTCCTGTCTTAATTTCCCGGATGAGGTCCTCCGTATACCCCCGGATTTCCTTTAGAAACAAGTCTTTTTGCAATTTTCCCTTGGAAATCTCTGACAGCTTCATCTCCCAGTCTGCCGTCAGTTCGGGTTTCTTTAAATCTTCCGGAACCAGTTCCAGAAGCTGCTTTGCCTTTGAAGTCAGGTAAATATCATTTCCCCGTTTTTCCATTAAGAACGTGTGAAACAGCTTTTCAATAATATCTGCCCGTGTGGCAACGGTTCCCAGACCTCCGGTTTCTCCCAGGGTCTTTGCCGCTTTTTCATCTGCATTCTCCAGATATTTCACCGGATTTTCCATGGCAGACAACAGGGTTGCCTCTGTAAAAGGGGCCGGAGGTTTGGTTTTTCCTGCTGTGAGTTCCACTCTCTCGATTTTCAGCTTCTCACCTTCCTGTATATCGGAAAGCTTCTGGAAATCCTCCTCCTCCTCTTCTTCTGTCCAGGTGCCTTCATAAACCTCTTTCCATCCGGCCTGCTTCACGATTTTCCCTTTTGCCGTAAAGATTTCTCCCCCGGCTGAGGCTTTCATGGTGGTCTGTTCGTACTCAAAAGGCGGATACAACACGCTTAAAAACCGTCTGACTACCAAATCGTAAATTTTCCGTTCTTCGTTTGTCATGTGGTCCAACTGCACAAACTGCTCTGTAGGAATAATGGCGTGGTGGTCACTGACCTTTTTGTCGTCCACAAAGGATTTGGATACTTTCACCGGCTTCATGGACAGGGACCCTGCCAGAGAGCGGTAAGGACCTACCGCGCAGGCTTTCAGCCTTTCCTTAATGGTGGACACAATATCGCTGCCAATGTATCTGGAGTCGGTTCTCGGATAAGTGAGCACTTTATGATTTTCATAAAGTCTCTGCATAATATTCAGCGTTTCCTTTGCGGAAAAACCGAATTTTTTGTTGGCATCTCTCTGCAGCTCGGTCAAATCATACAGCCCAGGAGCATACGTTTTCTTCCGGCTCTTGTCCACAGAAACTACCTGCAGCAAATCCGACTGCACCGCCCCTTTTTTCTCTTCCATGCGTTCTTTCTGGAACGAACGGATACTGCCGCTTTTCTTATCCTGCCAGGTCCAGCGGTTTTTTCCTGCCAGAAGGGTCAGTCCATAGTATTCCTGCGGTTTAAAACTGCGGATTTCTGCCTCTCTTGCCGCAATCATAGCAAGGGTGGGCGTCTGGACACGTCCGCAGGAAAGCTGGGCATTGTATTTGCAGGTCAAAGCTCTGGTGGCATTGATACCCACTAACCAGTCTGCCTCGGCTCTGGACACCGCCGCGTCATAGAGAGAGTGATAGGCTCTTCCGTCTTTTAGGCTGGCAAAGCCTTCCCGGATGGCCTTATCCGTTACCGATGAAATCCAAAGGCGTTTGATGGGCTTTCTGCACTGGGCCTTTTCCAGAATCCAGCGGGCAACCAGTTCTCCTTCTCTTCCTGCGTCTGTGGCAATAACGATATCCTGCACATCCTTGCGCCAGAGTTGGGTTTTCACTGCCTGATACTGCTTTGCAGTCTGTTTGATAACCACCAGTTCCATCTTTTTCGGCATCATAGGCAGGACTTCCATATTCCACTCTTTGTATTTTTTGTCATATTCCTCCGGGTCTGCCAGAGTGACCAGATGTCCCAGGGCCCAGGTTACAATATAGCGTTCTCCTTCCAAAGCACCGTTCAGCTTTTTGCTGCATTTCAACACTCTGGCAATATCTCTTGCCACGGAAGGCTTTTCTGCTAAAACCAGTGTTTTCATTCGCCAGCCTCCTGCATATCTTTTCCGAAAAAGGCAGCTGTCCTGCTCACCTTGCTCATTAAATCAGAAAAAGCCTGAGGAGTTAAAGACTGTTTGCCGTCGCACAGAGCCTTCTCCGGGTTGTTGTGCACCTCTATCATCACACCGTCTGCTCCTGCTGCAATAGCTGCCATGGTCAGCGGTTCCACCATAAAACGCAGTCCTGCCGCATGGCTGGGGTCTACGATGACCGGCAGATGGGTTTTGGATTTCAGCATGGGAATGGCGGAAACATCCAAAGTGTTTCTCATAGAGGTTTCAAAGGTGCGGATACCTCTTTCACAGAGAATAACCTTTTCATTTCCCCCTGCCATAATGTATTCCGCGCTCATTAAAAGTTCTTCCAAGGTGTTGGCCATTCCTCTTTTCAGCAAAATCGGCTTATCCACCTTACCTAGTTCCTTTAAAAGCTGGAAATTCTGCATATTTCTGGTACCTACCTGAATCACATCCACCTCATCAAAAAGGGGCAGATGGTCTGTGCTCATAATTTCTGTCACAATGGGAAGTCCCGTGGCTTTCTTTGCCTCTAGCAGCATTTTTAATCCTTCGTCCCCCAGTCCCTGGAAAGAGTAAGGTGAAGTCCTGGGCTTAAAAGCACCGCCTCTTAGAAGACCTGCTCCTGCTTTTTTCACATCTAAGGCTACTTCTGTCATCTGTTCTCTGGTTTCCACAGAACAGGGACCTGCAATTACCTGGAAAAATCCGCCTCCGATTTTTCTGCCTGCAATATCTACCACCGTATCCTTGGGATGCATATCTTTGTTGGCTTTTTTATACGGTTCTTTGATTCGCTTTACAGACTCTACCACGTCCAGGGCAGACAACCACTCGGCATCTACTTCTGTGGTGTCTCCTACCAGACCAATCAGGGAAGTGTTCACCCCGTCTGACAAATGAAGCTGCAATCCCATATGGGTAAGTTCCTGTTTTAAAGCGTCTACTTTCTCTTCGTCCGCCCCTTTTTTCAATACTACAATCATGCTGTGCCCTCCTGTTTTCATAAAAAAAGCGATGCCTGCTGCTGCAAACACCGCTGTTTTCTCTTTTCCTGTGTGAAAGGAATCAGAATCTTTTGCAGCGAAAGCAGCCTGCGCCGTAAAAATAGCCCAGGTAAGCGTAATAAGAATCCTTGTTTCCGCTAAAAACTGCCTGTTTCTGCATCATGATTTCTTCCTGCCCTTTCTTTTAAACTAATCTTATCATATAACCGCCTTTCCTATTTGTCAACCGAAATTTTAACAATTTAAAGCGTTTAAGTGTTTTTTGAAATCTTTGTTAAAAAATCGGTTGTGTATTGTGATGTCAGCCGTTTTATATTATAATTATTTGAAGAATTATTTCTATTTTTCAGAATTTTTTTACAGATGAGGGGTAAACAAATGTCTAATACTACCAATCTTCGCAGCCAACTGGCCTATCAGGTAATTCAAGAGGTACAAAAAGCCGTTATCGGGAAAGAAGACC
>ENA-ORUM01002255-ORUM01002255.1-human-gut-metagenome-genome-assembly--contig:-NODE-2255-length-11645-cov-2.909146_pt1 | contig 11645 bp, 12 predicted proteins | sample MGYA00242083_ERZ509217 | MGnify/ENA primary metagenome ERZ509217 (study PRJEB26280, sample SAMEA2338831) | human gut metagenome | biome: human gut; feature: human-associated habitat; material: faeces... | reverse complement strand
TATTCCTTGGCGAGCATTGATAAAGCAAAAAGCTTGTTGGGATACGCACCGCAATATAGTATGAGGCTAGGTTTGCAGGAAACGGTGAAATGGTATTGGAATAATCTATAAGTAAAAACAATATAAACGAATTATGATGCAAGATGTGAAAATTTGCGTGATAGGTTTGGGGTATGTGGGGTTACCTCTCGCTCGGTTGTTTTCAACTAAATATGAAACGATAGGTTTTGATATGAACCAGAAACGGGTGGATGCTTTAATGGCAGGGCATGACGAAACCTTAGAGGTGAGCGATGAGTTATTACAAACGGCTATTTCTGATGGTTTTATTTGTACCTCGAATATTGAAAAAATACGGGATTGTAATTTTTATGTGGTGGCGGTACCGACACCTGTAGATGATAATAATAATCCTGATTTGACCCCGTTATATGGAGCTAGTACGACCGTGGGTAAGGTGATTTCTCGGGGAAATATCGTGGTTTATGAATCGACCGTTTATCCTGGGGTAACGGAAGACGAGTGTATTCCTGTGGTGGAAAAAGTGTCTGGATTAAAATTCAACAAGGATTTTTTTGCTGGCTATTCTCCAGAACGTATAAATCCAGGTGATAAGTTGCATACCGTGGAGAAAATCAAAAAAGTAACCTCGGGATCAACTCTGGAGGTAGGTCGAAAAATCGACGAAATTTACGCTTCGGTGATCGTTGCAGGGACACATCTGGCTCCTACAATAAAAGTGGCAGAGGCTGCAAAAGTAATCGAGAACTCTCAGCGAGATATAAATATCGCTTTCGTGAACGAGTTGTCAAAAATTTTTAATAAGCTAGGAATAGACACGCAAGATGTCCTTGAAGCTGCCAGTACCAAGTGGAACTTTCTACCTTTTAAGCCGGGACTTGTAGGGGGGCATTGTATAGGAGTGGATCCTTATTATCTGGCTCAATGTGCTCAACGACATGGATATAATCCAGAAATTATTTTGGCTGGCCGGCGAATGAATGATGGAATGGGAGAGTATGTGGCAAACGAGGTTGTTAAGTTGATGTTGAAAAAAGGGATTCAAGTGTTGAATTCAAAAATTTTGGTATTAGGTTTTACTTTTAAGGAAAATTGTCCAGATGTTCGAAATACGAAAGTGGTCGATATATATAAAGCCTTGAAAGAGTATAATCTTGATATTACTGTTTATGATCCATGGGCTAATCCTGTTATAGCTTTGTATGAGTATGGCGTTGAGATAACGAACGAGTCTCCAGTAGAGAAATTCGATACAGTGATTTTAGCGGTAGCCCATGAGGAATTCAGAAGGATAGATACTAGTTCGTTGTTGCATGGGAAACATGTTATTTTTGATGTGAAGGGATTTTTAAATCGGGATATTGTAGATGCGAGATTGTAACAAGTTTAGAGTAAAGATAATTTTAGTCGATCAAAATGTTTAGAAGAAAAGAAACTTATTACATATAAATTTTAGATGTTTACGAAAACGATTATTACTTCAATTCTTGATTCAATACAAAAATTTTCAGATAGAAATGCTTTTTGTATTGACAATATTTTTTATACTTACAAGCAATTTGCTGAAAATATTTCAAAAATAAGAATTGCTGTAAAAAATATCCCATTTTTTTAAAGACAACGCCCATCTGAATGACAATGGTGCACAAAGGTTTACCAAAATGCTAGTAGAGAAAATCAAAGAACTATAACGCATTGATATATGGGGTTAAAACAAAAAACAATTTTTGGATTAATTTGGACTTCTGCAGGAACGTTGGTGAATGGATTGATAAGTATTATTGTTACGATAGTTTTATCAAGAGTGTTAGAACCTTATGATTTTGCACTAATAGCATTATTAATTGTTTTTGTTGCAGTATCCAATGTTTTAATTGATAGTGGATTTACGCAGGCAATTATTCGGGATGATAACCCTTCGCAACAAGATCTGTCGACAGTTTTTTTCTTTAACTTCATAATGTCAATAATACTTTATGCGATATTGTTTTGTCTATCTCCCTATATTGCAACGTTCTTTGATGCTCCAGAATTGGAATTGTTATCAAAAGTCGTTTTTTTAGTGATTGTCTTCAATTCGGTTTCTATCATACAGAATGCGATGCTTAATAGAGAATTAAGATTTGCATGGGTTGCAGGGGCTACGGCTCTTTCGTATGTTATAGGAGGTATTGTCTCTGTAGTGATCGTATTTTTGGGATTTGGCGTGTGGGCCATTGTTGCTAATATGGTTATTCCTCCATTTGCGAAGAGTATTATTTTATGGGTAAAATCTTCTTGGAGACCATTGTTTACATTTAGTTTTAAGTCTTTGAAAAAATATTTGCATTTTGGAATATTTTTAACGATTCAAGGACTTATAGATGTCGTTGTTACAAATTTGAACTCGATCTTTATCGGGAAATTTTATACTAAAAGTGAACTAGGATATTATTCACAGGGTGGAAAAATGGATAGTTATGTTATTACTCCCATAGTGTCGGTATTACAAAAAGTAACTTATCCAATTCTTTCTAAAATTAAAAATGATGAAGAAAGGCTTAAAGAGGGATATAGAAAAATTATCACCATGACATTATTTACTTATTTGCCAATCGTTTTTTTTGTTATTATTTTCTCAGATCCTGTAATCGTGATGTTTTTGGGAGAAAAGTGGAGCGATGCGGGAATTTTTTTGAAAATTTCTGCCATAGGTAGTTTGATTTATCCATTACAAAAAATTTGTGAAAATATTGTGATGGTAAAAGGAAAAACAAGACAGATGTTATACATGGCATTAATTAAACAGACTCTGAGAATATTAGTGATGTTTTTGTTCGTTTATAGAGGAGTTCTGGCATTGGCTTGGGGATTTATGTTAACAGGGATTCTGGGAGGGCTATTATATATATATATTGGAATGAAATATCTTGGCTATACACTGGGTGAATTTTTGTGTGATAATGGAAAAATTGTATTGCTTTCATTTGGAGTGTCGTTATTATTGTATATTATTTTGATAAATATAGAGTTGGGGGGATTGTATATCATAATGGGGGGAATTTTTGTTTTTTGCGGATATTTATTTTTATCTTATTTATTAAATAGGGACAGAACCTGTGAATGGTTTGATATTATACGAGCGATAAGAAAAAGGTGATTAATTTGCTGTAATATGAAAATGAGGTATATTATATGGAAGATAGGTAATCAATTCAAGAAAGTGTTTACGTGGTGGTGTTGGGTGCTAAATTATATAGCGAGGTTTTCTACGTTGTCTGCTTTTTTAAGTATTTTTAAAATAGAATATTTTACGGCTTATTTGTGGCGATGTACAGGTTGTAATATAGGTAAACGAGTTTGCATCGGATGGGACGTGTATTGGGATGTTGGAAATGCTAAATTAATAACGATAGAGGATGATGTTTGGATAGCGAGTCGTGCCTTGATTTTATGTCATAAGAGAGAGATGTCTTTGTATTATAAAGGAGAATCTTATAAATCGTTGCCTCATAAACGTATGCCTGTAACTATAAAAAAGGGAGCTTGCGTAAGTATGGGGGCTATGATTATGCCAGGAGTAACTATTGGTGAAGGAGCGGTTGTCGGTGCTTATTCTCTTGTGAACAAGGATGTTCCAGCATGGACTATTGTGGCAGGAAATCCTGCGAAAGTAATCAAAGAAATAAAACCAAGAGGGTGATGAAATCGTTTAAATATTATATGCTTGCTGCTTGTGTGCGTGCTATGACTTATCTCTATAAACGTAGGGGATGGACAACGAATAGACATATAGTGGTAATTGAAAGTGATGATTGGGGAAGTATTCGAATGCCATCTTTGGAAGTAAGAAACGAGTTAATATCTAGGGGCGTAAGTATAGCTTCTTGTATATATGATAAAATTGATACATTAGCAGCGAATACGGATTTAGAGTTGTTGATGGAAGTATTGGATTCTGTAAAAGATGGCTGTGGAAATCCGGCAAAGATGACTTTAGATTGCGTGGTGGCTAATCCTGATTTTGAAAGGATAAAAGCTAATGGTTTTGTGAAATATGAGTACGAGTTATTTACAGAAACATTGAAACGCTATCCTCATCATGATAGAGTTTTTGAATTGTGGAAAGAGGGGATTAGACATAATGTGTTCAAACCTCAATTTCATGGAAGGGAGCATTTGAATGCATACTTGTGGTTGATGTTGTTACAAGATAAGCAACCAGAGGTGATGAAAGCATTTGATAAGGGTGTTATTTCAATGGATATAGATAAAAGGATTGATGCCAGGGGACATGTACTTGCTGCTTATAATGTTAAAAATGAAAAAGAGAGAAATTTTGTTGTGCAATCAATAAGAGAAGGAGGTGATTTGTTTGAGCAATTGTTTGGCTATCGGTCAAAATCTATGATTGCACCTTGTTATATTTGGGATGATTGTATAGAAGAAGTTGCGGCACAGGTGGGGATTCAATATTTACAAGGAGGAATTGTTCAGACCCAATCTGTATTAGAGAAAAGTTCTTTGAAATATCACTTTATGGGAGAGCAAAATAAATGTGGACAATATTATTTAACTCGAAATTGTTTTTTTGAACCGACACAAGATATTTCACTTGGTTTTGATCGTTGTTTACATGATTTAACATGTTGTTTCGAATTGAATAAACCTGCAATTATATCAACGCATCGTTTGAATTTTGTAGGAGAGTTAGAGGTTAAAAACCGGGATAAGAATCTTTTTGAATTCAAACGATTGTTGCAAGCAATAGTACAAAAGTATCCGGACGTAGAATTTATGTCTTCTGATGAATTAGGAGATGTGATTTCGATGGATCATAATACAAAATTTCAAATATGACAACGAAAACATTCATTAATAAAGCCTTTAAAGCTTTAATGCATCCCAATTTGATTTTGCATTTCATACTTGGTCAATTAGCCCCGTATATTTTAAACGATAGAATGTACATTCGTATGAAATATAGGTTAAATTTGAAAAGGAAGTGTAATTTAGATGCTCCAAAAATATTTCAAGAAAAATTGCAATGGATAAAATTGAATGACAGAAAGCCTATCTACCATCAAATGGTTGATAAAATTGAAGCGAAAAAATTTATAGCTGATAAAATTGGTGAAGAATATGTAATTCCAATGTTGGGAATGTGGGAGCGATTTGAAGATATTGACTTTGATGCCCTTCCTGATAGATTTATACTGAAATGTTCATTTGATAGTGGGTCTTATTATATATGTAAGGATAAATCCAAGCTGAATAAAGAAGAAATTAAGAAACACTTGCTTGTAAATTGGAAACACGATTATTATTGCTATAGTAGAGAATGGCCATATAAGGGACTAAAACATAGAATTCTTGCAGAATCATTAATTGCTGATCCTAAAGAATTAAAAGAATATAAATTTTTCTGTTTTAATGGTATTCCGAAATTTTATCAAAGTTGTTTAGATAGAAATAATGCTATTGGTGGGGCAATATTGAATTTTTTTGATCTTCAAGGGAATCTGTTGGAAGTGAAAGATGCAGAACATTCCCGAGAATCATTAGAAATTGCTCCTATTCCAACTAATTTGAATAAAATGATAGAATTAAGTCGGGTCTTGTCAAATGGAACATATTTTTTGCGGGTCGATTTTTATGAAGTAAATGGACAGATTTATGTCGGAGAATTTACCTTCTTTGAAAATGGAGGATTTTGTTATTTTATTCCTGAGAAATATAATAGTATTTGGGGGGATTGGATAAAATTGCCAACGGATTGAATTTCTATAATGTGTAGGAAGAGTTGTTCTTTTTAATATGATCTATTCTTTGGCGTTTGCTGTAATTGCCATATTATTGACAATTTTGGTATCCGGTTCATTTGTTTCGTGTAGTATGGCTATATTTACTTTTACTCTCGGACATTTGTATTGTAATACTGTAAATTGTTACGATAGATATTGGGCTCGTAAGGCATTTAATATTGTTTTTTCTCTTACAACCGTGTTTGCATGTATTCATTATTTGGATACAGTTGTGGATTGGAATGATTTCGCTATTGATTGGAAAGATGAATATAAATTTTGGTCCTTCACACAAGGGGGAAGTGCTAGTGATATAGGTGGTTTGTTTTATGATTGTTTTATTCGCAGAATTCATATTACAGATGAAGGCTATCTATTTTATATCACGGCATTAGCGTACGTTGCAAATAGTCTTTTTGATGGAAATCATCTGTTGTTACAATTTTTAGGGAGCGGTTTGTTTGGGAGTCTTGCTTCTATTGTATTATTTAAAATATATTCGAGATATTTGAATGCTAAAAAGGCTTATACTAATACATGGATTTTATCATTTTGTTCTGTCGTATTCTTTTATAGTTTTCAGCTTTTAAGAGATATACATATTTACTTTTTTTATTTGGTGGCCTTTAATATCTTACTTGATAGATTTAGAGTGAAAGGTGTTGTTACTTTGATCTTGATAACTATAATTGTTTTTCAGTTAAGATTTGCAAATGGGTTGTTTTGTCTTGCGCTGTTAGTATATTATTTTTATAAGCAGTTTCGGAAATATAAATGGCTTTTACCTTTATTTATTATAATTGTCATCTCAATATTTTTGAAATATTTTTGGGAAGATTATTACTCTGTAGTGCAAGCAATGAATAGGTACATGGAGTTTACTGAAGAGGCAATAGGGACGGAGCAGGGATTGTCTGCTGTTATAGTACAACTTCCTTCTGGAATTAAAGAAACAGTTTCCTTTCTCAATTTTATGCTTCAACCCTTTCCTTCATGGAATGGGTTATTAGAATCAATAAATATTTTTAACGGTATCGTTGAAATTCTTCCAGTGATATATCAATTATTTTGGTTTTTTGTATTTGCTTTGACTGTAAAATGGCTGATTTTTGATAAAAAGTTCAAGGAATTACCTCTTGATATGAGATGGTTGCTAATAATCGTTTTTATATTTATATGTTTGAATCTATCTAACCCTAATCAGAGACGGATTATGTGTGCCTATCCAATTATATTTTTGGTATATGCATATGTAAAAGAATATTGCATACCTGCAAAAGTTGTTCAAGGTAATAAAATTGTGGTATTTGTTTGTTGGAGCTGTATGGTTTTGATGTATTTATGTTTTAAATTTTAGATGTTTGAAGTATTCTTGTTTTGGACATATTTATTCTTATTGCTGATTTTTTGGGGGGAATATTAATATGAATTGTTATGAAAAAATATTGTTCGTTTCACCTAACCTTGGAAGTGGGGGTGGAGGAGCAGAGAGACAGATTGTAACTATTGCATGTTTGTTGAAAAATAGGGGTTATGAGGTGGAGTTTTTATGTTATTGTGATGGTGATTTCTATTATTATATTTTAGAGCAGCAACATATACCGGTATATTGGAAAATTTCATCAAGCTATTGGAAACGAATGATTTCTGTGAGGAAGTTTATTCGTAAAGGTAAATATGATGTTGTGATTTCTTTTCTTGAAACACCGAATTTTTTAAATAATTTTGCTGCGTTTGGGGGTAAGAACTGGAAAGTGATCACGGGTGAAAGGAGTGCAAAAGAGGAGCATTTTTTGTCAAGGAGAGGAAAAGTGTTTGCATGGTTTCAACGTTTTGCTGATTGTGTCGTGTGTAATTCGGAAAATGCTAGAAATATGTGGCAACAGTATTACCCGAATTATACAGATAAACTGTTCGTTATTTATAATAGTGTAAATTTACAACCGGTAACATCAACTTATTATCCCAAGCGGGAAGGGAAACTCCATATTTTGATTGCTGCAAGTTACCAGTATTTGAAGAATCCGATAGGTTTGATAAAAGCTATATCCATGATGAGTGCAGAAGATAAAGAAAAGCTTGTTGTAGATTGGTATGGAAGAGCTGAAATAACCAAAGGTGATACTCGATGTTATAATGAAGCTGTTCGGTTGGTTCAAGAGCATGGGTTACAGAATGTAATTCGTCTTAATTTTTCAACAGATCATATTCAAAATAAAATGAACGAAGCAGATGTCGTGGCCCTATTTTCACGGTTGGAAGGATTACCAAATGCTATTTGCGAGGGAATGACAATAGGTAAACCCATAGTGATGACAAGGGTTTCGGATTATGATGTATTAATAGATGAAACGAATGGTCTTTTGTGTGATTGGAATGACGTGGAATCAATTAAGAATGTTCTAATGAAAGTCGTTCGTCTTGATTGTGATGAGTTATTGTGTATGGGGGATTGCTCAAGGCAAAAAGCAATAGAATTATTTTCACGTGAGCGAGTAATTAACTCTTGGATTAATTTAATCAGTGATAAATATAAAGTTCAGTAGTTTCTGGGAGATGTTATAAAACATCGAGGATAGACATTTCAATAAATTTGAAGAATAACGAATTCGAAGAAGGTTGTGTCAGGATTGATCCTAGGATGATAATTTTACCATGGGGTGCAATTGGTTACGGGGGGCAATACTGGTACGGAAGTTATAGTTACCAAATACATAACATCTATTTTATCGTAGTTGGAGTTCTCGCTAAAATTTTGAGAATCAGAAAATAATTAAATGATGTGTTTTTTATAAAATGTTTGATCATGAATTATTCAGATTGGCAAATATACAAAAAGGGTATAATTTCGAAGCGAGCACCTCATATTCCACTTAAAGTTGAAGTTGATGAGTTGTTCAAGTATTTCAAAAGTGGGTGTTATGTTCGTTGGTATTCGAATTTCGACAAAGCGGAGTCTGAAAAGTTCTATTTTGTTATAAAGGATGGGGATTTTTCGATGGATACGATCTCCTCGAAAACAAGGAACATGGTTCGTCGATGTATAAGTGAATGTGTGGTACAAATAGTTGATTATCAGCAAATTGCTCGAGGGGGGGATTTGAAGTGTATCTATCTGAATGTCGGAGATTCGATAGAAAAGGATTTGGAGGAAATGTAAAGTCATTTGAAAATTGGGAGAGAGGAATAAGAAATGCTGCAGAGAGAGGGGAGGAGTTTTGGGGAGTGTTTTATCGGGATGAGGTTATAGCATATGGCGTTGCAAAGAGTTATGACGAGATTGTTGATCTAGTTACTTGGAAATGTAATTACGAAAAATATAAAAATTTCTACCCAGCTTATGGGTTGGTTTATAAAATGACCGAGTATTATTTGCAAAAAAATGGAGTAAAATACCTTAATGATGGAAATCGTTCTTTTTCGGAACATTCCCATGTACAAGATTTCCTTGTTAACAAATTTGGATATAGAAAAGCGTTCACGGAATTGAATGTATGTTTTAAATGGTGGTTGAAATTAGTCATTATATTGATTATTCCATTTGAGAAATGTATAAAAAATAAAGTGGTCTTGTCTTTTATAAGGATGTATAAATGGTCAAGATGAAAAAGGTATTAGTGTTGGGAGCCTTTGGTTATTTCTGTAATCAACTTGATGGGCAAACCATAAAAACTAGAAATGTGTATAATTTGTTACACGAGCGATATGCCGGGAAAGTATGGAGGGCGGATACTCTTAAATTAAAAAAGAATCCTCTGTTATTATTGGATTTGTTGTGGAAACTTATCAAATGTAATACTCTTATTATTATTCCTTGTTTGAATAATTTAACTTATATTTTCCCTGTTGTATATTACTTGTCAAAAATTTTTGGTTATGAGATAATTCATATATGCATTGGAGGATGGCAGGTGGAGTATTTTAAAGGTGATGAACGATTTGCTTCTCATCCTTTTCAATTAAGCTTGAGTAAAAAGATAAAGGCATTTATGCCGGAGATGGAAAAGGTAGATAATGATCTAAAGTTAGAATTTGGTTTTAATAACACGGTGGTCCTTACAAATTTTAGGGAAATAGATATCTCTATTGTAAATAGGAATAACACGAGGACATTGAAGTTAGTGTTTTTATCAAGAATCAATAAAAAAAAGGGATATCCAACTGTTTTTAATTTTGCTCAATATGTTCGAGAGAACGGATTAGACATTACAATTACTTTTTATGGAATGGTTGAAAGTGACGATAAGGAAGATTTTATGTTTTGTGTAAGTCAATTTCCTGATATTGTGACTTATGGAGGCCTTTTGTCACAAGAGATAATATCTCGAACCTTAGTAAACTATGACTTGATGCTATTTCCGACAAGATACTATACGGAAGGATTGCCTGGAACAATAATTGATGCCTATATTGCGAATCTTCCTGTAATTGCAACCGAGTGGAAACATGCTCGTGAATTTATCAAGGATGGAGAAACTGGTTTTATTGTGAGATTTGATAATTGTCAAAAAGAATTTGACGCAAGAATCATGGAATTATATAACAATAGAAAGAAACTTTCAGTGATGAAATGTAATGCTAAAAAAGAAGCGTTGCGTTTTACTGAAACTAACGGTTGGCAAGTTCTTTCTAAATATCTGTAAGATGTTAAAAATTTTGGGAGATATAAATTTTTCTGATGGCTTTTTTGATATGGGATTTGGTGTTGGTTCTGCCATTAAGAAAGGTTTCGATCCATTTGTAAAATTGTATAGAAAAAAGACGGATTTTTGGATCGGTAATTTGGAATGTGTTTGTGCGGATACTTCCGATAAACGGGGGGTATATGCTAAGCAGTTTCTAATTTCTCCTAGAGACTTGGTGTGTGTGAAACATCTTGATCTTTATGGGGTTGCAAACAATCACGTGATGCAACATGGAGAAAGTGCTTATCGTGAAATGTTATGGTATTTGGGTGATCATGGTGTTCAGTATGTTGGTAGTCTAGAAAGGAAAAGTACAACTTTTTTTCATGAAGGAAAAAAAGTTGGAATAATGGCTTTTAGTCAACGTCCTGAAAATTTCTCTCAACGTCCATTATACTGGTGTTTACCAGAATACGTCGAGATCCAAAGTGAATTAGCTAAATTGGCTGATTGTGATTTTAGAATCGTTTTTGTTCATTGGGGAAATGAATTTATAAATTATCCTTATTTGGATCAAAAGGCTTTTGCCCGTTTTATGGTTGATTGTGGAGCGGATTTAATCGTGGGAATGCATCCACACATCCTTCAAGGGTATGAAATTTATCATGGTAAATATATTTTTTATTCATTAGGTAATTGTGTTTTTAATATGGCTTGGGAACCCACAAAATATTCAATTATACTTCAAGTTGATTTGTCGGGTGATGCGATAATTTCTTATGAGTATCTTAAAATTGGGGATGATTATTTTCCAGAGATAGTGAAAGATGTTCCATCGGGTTACCGTATGGAAGATTTGAATAAGTTTATTACTCTTTCGAATGAGAACGAGATTTATTATAAACAGGTTTTTGCATACACAAGGAAATATAAGAAAGAAAACCGAAGAGATATAGCAACCCACTTCCTTAAATTAAATTTTAAGGATGCTATGGTCGTGATTAAAGATTTTATTAATAGAAGATTAAAATAACAAAATGCATATTACTACTAAAAGGAGTACAAGAATTCTTTTTGCTCCATTAATTAAACTTACGGAGTGGATGGGTGTTCATTTTCCTGTTACGCTTATTAAAATTCGTTATTTTTTTCGTTTTCATAAGTGTGTTAATTTGAAAAATCCAAGGGATTTAAATGAGAAGATATTATATCTAAA
>ENA-ORUM01002252-ORUM01002252.1-human-gut-metagenome-genome-assembly--contig:-NODE-2252-length-11671-cov-2.809659_pt1 | contig 11671 bp, 9 predicted proteins | sample MGYA00242083_ERZ509217 | MGnify/ENA primary metagenome ERZ509217 (study PRJEB26280, sample SAMEA2338831) | human gut metagenome | biome: human gut; feature: human-associated habitat; material: faeces... | reverse complement strand
AGATTATAAAATTAGAATTTGGAAATGCGACGATAGAGACCATACAGATGGTGCTGATTGCCATGGCTGCAGCCGTTGTATTTGGAATGCTCATTGGCCTAGTGCTGCACTTGACAGCTAATCCCTTATTTTTTAAGAACCGGGCGGTCAATGCGGTGGCAGGTACCATTATAAATATTATCCGTTCCATGCCGTTTATTATTCTGCTCGTAGTACTCCTTCCGCTGACCAGAATCTTAGTAGGAACCAGCATCGGTGCGGCAGCGGCGGCGGTTCCCCTTTCCATTGCATCTGTGGCTTTTTATGCGAGACTGGTGGAAGGATCCTTCAGTGAAGTGGACAAAGGAGTCGTGGAGGCAGCGGTGGCTACGGGTGCAAGTGTTTCCCTGATCATCCGCAAGGTTTTATTTGTGGAAGCTCTTCCGAGTCTGATCCGCGGACTTACGGTGACATTTGTAAGCATCATCGGATACTCTGCCATGGCAGGAAGTGTCGGAGGAGGCGGAATCGGAGATCTGGCGATCCGGTACGGATATAACCGGTACGAGACCGGTGTTCTGACATTTACAGTGATTGTATTGATTATCATTGTCCAGCTCGGACAGTGGCTCGGAGATAAGGTGGCATTAAAATTTACGAAACGGTAGGTGATGGCTTTGACAGGACTTGAATGTTTGATTCCCGACAGCAGTCGGGTGATCTTTGACTCTAATATAGAAGAAAAATATTTATCGGACACTCTGGGAAGACTCAGGGGACGGGCAAAAGCCCTGGTATTCCCTGAGTCCACAAAAGAGGTCAGCGATATTATGAAATATGCATATGAACATAAGATTCCGGTTACACCGAGAGGAGCAGGGACCAATTTAGTAGGTTCTACGGTACCGGCGGACGGAGGGATCGTTTTGGATCTGTCCCGCATGAACCGGGTGCTGGAGATCGATAAGGATACTTTTACGGCAACGGTGGAATCCGGTGTCGTGCTGAAAGATTTTCAGGAGCTGGTGGAGCAGGAAGGTTTGTTTTATCCTCCGGACCCGGGCGAGAAGACAGCGACCATCGGCGGAAATATCAGCACCAATGCAGGCGGAATGCGGGCCGTAAAATACGGCGTCACAAGGGATTACGTGAGGGCGCTGACAGTGGTGCTGCCCACAGGCGAGGTGGTGGAATTTGGCGGTAAGACGGTTAAGAACAGTTCCGGATACAGTCTGTTAAATCTGATGATCGGCTCAGAGGGACCCCTCGGAGTGATCACAAAGGCCATTGTGAAGCTTACATCAAAACCTCAGAAGACATTGAGCGTTCTTTTGCCTTTTGATGATCTTCATACGGGGATACGGGCAGTCTTAAACGTAATTCGGGGCAGTCTTGACCCGACGGCCATTGAATTTGTGGAGAAGAAGGTAGTCGCTCTCGGAGAAGAATATGTTGGTCTTGCTTTTCCTTATCAAGATGCAGCGGCATATATTCTTTTGACTTTTGACGGAGATGACTCGGAGGAAATTTATAAACGGGTCGAAAAACTCAAAACAATCGCCGAGGAAAGCGGAGCTAAGGATGCGCTCGTGCTGGAAGACGAAGAGACGATTGATGCGGTGTGGAAGATCCGGGGAGCCCTTGTAAAAGCTGTTGAGGCAAAATCGGAACAGGAGCCGGTGGACATTGTGGTTCCCATCAATAAATCTGCCGAATTCATAGAATATATCAATGATTTAGAACAGAAGACCGGAGTTCAAATGGTAAGTTTCGGACATGCGGGAGACGGGAATGTACACCTTTGTGTTGTCCGGGGCGGCAGGACACAGGAGCAGTGGGAAAAAGACCGGAGAGAAGTGCTGGCTTCTGCCTACGATAAAAGCAGTGAGCTTGGCGGCCTGACATCAGGAGAACACGGGATCGGGCTGAGCAAGAAAACATATTTAAAGAAAGCATCAGATCCTTTAATTCTTCAAATGATGAAGCAGGTGAAGCTTTCCCTGGACCCGAAAAATATTTTAAATCCAAATAAAATTTTTGATTAAAAATTATCGCAGAATTTGTTAAGGTATATTTTCCTTTTCATTGGAAACAATAGTGGTATCAAATAATTATTCCAAAGGAAAAGGAGAATTCATAATGAAAAAGAAATGTTGGATGCTTACAATGGTTGCAGTCCTCACATTAAGTGTCGCTGCGATGTTTACAGGATGTTCAAACAAAAATGATGCCACAACAACAGAAAAAACCACAGAAGGCGGTTCATCCACTACAGCAACAAACAATGATTTGGGTGACGACGTGGAAGATGCGGCTGACGATGTGGCAGACGGAGCAAAAGATCTGGCGGACGATGTAGCCAATGGGTTTGATGATTATGATGATGCCCATGACTATCTGATCAATAAACTTGGTTCTGACGGAAACGGTCAGTATGAAGTGAGAAATAAAGACCAAGATGTCACAGAGTACAGAGATGGAGCAAAAGGATATCACTTTGAAATTTATGACACATCCAAAGACTCCGGTAAAAAATACGGTGATTTCTACGTTGACAAAGACAACGGAAAAATCTATAAGAAAAATACAGATACAAAAAAAGTAGAAGAATACAAAGCAAATAAATAATTCCCATGAAAAATCCTTGTGTGCAGAGGCTGTTTAGATCAGACTCGGCGTTCAGGGATTTTTTTGAGCCCAGAGCCATTGTTGCAATTCTTACAGTGAGGTGATAGAATGATATCTAAAACTTTGATGGGAGGGAAAGTAGTATATGATGAAGTACAGTGAACTTAAAGCAGATCTCATGGGTATGTTTGACGAAAAAAAACTGCAGATGCTTCCGCAGGAATGGGGGTTTTTTAATGAATTCGAGAGAGAAATTAAAACTATCGGGTATGCAGTAAATCTGACAGAGGCACTCATAGAAAAAGCCTGTCAGAAACAGATAGAGTTTCTCGTGACCCATCATGATTCATGGGAATTTATTTTTGGACTGAAAGAAAGCTGCAATCAAATCTTAGAAAAAAACGGAATTACCCATGCTTATTTTCATGCGCCGTTAGATGATGCGGAGTTTGGAACCAGTGCGTCACTGGCAAAAGCACTTGGGATGAGAGGCCTTGAAAAAGTGATGCCATATGCAGATATCTATTACGGCGGGGTGACAGGTGAGGTCGAGCCCGTTGATTTCAATGTGTTCAGTGAAATGCTGACCGATATTCTTAAGGAACAAGTGCGCTGTTACCAGAATAATGCAAACCCGGTAAGAAAAGTGGCAGTGGCCGCAGGCGGAGGCAACATGACAACAGAAATGAGAATAGCTGCAGAGGCCGGATGTGATACATATGTCACAGGGGAGTACGTGCTCTATTCACAGCAATACGCACAGCATGTGGGAATGAACCTGTTTGTGGGAAGTCATACGAATACGGAAATCTTGGGAGTGGAATCGTTGGTTCAAAAAATAGCCGGGGATAAAGAAATCCGGATTATAAAAATTGATGAGCCGAATTATTAAAAGGGGTCTTCTCAAAATCGGTCAATGGATTTATGCTGTCTGTCTGCCTGATGAATGGATGAAGGCTGCAGGGCCATTTTTGGCCCGGAAAGGACATGTCAAATCTATTTTACATGCTGAAAAAATGAGGATGTCAAACACTTTTGATAGAAAATCTGAATCTCAATCGATATAATGTCGATACAACATAAAACACAAGCAGGAGGAATCAGAAAATGGAGTTCAGCAAACAAATAAAGAAATACAGGCTTGATTCAAATCTCTCACAGGATGAATTGGCAGAGAAGGTATACGTCACACGGCAGACAATTTCAAATTGGGAAAACGGAGTTTCCCAAACAAAAGGATATTAAGAAATAACCTGTGTTTGCCTGCTTGCAAACAAAAGAATATTGCTACTAAGCTAAGAGATACTGCATAGGTGTGTTGGTATCTCTTTTTTTATGCTGCGAAACAGCACACTATTTCATTTCTGCTTGTTCGTTATCAACGTCTTAGCTCATAGCTTGTCAAGAGCCTGTTGCAACGCAATGCGTCAGCACTCTTTACAAGCTGTGTGATAAGGCATATCTTTTTAATGGCAGAAATTACCAAGCATTTTACTTTTACAGTAAGGTGCTTTTTTGTTTATGATATTTCTCTATATCCATAGGAAAGGAGGATTGATAAAAAATGGCACAGGTTTATGGATATGTACGGGTTTCCAGCATAGACCAAAATGAGGAACGACAGATTGTCGAACTATCAAAAAGAAATGTACTTTCAAAAAATATCTACATAGACAAGCAGTCTGGAAAAAGTTTTGAGCGTCCACAATATAAGAAACTCGTCAGAAAACTAAAACAAGGAGATTTGCTCTACATCCTAAGCATTGACCGTCTGGGCAGAAATTATCTTGAAATACAGGAACAATGGAGAATCCTTACGAAAGAAAAAGGAATTGATATCTGCGTGATTGATATGCCTTTGCTGGACACCAGAAACGGAAAAGATTTGATGGGAACATTCATTGCGGACCTCGTGTTGCAGATATTATCGTTTGTAGCACAGAATGAGCGTGAAAACATCAGAAAAAGACAGGCACAGGGCATTGCGGTGGCAAAGGCAAAAGGAATAAAATTCGGCAGACCAGAAATCGCGCTTCCAGAGAACTTTGGGGAGCTTGTCCATGAATGGGAAAAGAAAAGGCTTCCTCTATCGGAAGTCTTGGAAGTATGCAAAATGAGTGAAGCCACATTTTACAGGAAATTAAGGGAATATCGCTTATTAAAACAAAAATAATTTGTGCTGAACTCTCAAAAGGTACACTTTTTAACAGTCTATTGTATCGTTTCCATTATAAACGATAATGTCTATTTTTTCAATGCTCGTGGCATTTTTAGCCGTTTTTTAACCATGATCTCTTGCTAAGGTTGATAGTCCTCCCTGACTCATGCTTTTTTCAAAAAGTGTACTTTATGAGAATGATATAAAAGTAGGAAGGGAGGAATAGAATCTTTTTTAATCGTCTGTTGTAAATTTAAGAAGGGAGAAAGAACAATGAATTTAAAGAGGTTCACAAGTTTTGTGCTTGCATTTATCTTGTGTTTCACATTAGCACCTGTTAACGCTAATGCTCTTGCCAGCGAAAACGATGCAGTGAAAAATGGTTATTATGACAATTCCGGTCAATGGGTTGAAGGTAAATTACAGCAGACGCTACCAGAAGGAATTCATTCTGTTAATAAAACTGCCACGTCTGTTGCTGACAACACTTATGAGGTTACCTTGGAAGTTGTTACTAAACAAAAGGTTGAATCATTCCCCAAAAAGTCTGCAACTGTTCTTGTGGTTGATACATCAGGGAGTATGAACGACGATTCACGCCTACAAACTTTAAAAAATTCGGCTGATGAATTTATCACGACATATGCGGGAAAGAAAGAAAACACGGGACGTTATTTAGCCGTTGTCCAATTTTCTACTGGAACTAAGGTAGTTCTAAATTGGACAGATGTTTCTACGGAACAAGGAAAGAAAAGTGCTATTGATTCGATTCAAGCGTTAGAGGCGAAGGAAGGAACTAATTTGCAGGCTGGATTAAAACAGGCATCTTCTTTATTTAAGCAGGCTACGGTTCAGGAAATTCAAAAGGAGAATAGAAACACAGTTGTATTAACCGATGGAGCACCAACCTATTATCTTGAAAAGTGCTCTGATGGAACATTTGCATGGACACATACGCATGTTATAATTGATGGTGTCACCTATGATGAAAAAGGTTCTGGAAGCAGTGGAAGTAAAAATATTATTGATTTGACAACTAAAGATGCTAAAGTTCTTAAGGATGAATCAAAGGTTTATACCGTGTGCTATGGAGCGCAGGATCAAACCACCTATAAAGGGGGTCCGTTGGTTTCTGATTTTCTGGCAGATAATATCGCACAAAGTTCAGATACAGCATTTATCGCTGGAAAAACTGAAGATTTAATGAAAGTCTTTGAAGCTATTTTTGAAAGTGTTGTCAGTGGGATTACTGGTGAAAATCTAACTGTAACTGACGGTTCTGCTCCATTTGTTACAGTGAGCAACTTACCAACAACAATTCAGCAAGATGGGAATGGCTTTACATGGAAGTTGACGAATGCAACTACAACAACGGAAGGTAACCAAACTTATTATACTTATCAGCTAAAGTATACTGTCAAATTAGATGCAGATAATGCTGAATTTAAGGAAGAAAACTGGTATCCGCTTAATGGCAAGACCGAAATCAATATGCCAAGTGGAGAAAAAGTTAAATTCCCGATTCCAGCAGCACAGGGAACAAAGACACGTTATACCGTCACTTATACTGATGGGGTCGACAATGAAGAAGTATTCAAAGACAAAGTGTTTGAGAACATCGTAACAGGTTCTAAAACACCGGATTTCGGAGAAACACCGGTAAGAGATGGATATACTTTTAAAGGATGGTCACCTCAAATTGAGGATACAGTAACAAAAACAGTTGTCTATAATGCAACTTGGGATATGAACCTGATTGACTTAAACATAGCGCCAACCATCACGGCAACGGATAAAGCACTGACTGTCGGTGATACCTTTGACCCAAAAGCAGATGTAACAGCAAGCGATAAGGAAGACGGCGACATCACAGCAAATCTTGAAGTTGTGAAGAATGAGGTGGATACAACCAAAGCTGGCGTATATGAAGTAACCTACAAGGTAACAGACAGCCAAGGAGCATCCTATACTAAGACGATTAAAGTCACAGTCAAAGAGAGAAAAATATCAACACCAAATACGGATAAAGAGAAAAAGCCGAATAACGGTGGAGATAAAACAAACAATACAGGCAATCCAAAAACAGGCGATCAGACAAATGTAGGCCTATTCACTTCTTTATTAGTCATCAGTGTATTAGGTATCGCAATTCTAGCGGTATTTAAGAAAAAGAAAGCCTTAGAGCATAAATAAGGTGTTTCTTTAAAAACATGGAAAGATAAAGAGATAACAGGCTGTTGTGTTATCATAAGCAATTTTTATACCGACGGAGTGAAGCAGACACGGTGGCGGTCGAAGACATAGAGCCACGCCAGCTATGCTGGCGAGTGTCTGGGTTACTTCGGAGGTAGGCGAGCTTTAGCGAGCCGTTCAAAGCCCCCGTTATCTAACAAGGGGGGCACAAAAAACAAGAGACAAGAGACATTTACAAGCGGAAAACGATGTATTAACAAGGCAAAACCGCATTTTACATGGTGTGATATAAATTATGCCATTATCACTATGAAAAATTGAATAAAGCATAAGAAAGACAGTTGATTTCAAACAAGAAATTGATTGTCTTTTTCTTTTGCAGAAATATAAGTATAGGCAATTATCAATATATGGTAGTTGCCTTTTTTGATTGGAGGAATTGAAAGATGAATGATAAAAACTTTATTGAAGAATTAAGACAAAAGCGTAAAGAATACGGAGTAACACAAACAAGGCTTGCTGTTGCCTGTAGTATCAGCCGTGAATATTACAACCGCATTGAAAAAGGAAAACAGCCATTGAATGACGAGTTAAAGGAAGTCATAGAAAAGCAGATTGAACGTTTCAATCCACGAGAACCGTTGTTCCTGTTGGTTGATTACTTCCGTGTCCGCTTTCCTACTACGGACGCATTAAAGATTATCCGTGATGTACTGCAACTGAAATTAGATTATATGCTGTATGAAGATTATGGGAAATATGGATATGAAAGCAAATATGTGCTTGGCGACATCAATATCATGTGTTCCCTGCAAGAGCATTTAGGAGTTCTGTTGGAACTGAAAGGCAAAGGATGTCGGCAACTGGAAAGTTATCTGCTGGCACAGGAACGCTCATGGTATGACTTCATGCTGGATTGCATGACGGCAGGCGGTGTGATGAAACGGCTTGACTTGGCTATCAATGACAGAACAGTAATATTAGATATTCCAAAGTTAAAAGCAAAATATAAAGCAGGCGAATGTGTTTCCTATTTCCGTATGCAGAAAGATTACAGCGGTACAGAGAAATGCGGTAGTGATACACCGAAAAATACAGGTGAAACCTTATATCTAGGCTCAACAAGTAGCGAACTGTATATGTGTGCTTATCAGAAGAATTATGAGCAGTATGTCAAGAATGGCATAGAGGTTGAAGATACAGAAATTAAGAACCGTTTTGAGATACGCATGAAAAATGAACCAGCCTATTATGCCGTTGTAGATTTACTGACCTATCGGGACGCTGAACGCACCGCTTTTTCTATCATCAATCATTATGTGTGCTTTGTTGACAGAGAGGACGGTAAACCGAAAAGTCAATGGAAAATGAATGATGATTGGGCGTGGTTTGTAGGGGAAAACAGAGAGCCGATACGCTTAACCACAAAGCCAGAGCCTTATACTTTACAAAAGGCATTGCATTGGTTACAAAGACAGGTCGCACCTACGATAAAAATGATACAGGAATTAGACAAGGAAAATCATACAACCCTACTGAAAGATATGATTGAGCAGGCAGAACTCAAAGACAAGCATAAACATTTATTACAGTTAGAAAAATCAACCATAGAAGAACGTATAGATACCGCTGTTCCACAAGAGAATGACGGTATTTTTTAATTGCTTTGAAAAATCTGCAACAAAACGGTTACTTGTGTACAGATATGGTGTGAGGAAAGGAAATCTAACTTTTTTGAAAAATAGGTCCTCAAATCGGTGGTTGCTGTCCCTATATGATGTGAAAAAAGAAAATATTTTCAGTTTCAACTTAACAATTCCTATATTTCATTCCATAGTTGGCAATAAGGGTATGGCATGGGTAGTTATGGTGTGAAAAGAAAATAATCTTTTTTTATTTCAACTTAGCAAATGAACTTTTGCCGTACCGATAGTAGTGAAAAAGGAATGATTTTCTTCTTTCGTGTTCTTTGACAACTGAATAAAGCAATTCGATACTTTTGACAGACAGCGAGCCGTTGAAACAAATACGCCATGACCTTTCCCCTGCAAAAGCGAGCGAAAACCTATTGTGTTCCTGTAAAGGACTTGTCCTCTTTTATCGCCATGACCTGTCCTGTCAGATAATGATACTCCCGTACAGCCACAGCTTGAGCGTTCAGAGCGTCGCACGCAATGGGTACGGCTACATAAGAACTATGCAGAGGTGGAACTCCTGTGGGCTATGACAAAAGCCGTTGAATTGCTTACATAATATTTTTACAGAAAGGGGGTATGTGTTATTGCTGATACTGTAAAAACAATTCAAAAGAAAAATAACAAATGTGGCATTGGCAACAGAGGAAAGACAAAGATTGTTGTAAAAGAGCATTTTTCCGAAAAGGGAAAGACAATGGAAGAACTTTTAACTGATGTCATGCTGGAAAAAGCAAAGCAGACAATCGCATAAAATCGGTGCAGTTGTAAGAAATAGATTGAATGACAAAAAGTACCCGTGTTATACTTTACTTGCAAGCAGGTATTGTAAACATGGGTTAGTTATAAAGGAGGATAACTGACAATGAAACAACAGATTTACAATACTGCACTTTATCTTAGGTTGAGCCGAGATGATGAATTACAGGGTGAAAGTTCCAGCATTACTACACAAAGAAGTATGTTGCGTCTATATGCAAAAGAACATCATTTGAATGTCATTGATGAATATATTGATGACGGCTGGTCGGGAACAAATTTTGACAGACCGAGTTTTCAAAGAATGATTGAGGATATAGAGGCAGGAAAAATCAACTGTGTTGTAACGAAAGACCTTTCCCGTCTTGGCAGAAACTATATTATGACAGGACAATATACAGAATTGTAATTCCCCAGTCATAATGTCCGTTACATAGCGATTGACGATGGTGTAGACAGCGAAAAAGGTGAAAGCGAGATTGCACCATTTAAAAATATCATCAATGAATGGGTGGCTAGAGATACCAGCCGTAAAGTAAAATCGGCATTTAAGACAAAATTTGCAGAGGGTGCTCATTATGGTGCTTATGCTCCGTTAGGATATAAGAAACACCCTGACATCAAAGGAAAACTGTTGATTGATGATGAAACAAAATGGATTATTGAAAAAATCTTTTCCCTAGCCTATCAAGGTTACGGAAGTGCAAAAATCACAAAGCAGTTAAGAGCAGAAAAAGTTCCGACAGCGTCATGGCTGAATTTTACAAGATACGGTACTTTTGCACATATCTTTGAGGGAAAACCCGAAAGTAAGCGTTATGAGTGGACGATTGCTCATGTCAAGGCGATATTGAAAAGTGAAGTCTATATCGGAAACAGTGTCCACAATATGCAGTCTACGGTATCGTTCAAGAGTAAAAAGAAAGTGCGTAAGCCCGAAAGTGAATGGTTTCGAGTAGAAAACACGCATGAGCCGATTATTGACAAGGAAGTGTTCTATCGTGTGCAAGAGCAGATAAAATCAAGGCGTAGACAGACAAAGGAAAAGGCAACGCCGATATTTGCAGGGCTTGTCAAGTGTGCGGATTGTGGCTGGTCTATGAGATTGGGAACGAATAAGGCAAATAAAACGCCATACAGTTATTATGCTTGCAGTTACTACGGGCAGTTTGGCAAAGGTAATTGTTCTATGCACTACATTCGTTATGATGTGCTGTATCAAGCCGTATTGGAGCGTTTGCAGTATTGGGCTAAGGCAGTACAACAGGACGAAGAAAAGGTTTTAAATAAGATACAAAAGGTTGGCAATGCGGAACGAATACGGGAAAAGAAGAAAAAGGCAAGTACATTGAAGAAAGCCGAGAACAGACAAAATGAGATTGACCGTTTATTTGCGAAAATGTATGAAGATAGAGCCTGTGAGAAGATAACAGAACGAAACTTCATTATGCTGTCGGGAAAATATCAAAAGGAACAGATAGAACTGGAACAGCAGATAACAAGCCTAAGAGAAGAACTAAGTAAAATGGAACAGGATATGATAGGTGCTGAGAATTGGATTGAGTTAATCAAGGAATATTCCGTACCAAAGGAACTGACAGCACCATTATTAAATGCCATGATAGAAAAAATCCTCATACATGAAGCAACAACGAATGAGGATAACGAAAGAATACAGGAAATTGAGATATATTACCGATTTATTGGAAAAGTAGACTGATAAAGAGGGTTCATATCTTTAACTAAGGGAAAGCGGTAAGAACTATCCCGACGTAAAAAGTCTGCTTCTGCTGAGCACTCTTTTTCATATTTCTCTTGATACCTTAGTGAAAGGAGATTTGGAAGAGATGAGAGAACAGATTAAAGCAGAGGATATTAAAAAATGGAATCGTGACAGTTTCATCTTCGGTTTGCTTCTCGTAGCAACAGCAGTGCTGGCAGTACCGCTTTCTTTCTATGGAGACGTGGTCGGAATCGTGATCTGGTTAGTGATTTTCGGCTGTGCAATTTATTATGCAAGCCGCGTTGAGAAACAGAAGAAGACACATGATATTCAGACGTATAAAGAGATCATGGCTTTTACGGAAGGAAAAAAACTCGATGAAATAGAGAAATACCGGGAGTCCGGAAAACGGCCGTATCAGAAATTACTGCTGGCAGTCTGCGCAGGACTGCTGACATTGGCAGTTACAGCGGCAATGATCTTTCTAGTACAATAGGGAAGTTTCATAAATTTTTCTAAAAGAATTGTTCAATTTCC
>ENA-ORUM01002247-ORUM01002247.1-human-gut-metagenome-genome-assembly--contig:-NODE-2247-length-11691-cov-2.063682_pt1 | contig 11691 bp, 9 predicted proteins | sample MGYA00242083_ERZ509217 | MGnify/ENA primary metagenome ERZ509217 (study PRJEB26280, sample SAMEA2338831) | human gut metagenome | biome: human gut; feature: human-associated habitat; material: faeces... | reverse complement strand
TTTCCCACAAAATTCCGCTGGGAGAGGATAACTGAGCAATCACTATTGGTATAATAAAAGAGAACATATCTTCTGTGGAAAACGATTTTCCTTATAAAAATCGGGGAAATTGGATTTTATGTGGAAAACTCTGTGGAAAGTGTTTATAACTTTTTGTATAATGGAGGGATTCACTCCAGATTTCCAAAGAATTGTAAAATATTTGTGTTTATAGTTTGGCCCCTTTGAAAAATTCCGGAAATATGGTAAAATAGCCACAGCAGAGCTATGGCATTCAAAGAATTGCTTGCAGGGCGCGACCCTTTGCGGCAGGAGCCGCACCGCAATTCTTTAAAATTTGTGTAGACTTTGCGGTAAAATAGCCAAAGAGCCACCCCCTTCATCGGGAAGGGAGATCGTGCCCTTTTTTCATTGGCACGTCGGGCCTGGTTTCAGGCGGCAGTCCAGTGGAACATCCAAATACAGGAATCCCTGGGGAATCTTTTTTAAACGGCGCCGATTTGGCGGGCGGGTCTGGAATAGAAACCACAGGGGGACGGATAAAAGGAGCAGGTATGACAAAACGAGATACGGATAAAATTTATCGGAGGCGCAGGGGAAGCCCGGCGCTTCTCGCATTGATTGTGCTGTTGGTTTTGACTGCGGCTTCGGCGCTCATCGCCTTGGCTTGGCAGGGGATTCAGGGGACCGACCCGCCCCAAAATTTAGTGGTCCGCTTGGAGGACCGCTCTTCTTCTCAGGAGGAAAGTTCCTCCTCTGAGCAGCCGCCCTCCTCTCAGGAATCTCCGTCTGAGCCAGAGGAACCCCAGGGCCTTATGGGAGCGGTGCCGGAGAGCCCCCGGGTGCGCAGCGATTACTTTGACGATGCCATGTTTGTGGGGGATTCCATCACCACCGGCATCGAGCTATACGAGGTGATGTCCAATGCCACTGTAGTGGCAGCCACTGGTATCAATCTGGACAATATCATGACTAAAAAGGTCATTGAGCTAGAGGGGCAGGAGCTGACAATCCCCGAGGCCATGACCCATTACCATCCTAAGAAGATCTACATTATGCTGGGGGCCAACGGCGTGGGAGGTTTGACGGCGGAGCAGACAGCGTCCTACTATGCCAACTTTGTCGACTTGGTTAAGAGCCAGCACCCGGGCGCCATCATCTATGTCCAGTCGATCCTGCCCATCAACGAGGCAAAGTTCGCCCAGAAGTACAATGGGGCGATGACCAACGCCAAAATCGACGAGACCAATGCAGCTATTTTACAGATGGCCCAGGAAAAACAGGTGTATTACCTCAACGTGGCCGAAGCCTTTAAGGATGAAACCGGCGGCTTGCCCGCCAGCGCCACCCCCGATGGGCTTCATTTTGGGACAGAGAGCTATACCAAATGGTTCGATTATCTGAAAACACATACAGTAACGGAGGAATAACGGCTATGAAAAAACTGTTGACCATCACCATGGCGGCCCTGCTGGCGGCGGCATTGTTGCTTACCGGCTGCGGCAAGAGCGAAAAGACCGATATTGACATGGAGGCCACCATGAAAGCCATGATGGATGCCACCGAAGTGGAGGACGAGATGAAGAAGATGGAGGGGGAAGTAGTCGGCAACTTCTACAACATCGACGACAGCGCTGTGGACAGCTATCTCATCTACTCCAGCGCATCCGGCGCCACCGCAGAGGAATTCGCCATCTTTAAGGCAAAGGATGCCAAAGGGGTGGAGACCATTAAAACCATGCTGGATAAACGGGTGGAAGACCTAGGCAAGCGGTTTGAACAGTATATCCCCGCGGAGATGGCCAAAGTTCAGAACGCGGTGATCACTGAAAACGGCAACTATGTGCTCTTTGTCTGTGCGGGAGATCCCTCCCAAGCGGAGGCGGCCTTCGACAAAGCCTTCCAGTAAAATAGAGTGGAGAGGCTCCTTCCCTTGCGGCAATGGGAGGGAGTTTGCCCAGCGGATACATATTCCAATGGGGGTGGCAGCCCCCAGGCGGAGACCGTAGAGGAGGGATCGGTTGTGATAGCAGAGTGCTGGACGGTGATTTTGGTGATCTTGCTGGTGGTGGGGGTGTACCTTCACCGGGGCAAAAACCGGCTTGCCATGGCGGTCCTCCCCCTGGTACTGGTGCCTTTGGCCCATGTGATCGGGGCGCCGGTGTCGGTGTGGGTAGAGGATGTCTTCCCCGGCGATTCCGCTTTTTTGCAGATTGCCATTGATGTGGCGGCACTGGTGGTGGCCAACATGATTTTCGGCGTATTCTCCCGGGGATACCAAGGCAAGGGGAGCCGGCGGGCCTACATGGTTCTGTGCGCCGGGTTCACCGTCTTGTTCTCCTGGGTGCTGATCTTCAACACCTGGCCGCGCTGATGGAGAAATGATAGGAACCGGGATGGCAAGTCTGCCGTCCCGGTTTTGTTTTTCCTTCAGTTCTGATAAATCTGATAAACAGGATGCCCGCACTTCATGGATTGGTGAAACCTATGAAGAGAGGGATATGGATTTGGGGAAATTGCCAAAATCTGTCGAAGTATAAGAAAAAATTTAAGGTTTATCCATAAAAAGCCCTTGCAGAATCTACTTTTTTTTCATATGATAAAGAAAAAGGAGGAGTCAACATGTTAAAATCAATCCTGTCCGTATTGGGGAAAACGCTCTTTGCCATTGCTGCTCCTGTCCTGGTGGTTTGGATGCTGGTGGCGCGGCAAAAAGAAAAAACCATGGGGGCCCAGCGGCCCATTTATCGGTAAAAGGATAGCCAACCTGACAAAAACCAAAAGCCCAGCCGGGACTTCCCGGCTGGGCTTTTTTGCGGGTCCCCTCCAGGGGGGAAACACCTTTTAGTGGGTGTGGCAGGCTTCGCACTCCCCGATTTCCCCAACAATGGGGGTGGGGTCGATGCCCTGGCGCTGGGAGTAGTCGGCAATGGCTGCTGGCCTGTTCCGCCAAAACGGAACAGTGGATCTTTGCCGGCGGCAGACCATCAAAAGCTTCTACTACCGCCTTATTGCTCAGTTTAAGGGCGTCGTCAATGGACTGGCCCTTGACCATCTCGGTGGCCATAGAGCTGGTGGCAATAGCCGCGCCGCAGCCAAAGGTTTTAAACTTCACATCCTCGATGACGCCGCCGTTTACCTTAATGTACATTTTCATAATATCGCCGCATTTGGCGTTGCCCACCTGGCCGATGCCGTTGGCGTCGGCCAGCTCCCCCACGTTGCGGGGGTTGGAAAAATGGTCCAAAACTTTCTCGGAATACATATGGTCACAATCCTTTCTGAAACAAAGGTGGCACTTTCAGTTTATGCGCGGGCATCAGCCGCGGCAATTTCCTCCCAAACTGGAGACATGGCCCGCAGTTTTTCCACGATGGGGGGCAACGTGGCGAGGATGTAGTCCACATCCTCCTGGGTGCTGGTATCCCCCAAGGTGAGCCGCAGGGAGCCATGAGCGATCTCATGGGGCAGGCCGATGGAGAGGAGCACATGGCTGGGGTCCAAAGAGCCGGAGGTACAGGCCGAACCGGAGGAAGCGCAGATGCCGGACATGTCCAGCCACAGGAGGAGGGCTTCCCCCTCCACCCCTTCGAAGGAGAGGTTGGCGTTGCCGGGCAGCCGCTGGGTGGGATGGCCGTTGAGACGGCTGTGGGGGATGGCGGAGAGGATGCCGTGAATCAGCTGGTCCCGCAAATCCCGTTCCCGGGCGGTGCGCTCTTCCAGATTGCCCACCGCGTCGGTGATGGCAACCCCCAGCCCGACGATGCCGGCCACATTTTCGGTGCCGGCCCGATGGCCCCGCTCCTGGGCGCCGCCGTCCATAAAGTTGGGCAGCACCACCCCTTTGCGGACGTACAAGGCTCCCACCCCTTTGGGGCCATGGAGCTTGTGGGCAGAGAGGGAAAGCATATCGATGTTCTGGGCCTTGACGTCAATCTTCACATTGCCCACTGCCTGCACCGCGTCGGTGTGGAAGAGGATCCCCTTCTTCCGGCACAGGGCGCCGATCTCCGGGATGGGTAAGATAGTGCCGATCTCGTTGTTGGCGTACATGATAGAGACCAGGCCGGTGTCCTCCCGCAGGGCGTTCTCCACGTCCTTAGCGGTGAGCAGGCCATATTCATCCACCGGGAGATAAGTCACCTCGAACCCCTGTTTCTCCAGAGCCTGGGCGGTGTGGAGGATGGCGTGGTGCTCAAACACCGTGGTGATGATGTGGTTTTTGCCCTTTTTCTTCATCTGAGCGGCGGCACCTTTCAGCGCCCAGTTGTCCGATTCGGAACCGCAGCCGGTAAAGTAGATTTCGCCCGGCTGGGCGCCCAGGGCATCGGCTACCTGCTTGCGGGCCTTGTCCAGGGCTTCTTTCGCTTGGCGTCCAATGGAATAGACGCTGGAGGGGTTTCCATACTCCTCTTTATAGAAAGGAAGCATTGCCTCCAGTACACGCGGGGAAACTTGAGTGGTTGCGGCGTTGTCCGCATAAACAAACCGTTTTTCCATAGGGGGAACACTCCTTGTAGGCGCGGGAGATTGATTCCGGGGGAAGCCGCGCCGCCGCCCGCCGGGGCGCTGACGCAGAGGGAGGATCTGTTTCTGGGAATTTGGAAAACGGCGCCGGGATTTGAATATCCCGGTGCCGTTTTCCCTTTATAATACATATTATATAAAGCTACTGTGCAGGATAGCTCCGCGCGCCGAACAGTGCGGTCCCGACGCGGACCAGATTTGCCCCTTCCAAAATAGCGTCTGCAAAATCGGCGCTCATGCCCATGGAAAGGTACTCCATGCTCACGTTGCCGCCCTGCGCGGCCTGCGCCCGCTCGAACAGGCCGCGCATCTGTGCAAAGTAGGGGCGGCTCGCGCCCGGCGCATCCGCAGCAGGCGGGATGGACATCAGGCCGCGCACCCGCAGGGAGGGCAAAGCATGGGCGCATTCCAGAAGGCCGGGCAGCTCTTCGGGCGCGATGCCGCTTTTGCTTGTCTCGGCCCCGATGTTGATCTCGACCAGGATATCCTGCCGGATGCCCTGCTTCTGAGCTTCTGCAGCCACACATTCCAGCAGCCTGTGCGAGCCGACGGATTCTATCATGCACGCACGCCCCACCACCTGGCGCACCTTGTTGGTCTGCAGATGGCCGATAAAATGCAGCGGCTTGCCGCTGTATGCGCCGGCGGCGTATTTTTCACAAAGCTCCTGCACGCGGTTTTCTCCAAACAGGTCGATATCCAGCGCAGCCGCCGCGCGCACGGTCTCGGAATTCTGCGTTTTGCTGGCGGCGCACAGAAGAACCTCCCCGGGGGCGCGCCCGGCTGCGCGGCACGCCCGCTCCATTTCCGCGCGCACCTGTGCGACGCGTTCCTCCATCCGCCTGATCTCTTCTGCCGTCATTTAACGCGGCACCTCCAATTCGTCTGTTTGATATACGGCGCGGCTGCCGCCGATGTATTTCGGCCGCGTGCGCGCGCAAAGAATGCCGGCCTCGCCGATGCGGGCCAGACTGAGCCGCACGGGGACGGCCACAGGCCGCAGATGCATGCCGATGAGTGTACCGCCGATGTCAATGCCCGCGCCCGCGCGGATGTTCTCCACCAGTACGGGGTCCGCCATGTGCGCATATGCGGCGGTGGCAAAGGAACCGCCCGCGTGGGGCTGAGGCACGGCGTTTACCGTTTCCGCCCACGGCGGAAGCGCCGCTCGTTCCACAACGATGGCGCGGTTCAGGTGCTCACAGCACTGCGCGGCCAGATACAATCCGCTTTCCGCAAGCAGGGGCGCGGCGCCTTCCCACACAGCTTGCGCGGCCTCCATGCTGGAGCCGCACCCAATGCGCTGGCCCACGACCTCGCTGGACGAACAGCCGATGATAAAAATATCTCCCGCGCGCATCCGGGCTGCCGCCAGAAGCTCCGCCACGGCCTGTCGCGTTTGAGCGCGCACGGTCTCCGTCAAAGTCATTTCAATTCCCTCCCGGCCCGCGTGTCGCAGCGCACCGGGCGTTTTTCTTTATTGTAATCCTTTTGCGCCCTCCAATACAAGTGCCGCTGGAAATGAGGTGGTTTTAAACACAGTAAAATCATAGGATAACACAGGAAAAGTCTTTTAAAAGATAAAATCACGTAAAAAATAGACTGTTTTATGAAATACTCTTGACGGTCAAAATTTATGAATCTATAATAAGAGAATAAGAGGGGAAGGTGCGCCTCCGACCGTCCGGGACACGCGGAAAATCCGGGAACATTCCCGGAGAAATGCCCGGCGGCCGCAGGGCGCATGTGAAATGGGGGGATGCTGGTGGACCAGGAGCTTGACATGCTGAAGGACGAAAACACCCGTCTGCGCGTGCTGGCGGAGCACGACTGGCTCACCGGCCTGTACAACCGCCGTGCTGCGGAAGCGCATGTAGATGAAGCGCTGCTGAAAAACGGCGGCGGGATGCTTTTGGTTTTGGATATCGACCATTTCAAACAAGTGAACGACCGCTACGGCCATCTCATCGGCGACGCTCTTTTGTGCGAGGCGGCGCGCACGCTGCGGGATATCTTTTTTCCGCGGGATATCATCGGCCGCGTGGGCGGCGATGAGTTCATCATCTACATTCTGGGCGGATGCTCTCAGGAGGCGGTGGACGGCCGTGCGGCGCAATTGGCCGAGCGCCTGCGAAAGGCGGGCCGGCGTTACGGCATGCAGTGGAACCTTTCCTTTACGCTGGGCCTTGCGGAAAAGCAGGCGGGGGACGATTATATTTCCCTGTTTGACCGTGCCGACCAGATGCTCCTGGCCCGCAAAAAAGCCCGCCGCGCCCGCCGTGCAGACAGTGCGGATGCCGGAGGAGAGCGCAGCATCTGCACAGACATGGCGCTCATCCGGCGTGAGCTGCGGGAAAAAGACCCGCCCAAAGGCGCGTTCTGTCAGGATTACGAGACCTTCAAACAGATCTACCGTTTTGTGGAGCGCGGCCTCAAGCGCAGCGGGCAGAGCGCATATATTATCCTGATGACCCTTACGGACGCACAGGGGCAGTTTGTGCCGCTGGCCGCGCGCGAGGAGTATATGAGCCGCCTCAGCGACGACCTGCAGGCCAGCCTGCGCAGCGGCGACCTGTTCGCGCCGTACAGCGGCTGCCAATATCTGCTGATGGTGCTGGGCGCGTCCAGCGAGAACGCGGCCGTCATCGCCGGGCGCATCCACACGCGGTTTATGTCGCGCGTTGCGCCCGATGCGGGGCTGCTGTTGCGGTATGACGTTTACCCCATGGGGGAGCTTCCCCTGCAGCCGAAGGGGTGAAAAAGCCATGGTTTTACGCGGTGAAGGGCTGCTGCTTAAAATATTTTCAAAAAAAGTCAGCAAAAAATCGTTTTGTGACCAAGTTGTGACCGGCGACCGTTATACTGAGTATGTAAGATACATTTCCCGCCACCAGAGGGCGATCAACACGCATTTCAAGAAGGAGGAAAACGCATGAAAAACACATCCAACGCTCTGCGTCGCGTCATGAGTGTGGTTCTGGTGTTCGCGATGATGTTCACCAGCATGCCCACAGGCGCGCTCGCTGAGGATGTTGTCGACCCGGCCCCGTCTACGACGGCGGCCGAGCCGGCTGCGTCTGAAACGACAGAGCCAACCACACCGGAGCCCGCAAGCTCGGAGGCGGCGCCTGCCGCGAACAGCGCCGTGCTCCCGGCAAATGACGGGGACCCGGCGCCTGTGACGTTCACCGTCACGTTCGTGGCCAACGGCGAGACGCTTGTCACCCAGACCATTCAACAGGGTGGCAGTGCCGTGGCACCGGACGCGCCGCTGGTATCCGGCCAGCGTTTTGTGCGCTGGGATACGGATTTTACCAACGTGCAGAGCGATTTGACGGTGACGGCCGTTTACGAGGCCATTACCGCCAAAAACATGACGGTGGAGTACCGGTACAGCGACGGCACGCAGGCGGCCCCCTCCCATGTGGAGCAGGCCGTTGTGGGCGAACCGTTCCATAAGACGGTTCCGTCTCCGGCGCTCGACGGCTTTACGCCAGACAAGGCGGAGGTCGTATTTGCGGTCGAGTCGGTCACCGAAGACGTAACGGTCGTTGTTACTTACAGCGGCGCCGCCCGGAATTACACGGTAAAGCACCTGTTCCAGAACGTGGAAGGCACCGCTTATGCGGAAGACGAAGCGCTGCGTGAAACGCTGGAGGGCACCACGGGCCTGGACACCGCCGCACAAGCGAAAACGGTGGAGGGCTTTACGGCTCTGCCCATCACCCAGGTGAAGGTGGCGTCCAGCGGCGAAACGGTCGTGGAAGTAAAATACGACCGCAACAGCTACCTGCTCACGTGGAACACCGACGGCGGCAGCTATATTGAGCCGCAGATGCTGAAATACGGCGCTGCGGTGTCGGCTCCGGCTGACCCCACGAAGGTGGGCTATACGTTCGCCGGGTGGGATTTTGTTCCCGAAACGATGCCTGCCGCCGCCACGACGGTGACGGCGCAGTGGGCGAACGCCACGCAGGCGTCCTACCAGGTCGTATACTGGGGCGAGAACCTGACGGGCGGTTACGACTACCTCTATGCGGACAAAGCGACCGGCGCTGTGGGCGGCAATATCCCATACAGCACGTCCCTGACCGCCAGCCGTATGCCTCAGGGCCTGGAAGCGGCCGGGTTTGAGCTCGACAGCGTCAAATCCGCGGGAAATGTGGAAATCACCGCAGACGGCAGCGCGGTCAAGAATGTTTATTTCAGCCGCAAGACGTTTACGATTAAGTTCTATCGGGAAGGCTGGTGGGGGTGGAGCGAGGATACCAGCCTGCGCATCACGGCGAAGTACGGCGAGGATGTTTCTGCCCGCTGGGAAACCGCATGTGAGGATGACGGCTGGGGTCCCAATAAGAATGATAATGTACAGTATACGCTGATTGCGAATATGCCGGCCGAGAACCTGACGATGTATGAAAAAAGTTCCGGCACGGGAAAGAAGATCGAATATCGGGTTCAAAAGGTGTCGGGGACGGGTTACGACGTCTACGCAACTTTTAATGCGAGCCGCGGCGTTTCTCTGACGGTGGAAGACCAGATGCCGATCACAGGCTTTACATACGACAGCTGGAAAAAAAGCGGCGACTCTCCATTGTGGCTGTATTATACCCGCAACAGCTATAATCTCGTATTTGAGAATTGCACTGGCGTTTCGAATGCTTCGCTGAAATTTGAAGCAAGACTTTCCAGCGCAAAGCCTGCTGATAGCAGCGTGGGCCGGCCGGCCGGTATGGACAGCGACTATGTGTTCATGGGCTGGTATCTGGACGAGGCGTTCCAGACTCCGGTGGACTGGAGCAGCACGATGCCCGCACGGAACCTGCAGGTCTACGCCAAGTGGGCGAAGCCGGATTATACGGTTTCCTTCAACACGCATGGCGCGGATACGGAGACTCCGGCGCCCATCGGCGTGGCGAAATATGACACGATTGAGGGCCAGATGCCCGAAGACCCCGCCCGTGAGGGCTACGTGTTTGCAGGCTGGTATACGGACGAGGCGTACACCGTTCCGTTCGTGGCCACGCAGCAGATCGTCCGCAACCTGACGCTCCATGCGAAATGGACGCGCACGGACAGCTGCACCTATGTCATCGTGGCGAAGGACACGGAGGGCAATGAGCTCAAACGCGTCGATGGCTCCGAAGTGGAAGTGGGCGCGTCCGTCACTGTAAATGCGCCTGTCATTGACGGTTATCAGGCGCAGCAGAGCAGCCAGAACGTCAAAATTCTGGATGACGGGCAGGAAGTAGTGTTCGTCTATGACAAGCTGCAGAACTGGACGGCCACGGTGCATCATTATATTGAGGGCACCACGGAAAAGGTTGCCGAGGATGTTATCCGCAGCGACCTGACGGTCAACAGCCTGCTGGTATATTCCGCGACGGTCAGCGGTTATGAGTTGGCCGAGGGTACCAGCTATGTTCAGACGGCCACCCGCGAAAACAGCGAGATCACGTTCTATTATAAGAAAATCGCGGATTCGGCGTATACGGTCAACCACTATTACGGCAGCAATGCTTCGCTGACGGAAACTGTTACGGGCACGGCCAAGGCCGGAAGCCTGGTGACGGCGGACGTCATAAACAAAGCCGGGTACACCTGCGTTACATCCGGGGCTGCGCTTTCCGCGTATGTTGCGAAAGACGGCTCTACGGTGATCAACGTGTATTACGCGGCCAACGACCAGACGTACAGCGTTTACTATTATCTGGAAGGCACAGAGACGCCTGTACCCGGCACGACGGCGAAAGAAAACGTGCCCGCGAAGTTTGACGAGACGGTGACGGAAACGGCGCCCGCAGTCACGGGTTATACTGTGGCGGGAGACAGCACCAGGTCCATCACGGTCGGTGCGGACAATGCAGCCAACAAAATCGTTTTCTACTACACGGTGAACAGCTATCCGCTGAATATCACCTACAAATATGCCGATGACGTGCCCGACGCAGCACTGCGGGGCCAGAAGGCGGCGGAGCCTGTATCCAGGGATATCGCGTTCGGCGCGCCTTACAGCGTTGCCAGCCCGTTGATTCCGGGTTATACGGCCAGCGTTGCAGCGGTAGCAGGCACAATGGCGGAGAACGGTGTGACCGTGGAGGTCGTTTACCGCGCCGCTACGGACACGGCGTATACCGTCAAGCACATGCTGCAGGATGTGACAGGTGACGGTTATACTGAAGATGCGGCGGCCCGGCAGACCCTGCACGGCACGACCGGGGCGGCTACAAACGCTGCGGCAAATACCTATACGGGCTTTACGGCGCAGGCGGTTGAGCAGAAGACCATCGCCGCGGACGGCAGCACGGTGGTTGAGATCAAATACGACCGCAACAGCTATGAAGTGACCTATGCTTATGTGGGCACGGCGCCCGCAGGCGCGAGCGCGCTGCCGGAAAAGGCGACCGTGAAATACGGCGCGCCTGTAACGGTGGCAGAGGCCGCCACGGCCCCGGGCTATACGTTCAGCGGCTGGAGCCGGAATGACTTCACAATGCCGGCCGAAAACGTGACCATTACCGGTTCGTTCACGGCCAACAGCAACACCGAATACACGGTGCGGCACCACTTCCAGAACATTTTGGACGATGCGTACGATGCCGACACGGCCATGCTCAGCGAAACGCTGAGCGGCACGACGGATACGCTCACGGCGGCTGCTGCGAAGACCGTTGCGGGCTTTACGGCTCAGAGCTTCCAGCAGAAGAACATCGCGGGCGACGGCAGCACGGTGGTTGATATCTACTACAACCGCAACAGCTATACTGTAACGTATGCGGTCACTGGTACCGTGGACCCGAACCCCAACTATAAGCAGGCGGATTACCGCTTCGGCCAGAACGTCGCTGCAGAGGCGGCTGCCGCCAAGGCTGGCTACGACTTCATCGGCTGGGCCAACGAGCCCGCGGTCATGCCTGCGAATGATGTTACGGCGACAGGCTATTTTGTAGCCCGCACGGACACCGCTTATCAGGTGCAGCATTACAAGCAGAACCTTGAGGATGACGGCTTCACTCTTGCGGAGACCGAGGAGCTGACGGGCAAGACCGATACCATCGCAACGGCAAACCCGAAGACTTATACAGGCTTTACGCTTGACCGGACCGTGGAAGGCACGGTCGCCAGCGGCAATATCGCGGGCGACGGCAGCCTGGTGCTGAAGCT
>ENA-ORUM01002245-ORUM01002245.1-human-gut-metagenome-genome-assembly--contig:-NODE-2245-length-11694-cov-3.793539_pt1 | contig 11694 bp, 13 predicted proteins | sample MGYA00242083_ERZ509217 | MGnify/ENA primary metagenome ERZ509217 (study PRJEB26280, sample SAMEA2338831) | human gut metagenome | biome: human gut; feature: human-associated habitat; material: faeces... | reverse complement strand
ACGGTGGTCTTGCCCACTCCCGAAGGGCCATAAAAGATCATATTGGGCAGGTTGCCACTGTCCACGATGTTGCGCAGCACCCGGCCGGGCGCCAGCAGGTGCCTTTGGCCAACCACTTCATCCAAGGTGGTGGGGCGCAGGCGGTCCGCCAATGGGGATTCCATAGGCCCTCCCCCTTTCCTAGAAAATTCAGGTCTTTGGTATTCCATCAATGTCCCCTACTCCCCCAGGAAGAAGGGGATGGCCCGCTCCACCGACTTGTCCCACAGCGGCCATTCGTGGCCCCCGGGGAACTCCTCATACCGCAGTTCCAGCGGCAGGGCGGACAGGTGATCCCGGAACTTCCGGTTCTGTTCGATGATATAGTCCCCATGGTCGTCGCTGCCGCAGGTGATGTAAGCCCGGGGGCGCAGCTCTTTGGGCAGGGCCGCGGCCTTCTGTGCCAGGGCAAACAGGTCGTCCTGTTCTTTCAGCACCAGATCCATCCCGAAGACGGCCTGCATCTCCGGCAGCATCTGGGGGGCATATTTGGCCCCCTCCTTCAGCATGGCGATGTCCAGCGCCCCGGAAAAAGAACCGAAGGCGGAAAAGACGTCCGGCCGGGCCAGGGCGCATTTTGCCGCCCCATAGCCGCCCATAGAGAGGCCGGCCACAAAGGTGTCCTCCCTTTTGGGGCTCAGGCGGAAGAGCTTTTGGCAGAGCTTTGGGAGTTCTTCCGACACATAGGTGAAATAGGCAAGGCCCATCTCCATATCGGTGTAAAAGCTGCGCTGTACCTCCGGCATCACCACCGCCAGGTTATGCTCCTTGGCATACCGGCCAATGGAACTCATATTCAGCCAGGCGCCGGCGCTTTGTTTCAACCCGTGGAGCAGGTACAGGGTTTTGGCGGGCGGCATCTCCTGGAAGCTGTCATAGGGCAGGATCACCGCCAAACCAGTGTCCATCTCCATGGTGCGGGAGCGGATCTCCCCTCGAAAAATAGCCATTGTTGTATTCCCCCATTTTTCACTCGATCGTTGTATTCAGTATACCTGGTTTTGACAAATAAATCCAGCGGTATCCCATCAATAGGGCAGCGTCCCCGCAAAAAAGCGGAACCCCCACAAGAAAAAAGCCAGCAGGCAGTAGCTCACCCCGCAGAAAATCAGCCAATTTCTCATGGGGCGGCCTGCAATAGATCGCAGGGAAAGGAGCACTATATAAAAGATCAACAGGTAAATCATGGGCTGCAGCCGCCATGCTCCGGCAAAGTCCAGCCGCAAGAGGCACAGGGCCGCCCGGGTCATCCCACAGCCCGGACAGGGCACACCGGTCAAGCGGCGGATGGTGCAGTTATAGTCCCCTGGCAGGAGGATGAGCAGGGCACCCGCTGCAAAAAACAGCCAGCCATGCCGCTGGTCAAACCGATGGGATTGGATGGTGAGCCCCCCTTTCGGATGCTATTTTCTTGTAGTATAGCAATTTTGCCGCCGGCGCGCAAATCGGGCAGTTTACAATTGGAAGGTTTTGCTATAGAATAAGAGTGTTCCGTGCTGATATACCCCTTTGGGATTACAATAGATGAGAATGTGAAATGACGGAGGTTGCGTATGAACGGTTTATTGGTGAAAGGCATGGTAGTCGCCGGCGGCTACGCTGGGGGCGGTTATGTGGGCGGTTCGTCAGGCGGCGGCATGGGCGGTGAGGAAAGCGGAATGATCAGCACCCTGATGTCTACAATGCCCTCGTGGCTTCAGGTGGCGGTGACTGCGGCGGCGGTAATTTTAGGTTCCCTCCTTTTGGGCTGGGTCATCGGCCAGGTGGTGGGGCGGGTCATGTATCCCGATCCCAACAAACCCAGCGTCCTCAACAAAAAGGAGCGGATCATCTACATCGGTGTTTTAGCGGCGGCCATGGTTCTGATCGTAATTTTGGCCCTGCCCAAAAAGGAGAAGCCCGTCGATCCCACCGGCGATCCCTCCATTGGGGTCAACGGGGAAGTGGACAATCCCGATGGGGATGGAACCGAGGACAGCCTGGATGACAGCACATCCGATGAAGGGGATGGGGAGGAATCCACCCCCGAGGGCGATTCCTCTGAAACTGGGGATGAGCCTGCGGAAGGCGATGGCGACGCTGCAAGCTCCGCATCCTCCACGGTTGTCACCAACCCGCCGGCTGCGCAGCCTGAAGTGTATTTCAAAACTGCCAATGGCGGCGTTGCCCTCTTGGGTTAAGAAACGCGATGCAAAACGGGAACTCCTGTGGCGGAGTTCCCGTTTTTTGTCCCAAAATTTCCGGATTCAGCGATGTGTGCAACCCCTCAGATGTGCCGAAAAGCCGCACTACAGCCGGATGGGGACCGGGGCGGTGACCTCCACATGGCTGGGGGCGACGGCACACTCATAACAGAGCAGCTGTACCCCAGCCTCCTGCGCCCGCCGGAGGGCCTCCCCAAACTGGGGATGGGTCTTATCGTTGGGGCAAAACTCCTTTGCCCCGGTGAACTGGATCACCAGCAGGAGGGCAGCCCCGTACCCCTCCCCCACCGCGCGGGATAGCCCCTCCAGGTGTTTGATGCCCCGCTGGGTGGGGGCATCAGGGAATAGAGCCACACCATCTTCCTCCAAGGTTACCCCTTTTACCTCCACAAATGCCCGGCGCTCCCCTTCTTCCAGGTAGAGGTCAAACCTGGAATCCCCATGGGTGACCTCCCGGCGCAGGGCAAAGGCTCCGGCGTGCAACCCCGGCAGCGCCACCCGGCCGGAGAGGATGGCCTCTTCTGCCAAAGCGTTGGGCGCTTGGGAGTCCATGTTGATGAGCAGATCCCCTTTTTCCACCGCGATAAGGGAATAAGCGGTTTTGCGCTGGGGGTTCTGGGCCTTTTCCAGATAGACGGTGGCGCCGGGCAGCAAAAGTTCCCGGCAGCGGCCGGTGTTCTTCACATGGGCCCGCACCTCCTGGCCGTCCAGCAGGCACCGGGCGATAAACCGGTTGGGCCTCTCCAAAAAGACCGCCGGATAAACCAATTTGTAATGCATGATTGCCCCTTCTTTCTCTGCCCATTGTACCTTTTCCCCGGCAAAAAGGCAACGGGGTTTGACAAATCCCCCCTTCTCCCGGTACAATGAACAACAGTGTCCCTGCGGCTGGATTTCGGGCCGGCGGCCCCCGCTAAGGGGTGGGGCAAGCGCCCAGTTCCCGCTAGGGCCTCGGGCATTGGCCGCCGCCAAATCAACCATTTTTCAAGGAGGTTTCCCCTTTGGATATCCTACTGGTCATGTGCGCCGGCGTCCTTTTGGGCGCCAGATGGTTCCCTCAAAAACTTTACCGTTTCAACGCCAATTTGCAGCTCCTTTGCACCGTGATTTTGATTTTCTCCATGGGGGTATCCCTGGGAGCACGGCCCCAATTTTTTGAGGAGCTCTCCACCCTTGGGGTACAGAGCCTGTTTTTCTGCCTGCTGCCCATTGCCGGGTCGGTGGCACTGGTCTACCCCCTGACCCAGAGGTTCCTGGCCGCCAAGCAGTCAATAGGAGAGGAGGATGGCCATGGTTCTAGCGGCGATTGTTAGCCTTTTTTTGGGGATTGTCTGCGGCCGGTGGATCTTCTCGCCCCAGGTGGTGGCCCTCTTTGCCCAGCTCTCCCCTTATGTTCTCTACCTTTTGATGTTCGCTGTGGGCATCAGCGTGGGGACCAACAAGCTGGTCTTTCAAAAGGTGGGGGAATACCACCTAAAGATACTGCTCATCCCTTTTGGGGTGATCACCGGCTCCATCCTAGGCGGGATGATCGCCTCCCTCCTTCTCTCCTATCCCCTGGGGGAGGGGACGGCCATCGCCTGCGGCATGGGCTGGTACAGCTTAGCGGGAGTGCTGCTCACCGACCTCTCCTCCGCCCAAGCGGGATCGGTGGCTTTCCTCGCCAACTTGATGCGGGAGATTGTCTCCTTTGCCCTCATTCCACCCATCGCCAAACATTTAAACCACTTTACCGCCATCGCCCCGGCGGGCGCCACCAGCGAGGACACCACCCTGCCCATGCTGATCCGCCACACCAGCGAGGAGGTGGTGGTCCTGTCGGTGTTCAACGGGGTGCTGTGTTCCGCGGCGGTGCCCATTGCCATCGACCTGTGCTGGAGGCTGCTGCCCCACTGATCCAACAAGAAAAGCCAGCTTCCCAGGAAGCTGGCTTTTTTCGATAGAGGGCTTTATCTCCCCTGTTTGACTGCGTTGACCCGGTCGGGGAAGTTGGTGATCACCGAATGGACCCCCAGGTCAAACATCCTTTGAATGTCCTCGGTCTCGTTGACCGTCCAGGTGTTGATTTCGATACCGTGGCTGTGGACTTCCGCCACTGTGGCTTCATCCAGGCTGCGGAAGCTGGGGTGATAGCATTCCACCCCGCGGGATTTGGTGTACTCGCCGGGGTTGACCAGCCAGGAGCTGTCCAGGAAGCCGCACTTCAGCTCAGGGGCCAGTTTTTTGCACTTCATAATGGAGTAGTGGTTGAAAGAGGAAAGGACGATCTGCTCCTCTACCCCGTATTCCCGGATCATGGCGATAACCTTCTCCTCCATACCGTCGTACCAGATGATGCTGTTTTTCAGCTCGATGTTGGTCATCAGGTCCATGCCCTTGGTCAGCTCAAAATACTCCCGCAGGGTGGGGATATAGTTGAAGCCATACTGGCCGGCGAACACCGAGGAAGCGTCAAACTGCTTTAGTTCCTCATAGGTGTAATCCTTGACAAAACCGGTGCCGTTGGTGGTGCGGTCGATTTTCTCATCGTGGATGACCACGATCTCGCCGTCTTTGGTCAAATGGGTGTCGAATTCGAAGCCGTCCACCCCCGCTTCCAGCGCCTTTTGGAAGGAGAGCATAGTGTTTTCCGGATACAAGCCGCTAAAGCCTCTGTGCCCAATGTTTAATGTCATACCTGTGCACCTCAATTTTTCAAAATCCCGCAGGACGGGTTGTTACCACCATAGTATCACCCTGTCCACCCGATGTCAATTGCCGGTGGAGGTAAACTGGATGGGCTGGGTGTCCTCGCTCAGAGCGGCGAAGGCATACCCCTGCTCCAGCAGCCGCTGGATGACGATGTCGGTGGCGTCGGGGGTTGTGCGGCAGAGGGGCGCGTCGTGGAACAGCACCACCGGGCTTTTCACCCTCCCGGCGGCTTTCAGCACATTGTCCGCCAGGGTCTGGGCTGGGTAGACGGTGGCGGTGTCATCCCCCGAGACCACATTCCAATCGTAGAACACATAGCCCCGGCGGGTGATCTCCCGGATGATATCCTTGTGGACCTGCTTGGAGGGCACCAGGGAGTTGACGCTTCCCCCGGGGAAGCGGAAGATTTTCGGGTGGACCCCGGTGGTGTTGTAGATCAGGTTTTCCACCTTCTCAAAATCCTCCAGATAGGCGTCTACCGACCGGTAGATCTCGTGGTATTTGTGGGAATAGGTGTGGACCGCAATGGTGTGGCCCTCCTCCACAATCCGCCGGTACAGGGCGAGGGACTCCTCGTCCTCCTTGCCGATAACAAAAAAAGTGGCCTTGACACCGTGCTTTTTCAGCACATCTAAAATGCGCGGCGTGTTTTTGCTGGGGCCATCGTCATAGGTGAGATAAACCGTTTTCTCCGCCATGGTGTTCACCGAGTTGCTGGGTTCTACATACAAGTTTGGGTGGCTCTCCCGCGCCTCGGTTAGCACTGCCTGCCGCTGCCAAGCCAAGCTTCCCCACAATGCGGCGGCAAGGGCGAGGGCTGTTGCTGTGCAACGAATCCATACTTTCTTTGTAATAACCTTCACCTTCTCCGGTTTTTGTACCAGTCTATGGGGGAGGCCGGGACAATATGACCTGCCAAGAAGCGAAAAAGCACAGGGCCCCCTATGAAAGCCCTGTGCTTTTTCTAGAAACGCAGCACCATGCGGTACCAGTCCCCATCGGAATCGGTTTTAAAACAGCCTTCATTCTCATAGCCATAGCGCTCGTAAAAAGGGATCTTGTCCAAGGAACAGGTGAGCACCAAGCCCGCCTTTCCCCTCTCTTTGGCCAGTTGGATGAAATACCGCATCAGTTGGGAGGCGATTCCCTGGCGCCGGAAATCGGGGTCCACCGCCAGGCCAAACACCGTCTGATAAGCGCCTTCTGGCCGGTGGAGGGATTCATCCTGGTACATGGCGTCCAGGATGCGGGGCTGGTCGGTGACGCAGCCGTTGATCATCCCCAGGATCTCCCCATCCTGTTCCGCTACAAAAAAGCTGTCCCCAAAGGCGGCGATCCGGCGGGCGAACACCTCCCGTCCCGGCGCCTCGTGGGGCGGGAAGCACTTGGCTTCCAACCTAGTCACCGCATCCACGTCAGCCGCGGTGACCTGCCGGATGGCACAGTTCATAACGATCCTTCTTTCCGCCGCTTCGCACCGGCACAAATTCCAGAAAAAACTCCGCCCTGCCATGCGAAGTGACAAACGGCAGGTGGAATCCCCCGCCTGGGGGGATCGTCCCTCCAAATGCCCTAGCTCTCCCCTTACAGGTCCTTCTGCCGCACCATGTTTAAAAACCGGATGGTGCGCTCGCTGCGGGGCGATGAAAAAATCTGCTGGGGCGGCCCCTCTTCCACAATCCCCCCGCCATCCATAAAGATCACCCGGTCGGCGACCTGCTGGGCAAATTTCATCTCATGGGTGACGATGAGCATGGTCATGTGGTTCTCCGCCAGGTCCTTGATGACCTTGAGCACCTCCCCCACCAATTCCGGGTCCAGGGCGCTGGTGGGCTCGTCGAAATAGATGATCTCGGGGCCAGAGGCGAGAGCGCGGGCGATGGCCACGCGCTGCTGCTGACCGCCCGACAGCTGACGGGGGTAGTAGTCGGCCCGGTCGGCGAGGCCGACCTTTTCCAGCATCTTCATGCCGACGGCATCAGCCTCCGCTTTGGGCATCCTCCGGGCGACGATGAGGCCCTCGGTGACGTTCTGCAGGGCCGTTTTGTTGCGGAAGAGGTCGTAGTTCTGGAAGACGAATGCCGTCTTGCGGCGCAGCCGCGCGATGCTGGCGCGGTCGGCGTGGGCGAGGTCGAAGGTCTCGCCGTCGAAGGTGAGCTGGCCTGCGTCCGCCGTCTCAAGGAAGTTGAGACAGCGCAGCAGGGTGGTCTTGCCTGAGCCGGAAGGGCCGAGGATGGCCACGACGTCACCCTTTTCCACCGTCAAATCGACGCCGCGCAGCACGTCCAGACTGCTGGTCGGCTTGGGGGCGCGGCCAAAGATGCCGGGATGGACGCCGGGCTTTGCGTAAGTATGGAAGGATTTGTGGACGCCGCGTATCTCTAACATTGCCATAACAGCCACACTCCTTTCTTACTGGAAGCCGTGGGCGTTGAGCTGGCGCTCCAGCAGCCCTTGCAGCTTGGTGATGACGGTACAGAACAGCAGATACACCACAGCCACCTCACAGTAGATGGGCAGGAAGATGTAGGTGCGGGCGGCGACGCGCTGGCCGGCCATGAACAGCTCCGCTACCGTGATGTTGGAGGCCAGAGAGGTGTCCTTTATCATGCCGATGAGGGAGTTGGAGAGGGCAGGCACGGCGGTGCGCAGGGCCTGCGGCAGCACGATGCGGCGCATGATCTGCCACCAGCTCATGCCGACGCAGCAGCCGGCTTCCAGCTGGCCCTGCGGCACGCTCTCGAGTGCGCCGCGCATGGTCTCGGCGCAGTATGCACCCTCGTTGAAGGCGAAGGCGATGACTGCCGCCGGGAAAGCGTTCAGCATGATGCCCGCACTGGGCAGGCCGTAAAAGATGATGAAAAGCTGCACCAGCAGCGGCGTGCCGCGGATGACCCAGATGTAGAACCGGGCCAGCTGGCTCAGCACCGGCACTTTGGCGTACTGCACCAGCGCCACGGCCACCGCCAGCACCATCGCCAGGGTGAACGAGACGAGGGTGAGGGGGATGGTCATGGTGAGGCCCGCCGAGAGGATGCGGGGAAGAGCCTCCCAGAGCACGCTGACGGTGCGGTTGGATAAGAGTGTTTCCAGCATGGATACTCCTTTTTCAAAATTTGAATCAACAGACAGGACAAGTGGGTGGACATATTATATACCTTAAAGCAGGGTCAAAGTCAAGAGGAAAAAATGAAAATCCTACAAAACCTACCAGAATACTATAACATGATTTGGGAATGAACGCAAATGGTTTCGAAAAATTGCATGGTATAGACGAAATGGGCGAAAAACAGGTGCTGACTTTGTGCAGAACGGCAGAGTAGTTGACGCGGCAGAAGCTTTCGGGTACAATAGAGCTGTATAAACCTGTAAAGGTACAAACAGGCCGCACGCCCCGCCAGACGGGAGCGCGGCGGATACGGAGGACAAACGTGATGAAACGTATTGGTATTCTGGGCGCTGGAACCTGGGGCATGGCCCTTGCACGGATGCTGACTGTGAGCGGGAATGATGTGCTGGTGTGGTCGGCCATCGAGAGGGAGATCGACAGCCTTTCCACCACCCGCAAGCACCCCAACCTGCCGCAGATGAAGATCCCCGACGAGCTGCGGTTCACCAAGAGCATCGAGGAAGTCTGCAAGGACAAGGACATCCTGCTGTTCGCAGTGCCGTCGGTGTTCGTCCGCTCCACGGCGGCAAAGGCCCGGCCCTATGTGGCCGACGGCCAGATCATCGTGGATGTGGCAAAGGGCATCGAGCCCGACACCCTGTACACCATGACCGAGATCCTGGCCGATGAGCTGGGCAAGGAGGGCGGCCCGAAGGGCGTGCGTCTTGTGGCCCTGTCCGGCCCCACCCACGCCGAGGAAGTGGCCATCGACCTGCCCACCACCATCGTGTCGGCCAGCAAGGATATGGAGGCCGCTGCCTATGTGCAGGAGGTCTTCACCAACAATGTCATGCGCGTCTACACCAACGAGGACATCAAGGGTGTAGAGCTGAGCGGCGCCATGAAGAACGTCATCGCGCTGGGCGTCGGCATCTCCACCGGCCTCGGCTACGGCGATAATGCCCGCGCCGCCCTCATCACCCGCGGCATCGCCGAGATCGCCCGTCTGGGCGTGACGATGGGCTGCAATGTCCACACTTTCGCAGGTCTGGCCGGCATCGGCGACCTCATCGTGACCGCCACCAGTATGCACAGCCGCAACAACCGCGCCGGTATCCTCATCGGCAAGGGCGAGACCCCGGAAAATGCCGTCAAGGAAGTCGGCATGGTGGTCGAGGGCATGAACGCCCTGCCCGCTGCGCTGGAACTGGCCGAGCGGTATCAGGTGGAAATGCCCATCGTCCAGACCGTCAACGCCATCGTCAACAAGGGCATGGGTGCGGCAGAGGCTGTCAAGTCCCTGATGGAGCGCGGCCTGAAGAACGAGCTGCCGCAGGGCTACGAAAAATAAACGAAAAGGGGCGGTATCATGCCTTCTACCTACGCACACCGCCGCTTTGGCGCGGATGTTCTGGCCCTGCTGCCGGACGGTCTGCGCGCGACGCTGGAACAGTACCGGGAGCTTTACGACATAGGTCTCCATGGGCCGGACCTGATGTTTTATTATAAGGCCCTGCAGTCGAACCCGGTGAACTGTCTGGGCAACGCCATGCACGAGCAGAAGGGCGAGGTGTTTTTCACCCGCGCCCGCACCGTGGTGGAAAATGCAACGGATAAAAGCGCCGCACTGGCTTATGTGCTGGGCTTTGTCTGCCACTTCGCGCTGGACAGCACCTGTCACCCTTATGTGGAGGCCTATGTCCGGGAGAGCGGTGTGGGCCACTGCGAGATCGAGACGGAGTTTGACAACGCCCTGATGCGGGAAGACGGCCTCGACCCCATAAAGTTCTTCACGGCCAGCCACATCAAGCCCAGCCGGGAGCGGGCCGAGGTCATCGCGCCCTTCTACGAGGGCGTCACGGTGGACGAGACGCTGGCGGCGATGAAGGGGATGATAACGGTGCATCATCTTTTGCAGGCGGCGAACCCCGTCAAGCGCTGGGTGGTGCTGACCGGGATGCGCGTCGCGGGCAAGTATGAGTTCATGCACGGCCTTGTGGCGAACCCGCAGCCGAACCCCAAATGCGTCCAGAGCAGCCAGAAGCTCGAAGAGCTGTATAAAACGGCTGTGCCGCTGGCGGTAAGGCTCATCGAAGAGTATGCAGAGAACAAGCCGCTGGGGGCGGAGTATCAGCATACGTTTGGGGAGAACTGAGAGGAGCACCGGATGGAAAAGAGCGGCAAATTCCGCCTGACGAGCTTGGAGCGGAACTGGATCCTGTACGACGTGGGCAACTCGGCCTTTGTGCTGATGGTGGCCACCCTTATCCCCATTTTCTTCAACGCGCTGGCGGCAGCCGGGGGCCTGAGCTCGGTGGAGTATCTGGCTTACTGGGGCTATGCCAGCTCGGCTGTGACCATCATCACGGCTGTTTTGAGCCCGATTTTGGGAACAGTGGCTGATACGAAGGGCTTCAAGAAGCCTATCTTCATACTCTGCGTCTTCGTGGGCATCGTGGGCTGCTGCGCCATGGGCGCGGTGTCGGCGTGGCTGCCATTTCTGGTCATCTTCGTCATTGCGAAGGTGGGCTTTTCGGGCAGCCTGGTGTTCTACGACTCGATGCTCAGCGACGTGACCACTCCCGAGCGGATGGACGAGGTGTCCAGCCGGGGCTATGCGTGGGGATACATCGGCAGCTGCGTACCCTTCGTGGTCTGCCTCGGCCTTGTGCTGGGGGCGGGGAGCATCGGCATCAGCCAGATGACGGCGCTGAATCTGGCACTCCTGCTGACGGCGGCGTGGTGGCTGCTCACGACCCTGCCGCTGCTGAAAAGTTATAAACAGCTCTACTATGTGGAGGTGGAAAAGCACGCTGTCCGGCAAAGTTTTGCCCGCATCGGCCACACCCTGCGGCATCTGCCGGAGGATAAGCAGGTGTTCTGGTTTTTGCTGGCGTTCTTCTGCTACATCGACGGCGTGTACACCATTATCGACATGGCGACGGCCTACGGCACGGCGCTGGGTCTGGACACCACCGGTCTTTTGCTGGCACTTCTTGTGACCCAGATCGTGGCGTTCCCGTCGGCCCTCGTCTTTGGGCGGCTGTCGAACAAGTACCCCTCGGCAAAGCTCATCCCGGTGTGCATCGCGGCCTACGCGGGCATCGCGGTGTTTGCGTTTTTCCTGACCCGGCAGTGGCAGTTCTGGGTGCTGGCCGTCATCGTGGGCATGTTCCAGGGCGGCGTGCAGGCGCTCAGCCGCTCCCACTTTGCAAAGATCATCCCGCCGGAAAAGTCGGGCGAATACTTTGGCCTCTTCGATATCTGCGGCAAGGGCGCGTCCTTCCTCGGCACCATGATCGTCAGCGTGGGAAGCCAGCTCACCGGCAGCGCCAATGTGGGTGTCGGCTCCCTCATCCTGCTGTTCATCGTGGGATTCGTGCTGTTCAGGGTGTCCTGCCGTCAGGGTGAGACGGCATAACAAACGATCATAAAAATCGGAAACGGAGAGAGCTGTCCTGTACGGCTCTCTTTTTATTGTGTTTTTCAAAAATAGTGCCTATCAAAACGGCATAGTTGCGATGTGCAGCTTGCGGAGGGGGCTTGTGCATTCAAAACGCAGACTGTTGTATTTTGTATAAAACGCAGAAAAGCCGGGCGATTTTTTATGCAGAAAGCCGCCACAAAAATACTAAAACCTCTTGACAAATA
>ENA-ORUM01002236-ORUM01002236.1-human-gut-metagenome-genome-assembly--contig:-NODE-2236-length-11755-cov-3.483846_pt1 | contig 11755 bp, 6 predicted proteins | sample MGYA00242083_ERZ509217 | MGnify/ENA primary metagenome ERZ509217 (study PRJEB26280, sample SAMEA2338831) | human gut metagenome | biome: human gut; feature: human-associated habitat; material: faeces... | reverse complement strand
TATATGCTTGCTAATTCCGCATCACCTCCCCAGTAGTCTGCCCAAAAAAAGGGGGAGAAACACAGGAGTGACGCCAAGAATGCTTCCCAACAGGATCTAAAACTTAGGCGAGATACCAGGCTTGTGGCATGCCTGCCTCCACAGGCTGATATAAAGCTTTGGGGCGGAGGAAAAGGGGCCGGAATACCCGGCCCCTTTTGGATGGTATGTATGCAGTTTACGGGACCAACATGTCGGAGGTGATGGGGCATTTATATTTTTTGCCCGCCATCGCCTTGTCAAACTCCGCTTTGGCATCTTCCCGGATTTTGGGGTCTGTCAAGACTTTCAGGCCGATGAGAGCCATGGTCTTGGCAGCGTAAATGGTGCCCTTCACACCGATCTCTGCGCCGGCGCAGGCGGCGGTCTGCCAACTGTGACCTGTGCAGCCAATGGCCATACAAGGGGTGGTAAAGGTTGTACAAGGACAGATATGTTGGACGTCGCCCACATCGCTGGAACCGCCACCACCAGATGTGGGTTTAGGCTCCTGGACTTCGTCTAAAAAGACGGTTCCATCCGGCAAACCGAAACTTGTCAAAGCTTTTTCATACGTTGCAGGCATCGCGCGATTGATGGCATCGCCGAATTTAAGATCTTCTTCACTCCAAGGCTCCCGAGGAGCTTCCCGCAGGCAGTCCAGAGCTAATTTGGCCAAAGTGGAGTTGTTCAAAAAGTTATAACAACCGCCCAGGTATTCGATTTCTACCTCAGTTTCAGTCATCATGGCCGCGCCTTTGGCGATCTTGCAAAGGCGCTCATAAGTATCTTCCACCGCCTCGCGGGAGAGGGCGCGGATAAAGTAGTAGGAGGAAGCTCTGTCGGGGACGATATTGGGTGCAGTTCCCCCTTCGGTGATGATATAGTGGATGCGCACATCGCTGGTCACATGTTCCCGCAGATACTGGGTGCCCACGTTCATCAGTTCAACCGCATCCAAGGCGGAGCGGCCGTTGTGGGGGTCGCCGCCGGCGTGGGCAGTCCTGCCTTTGAAGTGGAACTTGACAGAGTCCAAGGCATTGGAGACGCCGCCATTCATAGGTGCCACATTTGTCTTTCCAGGATGGAAGCCGATGGCGATATCCAAGTCGTCAAAAGCACCGCCCCGGGCCATGAAGCATTTGCCGGTGAGGACCTCTTCCGCAGGACAGCCAAAATAGATGATCGTGCCGGGCAGCTTTTTCTCCTCCATCTCCGCTTTCAGGCCGAGGACGCCGCCCAATGTGGCAGCGCCCAGCAGGTTATGGCCGCAACCGTGGCCATAGGGTTGCCCTTCAATGGGCTTTTTCTCTGCTGCCAGTTCCTGGCTCAAGCCGGGCAGCGCGTCGTATTCCGCCAGAAAGCCGATGGTGGGGTGGCCGGAACCATAGGTGGCTTTGATAAATGAAATTCCGCCCCATGTGGAATACTCCCTGACAGAAAAGGGCAGGGATCTGCTCCCCATCTTTTACGCCATCGCCAAATGGGGGCTGAAATACATCTTTTAAAATTTAGCGTGTTATAGCCGGAAAAGGTTCCGGTGCCCCGGCAGGGAATCCGAAAAAATCGAGGAAAACCGACAAAACTTTCCATTGCTATCTCGATCAAATGTTCGTATAATAGGAGTAGAAAACATTTGTTTGAGGTGAGAGGTTTGGAACGGATCATTTTGCACAGCGACCTCAATTGTTTTTACGCATCGGTGGAGATGTTATACCATCCAGAGTACCGGGATAAACCCATGGCGGTGTCGGGGGACCCGGATCAGCGCCATGGCATCATCCTGACCGCCAATTACCTGGCCAAGGCCCGAGGGGTACGCACCGGGGAGGCCATCTGGCAGGCCCGGCAGAAATGCCCAAGCCTGGTGACGGTGCCGCCGGATTACAGCCGGTACCTGCGGTTTTCCCAGATGGCCCGGAAAATCTATGGGGATTACACCGACCAGATCGAACCCTTTGGCATCGATGAAGCTTGGCTGGACGTCACCGCCACTCCTGGGGTGGGGGACGGGAAAGCTCTTGCGGATGAAATCCGGGGGAGGATTTGGCGGGAATTGGGGATCACCGCAAGCATTGGGGTGTCCTTCAACAAGGTGTTTGCCAAGATTGGCAGCGATTACAAAAAGCCGGATGCCACCACCCTCATCACCCGGGAGAATTACCGGGAGATCGTCTGGCCCCTGCCAGTGGGGGACCTCTTGTATGTGGGGCCGGCCACCCGGGCCAAATTGGAGGGCAAGGGGATTTACACCATCGGGGCATTGGCTCAGACCCCGCCGGAGCGGTTGAGCAGCTGGCTGGGCAAATGGGGCCGGATGCTGTGGGTGTTTGCGGGTGGGTTGGATCATTCCCCGGTAACCCGGATGGGGGAGGAAGCGGCCATCCAGTCGGTGGGAAACTCCTGCACCACGCCCCGGGATTTGGAGAGCGACGAGGATGTGCGGATGACCTTGTACATCCTCTCGGACAGCGTGGCCGCCAGGCTGCGGGAACAGGGGCTGCGGGGCCGGACAGTCAGCCTGTCCATTCGGGACAACATGCTGGCCTCCTTCACCCGGCAAAAAAAGTTGCCAGATCCCACCTGCCTCGCGGAGGAAATTGCCGGGGAAGCTTTTGCCCTCTTTCAGAAGAACTACCGGTGGGAGCGGGGAATCCGTTCTATTGGGGTATCCGTGTCGGATCTGAGCAGCCGCAGTGAGCCCCTCCAGCTGGATTTGTTGGGAAAACAACTCCGCCGGGAGGAGCGGGAAGCCTTGGAGGATGCCATGGATCACCTGCGCCGGCGATATGGGAACCAATGTGTCCGGCGGGGCGTGACCCTATCCGACGCTCAGTTTGCCGGGATGGACCCCAAAAGGGAGCACGTTATCCACCCGGTGGGATTTATCCCGGCGGGGGGTAAGGTGGGAGGTGGCTTTTAATGCGAAAAGTGTTTGTGGATGTGTTAGCCCGCCACGATGCCCAGGGGCAGACAACTCCCTTGCTGGTGGTGTGGGAAGATGGCCGGAAATTTGAGATCGACCGGGTGCTGGATATCCGTCCAGCTGCCAGCCGGAAGGTTGGAGGAGCTGGAATCCGGTATTTGGTGCGGATCGGCCGCCATGAGACTGTCCTCTTTGAAGAGGAGGGCCGCTGGTTTGTAGAGGGGAAGGATGCCCCGGAGAGGGAATGATAGAAAAGAAAGGCCCGTCTAGGCGATATCACCTAGACGGGCCTTTTCACCGTCAAAATGGGTGTGGCGCACAACAGCAAAAATACAAGACGGTTTCTAAACTTCTCCAGTTGGTTTGCCGCGGAGGAAGGGGCCAACCGTAGACGCCGTGAGCCAAAGGCCCCCAAGGGTGAAACCGGACTTGGGCGAGATGGGGGATTTTGCAATTTTTTCTTTCTATCGTTTTGTGGATGAGCGATAGAAAAAGATGCCATTGAGGTGCAAAAGTCATGGAGATTGAAATAACCCTACCAATAAACTGGTGGGAGACAATCCTCAATTTTTCGCCAAATTTCCCCAATAGCATAGTATACAGTGAACCGAATCCGGTTCGGAAAGGAGTCCATGAATCATGGGCGTTACAAATTCCAATAAGCAGATTAGCACCCAATATATTGAGTGCGACGGCACTTTTGAAGTCCTTCTTGCTTTGACAGCAGCACCCGATATTGTATCTCATCCAACAGATATTGTGCTGATCCTCGACCGCTCCGGCAGCATGGCGGGAAGCCCTTTGGCCAACTTAAAAAGTGGGGCGAAAAAGTTTATTGACATCATCGAAGAAGCTACGGACGGCACCCCAGACGGCATGATTAGTTCTGGCAGCCGAATTGGTATAGTCAGTTTTGCCTCTACGGCAACTCAGAACACCCAGCTTATCACCTCGGTAGCGGATTTGAAAAATGCGATAGACAGTTTGTCCGCCGGCGGGAACACCAACCATGCAGATGCATTTACCAAGGCTACGGAGATGTTCGACCCTGCATCGGGCAATGCCAAGGTCATGGTGATGTTCACCGACGGCCAAACCACGACCGGCGGTGACCCCAGCCCCGTAGCGGCTGCTGCCCGGGCACAAGGCATAATCATTTACTGCATCGGTTTGATCGGGTCCGATGGGATTGACGTCTCAGTCTTAAACGATTGGGCGACCGATCCAGACGCCTCCCATGTGGCGGTGACCCCCGACGATGCAGAGCTGGAAGACCTGTTTGAAGATCTTGCGGCCAATATCACCAAACCCGGTGCCACCAACATTGTTATCAATGAAACGGTGTCCTCCGATTTCCGCATTCTCAGCCTTATGGCCCCAACAAAAGGCTCTGCTAATTTGACAGGGCCTACCACCATCCGTTGGACAATCGACGAACTGGGGGTATCCGCCAGCGAAGGTGCGACTTTGGAGTTCACGGTACAGCATGTTGGCCAGGATTCCGGAATTAAGACCGTCAACGCCTCTATTGAGTATACAGATACGGAGGGCAATGTTGTAACCTTCCCTTCCCCCACAATTGAAGTGGAGTGTGGGAGGGTGGTCATCCCGGAGGCATGCCCGATCCCAGTGGACGTCACCATCGGGGGCTGTGAAGATTCCGTTGTCATTGATGCAGGGGATTCTTATTTGGAATCCCAAGGTAGGATCTTACAGCTGGATGTCAATTTAAAGAATGTTTGCCCCAACAAGAGGGTGGCGTTGGCAGTACTGCTCACCGAAGTGGATGCCAACGGCGATGAACACTCCCGGGGCATGAAAACCTTCACCATTCCTGCACACACAGCGCCCACCTGCCGCGATGTTTTGGTGCGCTGCATCAAATTTGTTTTGCCTGAGGATTTGGATGTCTCTGGAGGCACTCCCCTGGCGATGTGCAATCCCCGCAATTTAAAAGTGCGTTTTATCGCCCACAACATCGATTCGGATTTCCAGTGCTGTGAATTGGTACTGTAAGAAGAACAGAAGGCTATGTCAAAGAGCCCGAGATGTTCTCTCTAAAAAGAAGGCCACTAGGTTTGTAGAGAGTAAGGATGCTACGGGACGGGAATCCCATAGATAACCTGTTGCTGAATGAAGAAGAGAAGGCCCCCTGTCAGGCTCTGTTACCTGGCTGGGGGCTTTCCCTTGCTATGTTAGATGTAAAAGCACATCCCCACAAAGAAGGGAGCTTGGGCTGGGATTATTATACCACCCGGTTTCAATTGGGGGGCAAAACCTTCGAGGGAACCATCAATATAGCCAACTCACCCAATGGCAGAGTGTTTTATGACATCACAAAAATAAGAGAGATTCCCGGCTCCTATGGGATGCCGTCCACCCCTGTGGCGACTGTCACACCCATATCCGAGAATCTCTCCACCCCAAGAGTACCACAACTGGGGGAGAAGGTCAATGGGGAGGGACAGCGTGCCCCCCTCAAGCTGCGGGAGACCGACGGAAGGCCGGGCCTGGTGAGGGATGCCCTCTCCCGCCGGTGGGATACCCGGATGCGCCGGGATGTCGATGCTGCGGCAAAGCTGGCGAATGTCAGCGTGGTGGTGGAGGAGGATATGGGGGATCTGGACGGCCTCTACGATGGCCGGACCAACACCCTGCACATCTCCGCCAAGGCCCAGAACCCGGTGAGGGTGGTGCTCACCCACGAGATCACCCACGCCATGAAAACCTCCAACCCGGCGGGATACCGGGAACTGCAATCCGCCGCGTTTCAGATGATGCAGGAGACCGGGGACTTGGAGCGGGTCAGCGCCATGCTGGGGGAGAGCTATGGGGAGATGACCCAGGACGAGCTCAACGAAGAGCTGGTCGCCCACTTTATGCAGAACACCATGGAGGACATCGGCCAGTTTGAGCGGCTGATCGGGGTCAACCGCAATGTGGCCCAACGGCTGCTGGACGCCCTGGACAACTTCCTGCGGCGCAATGCCATCCACTGGAACGGTGGGGAAGACAGGACTGCCGGAGTGTGGAGCAGCTACACCTACCACGACCTGGAGGAAGTGCGGGAGAAATGGGCGGCCTGCCTGCGTGGGGGCAACCCCAACGCCCCGGGGCGGGACGTGGTGCGGAAGCTGTTTGGAGGCGAGATGGCAGCGGAAGCCCCGATAGATGGGATGTACCAGGCCAAAGAACTGCAAGGCCAAGGCCGGACCCAGCAGGAGGTGTGGAACCAAACGGGCTGGCTGCAAGGCAAAGATGGTCGCTGGCGGTTTGAGATCGATGACAGCGACGCGCAGCTGGACCTGACCAAAGCCGGGCCTGGCGCCACCCTCAAAGACGTGCTCTACCACCCAGAGCTGTTCCGCCAATACCCACAGCTTGGGGAGGTGGCGGTGAAGTTTCAGCCGCTGCCCGATTCGAACACGCTAGCCCGTTACAACAGCCGGAACAACACCATCACCTTCAACACCCAGCCCAAGGCAAACCCCAGCCGCACCCTGTTGGAAGTCACCCTTCACGAGGTCCAGCACGCCATCCAGGCGGAGGAAGGGTTTGCAAGGGGAGGAAACCTAGACAAGGCCGAAAAATGGAAATTGGAACAGCTTCGAAGTTTGGCAGAGCAAATGCCACAATACCAGCAACTAATCAGCGGGACACAAAAGCGAGACTTTGTAATGGATCTTTTCAAGCAAACGGCGATGGATCATACCCTAGAAACTGCTAGAAATAAAGCTTATAGTGAATTGTTGGGAGAGCAAGAAGCTAACGAAGTGATGCTCCGCAAAGATTACTCTCCCCAAGAACGGCGACAGAAAACGCCCCACCAGTATAGTGACCCTTTAGTGGTACTCCAGGATGGAACGCTTGTCCTTGACGACGATGCTGACTTCCTCTATGATGAAGGTATCAATCAAGGAGGAGTGAATACAGATGGCGTTGACACCAGAGGAGAAAAAACGATTAGAGTACCTGGACAGCTTGTTCAAGGAAAAAGCGGAAAGGGAGATGGACGAATACCTCTTTTACGACAGCGTCGAGGAGGAGATGGAAGCTCTCAAGCGGTATTTCAGAATCTTTCCGGGGCTGACCGAGGAGGAAGCCAGCAATCTTTACACAGAATGGAATCTTCTTCAAGTATTCAACGACTAACCCCCTCCCGCCAAATCGCGCCGGAGTTGATCGAGAAGTACCGGGCCATCCCCAAAGGGGAACACCCTGCCAACGACGTGCAGGTGCCGGCGGCCACCGGGGAAGGGCAGCGCACCCGGCAGACCGTCCGCACGGTGCTGGAAAGCTCCCATGCCGACGCCCGGCTCATGGAGCAGACGGAGCAGAAGCTGCGCCAGGGCCTCCTCTCCTATAAACCCATCAGCAACGCGGAGGCGCTGCAAAAGGCCAACCAGACCCTGGAAACCGAGGGGTATGACCGTGCCCTGGGCCGGTTTTCTGGGGCCATCGGGGGAGAGACCGCAGGGGGAGCGGCCACCGGCCGCACCGACAAATACACCATCGCCTTGGGGGAGCGGCTTTTGGCGGAGGCCCAGAACCGTGGGGACACCAAAGCGGCCATGGACATCCTCTCCCAGCTGGCGGTGGAGGCCACCGTTTCCGGCCAGAACGTCCAGGCCATTTCCATGCTCAAGCGGATGGGCCCCCAAGGGGAGCTGCTGACCCTCCAAGCGTCGGTCAACCGGCTCAACAACGAACTCAGTAAGAAACAGGCCCGGCAGCGGCAGAAAAACGGGGAGCAGATCGCCCAGCTGGAAGCCCAGAAGGGGACCGCCCTCAACCAATTGCAGATCGACCAGATCAACCGGGAGATCGCAAAGCTGTCCGGGGAGATCACCCTGCCCCAGGAAGCGGCGGCGGACATCCTGTCCCAAACCTCCCCCAAGGGGCTGGAAGAGGCGGTGGAGCGGGCCTATATCCAGGTGGCCAAGCAAGTCCCCGCCGATTGGCTCACCAAGTGGAACGCCCTGCGGTATATGTCCATGCTCACCAACCCAACCACCCACATCCGCAATATCTTGGGCAACGCCGCCTTCTACCCGGTGGTGCAGCTGAAAAACCTGGTGAAGATCCCTCTGGAACAGTCCGCCCAAAAGCTGATGCCCAAATACGCCGGGGACCCGACGGCGGCGGTGCTCAACCGGGGGAACAAGACTGACCGGGGCTATTTGCAGATGGCGGCGGAGAGCTTCCAGGAGAACCAGAAGGTGCTGAAGGCCGGGGGGAAGTACAACCCCAGCGACCTGATCCGCCAGCACCAGACGGTGTTTGACGGCAAACTCTTGGGCTTGGACACCCCCTTCACCAACAACGCATTCACCCAGGCGATGGGGAAAACTATGGAGGCCATCCGCAAGGCCAACGGCGGCGCTTTGGAGACGGAGGACCTGTGGTTCCTGCGGTCCAACTATGAGACAGCCTTTGCCCAGGTGCTTAAAGCCAACGACTACCAGAGCCAAAACCCCGCCCGGCAGAAGGAGATCCTCAAAAACGCCCAGCAGTGGGCCAGCGAGGAAGCGTGGCGGGCCACCTACCGGGACGCCAGCAAATTCGCTGACGCCCTCAGCCAGTTCAGCCGCACCAACCCGGTGACCAACCTGCTCATCGAGGGGGTCGCCCCCTTTAAGAAAACCCCGGTGAACATCCTAAAGCGAGGGGTCAACTACAGCCCGGCAGGGATCTTGGCCGGGGTCTATAACCTAAACCAGGCGGTCCGCACCGGCAAGGTGGATGCCGCCCACGCCCTGGACCAGCTGGCCAGCGGCCTCACCGGTTCCGGCATTATGGCTTTGGGGTTCTTCCTCTCCAAGCTGGGGCTCTTTACCGGCGGGGCGGAGGAGGACAAAAAGAAGGAGGCCTACGACCGGCAGGTCTCCGGCTGGCAGCCTTACGCCCTCAGGCTGGGGGATGCCACCTATACATTGGACTGGCTGGCCCCCACCAGCTTGCCGTTTTTCACCGGCGTTGCTTTGCAGCAGGAGCTGGAACAGGGTTCCCTGGGCCCGGAAGCAGCCTGGGAGGCAGTTCTGTCCCTGACCAACCCCATGGTGGAGATGTCCATGCTCTCCGGCCTGGACCGGGCCATCCAGTCGGCCAGTTACGCCCAGAACAACGGGGGCAATGCCATCCAGGCCTTCGCCGTCTCGGCGGCGGAGAGCTACTTCGGCCAGGCGTTCCCCACCGCCTTTGGGCGGGTCAACCGCATCCTGGACGGCACCCAGCGCAACACCTATTACAAAGACAAAAACAGCCTGGTTCCCGGCGATTTGCAGGCGGCCTTCCGGTCGACTGTTTTACAAAAGGGGATCCCCGGGGGGAGCAAGTACATCGAGCCCAAACTGGACGTCTGGGGCCGGGAGCAGAAGGACCCCCTGGGGGAGCGGGTCATTGAGAACCTGGTTTCCCCCGGCTATTATTCCAAGTCCAAACAGGACAAGGTGGACAAAGAGGTGCTTCGCCTCTACCACAAGCTGGGGGACAACGGGGTGATCCCCAACGCATCCCCTCAGAAGTACATCCAGAGGGATGGCAAGCGCCACGACTTCTCCGCCAAGGAGTACACTGCTTATACCAGGGAGCGGGGGCAGCAGTCCCACCAGATCCTGGAGGATTTCCTGGGCAGCCGGGAATGGAAGAAGCTCTCCGACCGGGAGAAGGCGGCCATGGTGGAGAAAGCCTATGGCCTGGCCGACGAGCTGGGCCGGAAAAAGGCGGTACGCAGTTACCAGTACGACAGAGCCACGGCCAAAGCGGTGGAGACCTGCAAACAGGCGGGCATCGCCTATGGGGAATATCTGCTGGCCAAACAGGCAGCCGACCAAAACGGCAACGGCAGCGTCACCAAGGACGAGGCCAAGGCCTATCTGGATTCCCGAAGCGACCTGCGAGAATCCCAGAAAGCGAGCCTGTTCAGCGCCTTTTCCACCGCCAAGCAAAACCCCTATCAATAACAAAAAGCCCCGCCTCTCCACAATCGGAAGGGCGGGGTATTGTTTATTCGGTTTCAATACAGAAAAGGCAGGGGGACAGGCCAAGCCTTTTGGCCTCATCCAGCGAACATGTGCTTACCGTTCGGAATCCCTCGAGCCGGTCACAGATAGGGGCGTGATAGCAAGGGCTTTCCTGTAAGGAGTAAAAAACAAGATGGTTTTGATAAAGCCGGACGGTTTTACGCAGTTTGGCTTCTTTGCTGGCATGGGAGATACTGCTCTTGTGAAGGGCATCTGCCAGTTCCTTTTCAGCTTCTAAGTCCTCTTGGCAAGTGGAAAGAGAGTACCCCAAATATGCTGTGGACAAGGCGAGAACAGCACAGGCGACCGCCAGTCCCTTGGAAAGAGGGTTCCACAGCCCTTTTTTCGGTGGTTTTACCGGTGTAATTGGGGTAGAAGATTCCACCATGGGGGAGGAGGGTGCCGGTTTAGCCGCAGGGGCGGGAGCTTCGGACACAACAGGAGGGGCAGCGGCTTTATGGGATTTGCCATTTCCCCGGATGAGCAGGAGATAACCCATTGTGCCCCAAATGAAGGCGGGGGTCATGTTGGCGGCCCCTGCGGTATCGTCTGGAACAAAAGAAAGGTACCAAAAAGCAAACAAAAACTTGATGATCACCGCGTTGACAGCGGCGATCCAGACCGCCTGCTTATTGGACAGGGAGAATCCCTTAGAATGGTAATACCACCAAATGCCCATCGGAGCCGCTAAATAGGCAGCTGCCGTAATGGCCAGTGACAATAACTCCATAAAAACACCGTCTTTCGCCGTTTTCTTTTATTGTATCCCAATAGAGGACACTATGTCAACAAAGGGATACAAAGAGCAACCCCCAGTCAGGCGATAGAACCTGGCCAGGGGCTTTCCCTTGATATTGGATAGTGTTCATTTAAATTATATCAGATGACAGCGAAAGTGCAAGATGTTTTCAAAAGTTTATAAAAACGGCTCTTGGAAAAGTGGGTTATTATGTGGGTTATATAGACAAAAAAGACCCCGCAAGAACGGCATGTTCCTGCGGGGTTTCGTTGGTGTGCCCGACTGGATTCGAACCAGCGGCCTTTAGAGTCGGAGTCTAACGCTCTATCCAGCTGAGCTACGAGCACATGTCCATCAATAGAACAGTACTAGTATACCACAGTTTTGAAAAAAAGCAAGAGGGAGATTTGGATTTCCCTTCCATTTCGATAGCAGAAGCCAACGGAGGATGAGATATAGTTTATATATAATAGGTATCTCTCCCGATAAAGTGGCAAAAAAGAAAGAAATGTAAGTTTTGCGCAATTTTTTTGCAAAAAAGAGTTGACATAAGGGAAGGGGTGTGGTATTATAACTAAGCTGTTTCGCGAGAGACAACACGACAAAAGGAAACGGCGGTCGGGCCTGGCGGCCTGAAAGAAGTTTTCAAAAAAAGTGTTGACAAATGCAAGACAGTGTGATATGATATCAAGGCTGTCTCGTGAGGGCGGCACTGAAAAAGCAAAACAGGGATTTGGGCCTGGCGGCCTGAAAAAAGTTTTGAAAAAAGTGTTGACAAGAGCGAAGCAGTGTGATATAATAAAGACCTGCTGTGGGAACAGCAAACGGACCTTGAAAATTGAACAACATTTAGCTTACAAGATAAGCCCTTGAAATGAATTTGAAGTTTCGAAAGAAACTTTGCGAAGCGAAGAAATTCGCTAGCGTGATAATTGAGCTAACAAAGCTTGGTTAAATGATTATAAGCCCGGAAGGGTTTTTAATACCATTTATCTAAGAGTTTGATCCTGGCTCAGGACGAACGCTGGCGGCGCGCCTAACACATGCAAG
>ENA-ORUM01002232-ORUM01002232.1-human-gut-metagenome-genome-assembly--contig:-NODE-2232-length-11768-cov-5.308973_pt1 | contig 11768 bp, 7 predicted proteins | sample MGYA00242083_ERZ509217 | MGnify/ENA primary metagenome ERZ509217 (study PRJEB26280, sample SAMEA2338831) | human gut metagenome | biome: human gut; feature: human-associated habitat; material: faeces... | reverse complement strand
TGCCAGCAGTTGTTCCGGAGAGAGCAGGAGCGGCATACCCTGCTGGCGGTTCGGTCAAAGACGGTGGCTACGTCATTGTCGTTCTCCGGGGGACGGAAGGCGGAGCGCAGGGAGTCGCACAGGGTACGGAAGGCCTTGGCTGTGGCCTCCAACTGATGCTGGACCAGGGCTTGGGCCCGCAGGTCCACAGGGCCGGCCACCTGGGGGGCCAGCCACACGCCCAGCTTGCGCATGGGCCGCTGGGGCAGCAGGAGAAAGGCCACCGAGGCCACAAATACCTCGTACAGAATGGACAGAGGCAGCTCCCGCTCCCAGGTCCATAACACTGCGCCACCATTGACCAGTACATAGACCATTGCGGCCCACAGCCGTGCCTTGCCCCGGCACAGGCCAGCCATCATGCCGGACAGACCGTAGGCCATGGTGTACATGGGGGTGCCTGCTCCGGCCAGGTCCATGGCCATGCCCAGAGACACCCCGGCGATGGCTCCGGTGGCCAGACCGCCCTGCCAGGCGGCGGTTATCACCGCCAACACAGCAAGGATGCGGCCTAGAGAGATATCCTTATAGATGTAGAGGGGGACCAGCGCCATCAGCGCGGTGGCCAATAAAACCAACAGGCCGGCCCGGCGGGTAGGGGAGAGGAGCCTGTCCTCCCGGTGGACACGCATAGGGACCAGGACCGCCCGGTAGCACCAGACGGCCGCTGCAGTCAGGCAGACCTCCAGAGAGAAATAGATGGCGTCAACTGTCTTCCATCCCTGTTGGGACAGATAGATAAAACCCGCCGCCCCGTTGATGGAGGCGGTGAGCAGCGGCATGGTCCAGGAGCGACGGATCGCCTTCAGATCGTAGAAGGCGAAGGCCACAGCAAAGGTGAGAATGGAGGCGGAGGCGTACCGCAGCCCGTCCGCAAAGCCCATCTGGCACAGATATCCGAAGCAGGCTCCCAGCAGAGCCGCCCCTCCGCACAGTCCGGAGCCCGCCGCCCCGACCAGGGCCACCCCGAAGGGGGCGTAGTCCCCAAAGACAGCCGCCCCCGCCAGCACCGCCGCCAACAGGAAGTGGATGCCCCCGTCGGCGAAGCGCAGCAGGGCGGAGGCGTCTACGCTCACCGTCTCCCCCCGGGACGACCGTCCTCGCAGTCTGTCCAGCTTGGCCCGTACCGTCTCCTTGCCCGCCATATGCCGCTCCTCCTTTGTATGGGACGGCTCAAGTACTGCCTGTCCCGGTGTGGAGGCCATTATATTCCATTATATGGAAAAATGGAGTCGGAATGGGGAGCGGGATGCTTTCTTTTTCTGCCCCGGAAAAATGGGCCCAAGGCTTGACTTGGAGTGGACTTCAAGTGGTAGACTAATCCTATAAAACCTGCCTGCCGCAGATAAGGAGGAATTCAGTATGTCAGAGTTTTCTCATCAGTACCGGGAGAAGCTGCTCCCCGGACAGAAGCACGCCTTCGCGGACACCGACCCGGAGTTCGTTCAGATCTTCGAGTCCTTCGCCTTTGACGAGGTGGTCAACCAGGGGGACCTGGACGAGCGCACCCGGTTTATGGCCATCCTGGCCGCCCTGCTGGGCTGCCAGGGGGTGGACGAGTTCAAGGTGATGCTCCCCGCCGCCCTGAACGTGGGGGTCACCCCGGTGGAGGTGAAGGAGATCGTCTATCAGTCGGCGGCCTATCTGGGCATCGGCCGGGTGTTCCCCTTCCTGAAGGCGGTCAACGAGGAGCTCACCGCCCGGGGCGTCTCCCTGCCTTTGGAGGGACAGGCCACCACCACCCCCAAGACCCGCCTGGAGGCGGGCAACCAGGTCCAGGTGGACATATTCGGGGAGGCCATGCGGGGCTTCCAGAACAGCGGCCCTCAGGAGAGCCGCCACATCAACAAGTGGCTGGCGGACAACTGCTTCGGGGACTACTACACCCGGAAGGGGCTGGACTATAAGCAGCGGGAGATGATCACCTTCTGCTTCCTGGCCGCTCAGGGGGGCTGTGAGCCCCAGCTCACCAGCCACGCCACCGCCAACATCCGCATCGGCAACGACAAGGACTTCCTGATTCAGGTCCTCTCCCAGTGCCTGCCCTATATCGGCTACCCCCGGAGCCTGAACGCTCTGCGGTGCATCAACGAGGCGGCGATGGGGTGAGGAGCCATCTCCCATCCCTCTATACCTGCAAAAACGGCGGAGCGCAAGGCGCTCCGCCGTTTTTGTACGGTGTATCTCCTGTTACAGGGCGCTCCCCCGCTTGGGCACGGAGAACCGGCTCACGTCCACCCCCTCGTGGGTGAGGAGCCGCTGTTTCCGCTCCACCCCCCCGGCGTAGCCGGTGAGGCTGCCGTCCGCCCCCACCACCCGATGGCAGGGGATGATGATGGAGATGGGGTTGCGGCCCACGGCGCTCCCCACCGCCCGGGGGGAGGCCCCTTCCAGTTCCCGGGCCAGGGCCCCGTAGGTGGTCACCGCCCCGTAGGGGATAGCTTGCAGCTTCTCCCACACCGCCCGCTGGAAGGGGGTGCCCGCCGGGGCCAGGGGCAGCTCCGCCGGGCTGGGCTTCTCCCCGGCAAAGTACCGGTCCAGCCAGGCCCGGGCCGACTGGAACACCGGCAGGTCCGGCTGTCCGGGGACCAGCTCCTCATTGGAGGTCCCGCCGAAGTACTTCTGCCCCTCCAGCCACAGCCCAGTGAGGGCCGTCCCGTCGCTGGCCAGGGTGAGCTCCCCCACCGGGGAAGCATAGGTGGTGGTCTGGTACATGGGTTCCGCCTCCTCCCGTCCCGCGGCTTTGCGGGACATATCCGGTTTTCTCATCTGTATTATAGGGAGCGGGGGCCGCTTCTGTCAAGAATGGGCCGGAAAAGGCAGACTTTGTTGATTTTTTCCGCCGGAAACCCTGCCCCTCCCCTTGCGGTTGTTCGGGCGGATATGGTAAAATATATTGTTTTTCTCTTTCCCCCAAACGGGGACTATGCACAGATTCGGAGGAGCCCTTCACAGGGGCGGTCCTCCTTCTGCCCCCCTGGGTTCCGGCCGCCGCCGGGCCTGTGCGGGAGGCATCCTATTGACTGAGATACGCTGATTGAAGCTGGAGGGAATCACATGTCTTTGGAATCGGAAATCAAGCGCCGGCGCACCTTCGCCATCATCTCCCACCCGGACGCCGGTAAGACCACGCTGACGGAGAAGTTCCTGCTGTACGGCGGGGCCATCGCCCAGGCCGGCCAGGTAAAGGGCAAGAAGAACACCCGGGCGGCCACCTCCGACTGGATGGAGATTGAGAAGCAGCGCGGCATCTCGGTGACCTCCTCGGTGATGCAGTTCCAGTACGAGGGCTTCTGCATCAACATTCTGGACACCCCGGGCCACCAGGACTTTTCGGAGGACACCTACCGCACCCTCATGGCCGCCGACTCCGCCGTCATGGTCATCGACGCGGCCAAGGGCGTGGAGGCCCAGACCCGGAAGCTGTTCAAGGTTTGCGCCATGCGGGACATCCCCATTTTCACCTTCATCAACAAGATGGACCGGGAGGCCCGGGACCCCTTTGAGCTGTGCGAGGAGCTGGAGCACGAGCTGGGCATCGACACCTACGCGGTGAACTGGCCCATCGGCTGCGGCAAGGAGTTCAAGGGCGTGTACGACCGGCAGAACCGGAAGGTGATCCACTTCACCTCCAACACCAACGCCCGGGCGGCCACCGCCACCGAGATCGAACCCGACGACCCCGCCCTGGCCGACCTGATCGGGGCGGACAAGCGGGAGCAGCTCATGGGTGAGATCGAGCTGCTGGACGGGGCCTCCTGCGACTTTGACCTGGAGCGGGTGCGCCACGGCAAGCTTTCCCCGGTGTTCTTCGGCTCCGCCCTCACCAACTTCGGCGTGGAGCCCTTCCTGGAGGAATTTTTACGCATGACCACCGCCCCCCTGCCCCGGAAGGCGGGAGACGAGGTGGTGGACTCCTTCGACCCGGACTTCTCCGCCTTCGTCTTTAAAATCCAGGCCAACATGAACAAGGCCCACCGGGACCGCATCGCATTCATGCGGGTGGTGTCCGGCAAGTTCGAGGCGGACCGGGAGGTCTACCACGTCCAGGGGAAAAAGAAGCTCCGCCTCTCCCGGCCCCAGCAGCTTATGGCCGCCGAGCGGGAGATTATCGAGGAGGCCTACGCTGGGGACATCATCGGCGTGTTCGACCCGGGCATCTTCTCCATCGGGGACACCCTGTGCGCCCCGGGCAAGAAGTTCCAGTTTGACCCCATCCCCACCTTCGCCCCCGAGCATTTTGAGCGCATCCGCTCGGTGGACACCATGAAGCGCAAGCAGTTTTTGAAGGGCGTGGAGCAGATCGCCCAGGAGGGCGCCATTCAGATCTTCAAGACCCCCTACTCCGGCATGGAGGAGGTCATCGTGGGCGTGGTGGGCACCCTGCAGTTCGACGTGCTGGAGTACCGCCTGCGCAGCGAGTACAACGTGGAGCTGTACAAGGAGGGCCTGCCCTTCGAGTACCTGCGCTGGATCGTGAAGGAGGACGAGGACGCCCCCGCCCTGAAGGAGGAGGACCTGCTGCTCCCCAACGACGCCAAGCTGGTGGAGGACTACAAGGGCAACCAGCTGCTGCTGTTCGCCTCCCAGTGGTCCATCCAGTGGGTGCAGGACCGGAACAAGAACCTGAAGCTGGCCGAGTTCGGCGGGGCCAAGTTTTAAGACGGCCCGCCGGAGCCTGTTCTCCCCGCCCGTCCCCCGGCCATATGGACCCGCCCCCGGCGAAAACCCGCCGGGGGCGGGTTTTCTTTGTTCCAACTCCCCTTCTAAACGGCTGACTCGCCGCATACAGTAGGATGACGGACCTACACAGGATAAGGGGGAGACGGCATGGGGGACAAGCGGCGCAGGAGAGACCCGCTCCGTCCGCTGCGGAGAGGGGTAGGGCTGGGGCTGGCCCTGGCGGCGGCGTGGGGGGTGAGCCTCACCGCCGACCTGTCGGGGGCCTGGTCGGCCCTCCAGAGGTGGGCCTCCGACTCCCAGGCGGTGGTGGCCCTGATGGCCGGGGAGCTGGGCCAGCCCCCGGCGGAGACCGCCCTGGCGGGACTGGACGGCTGGGGCAGGCTGCTGGTGGAGCAGTCCGCCCTCCTGTCCGCGGGGACCGAGGCGGTGGCCCAGCGGCGGCAGGCGGAGGAGGAGACCTCCCCCGCGGAGCCCATCCCCGACATGGACGCGGAGGACAACGACGACCAGACCCAGGTGGAGCTCCAGCCCCCGGCGGAGCCCGACGACGTGGTGGAGACCACCAGCGTGGGACAGGATGGGGGGCACTATCTGAGCCAGGACGGGGTGTACCTCTACAACCGCTCCGGGAAAGCGCTGGACCCCTCGGTGCTGTTCGCCGGGTCGGTGAGCTTCACCCTGGGGGAGGGCCCCCAGATCCTGATTCTCCACAGCCACGGCAGCGAGGCCTACTCCCAGAACGACGGGGACCTGTACCAGGAGAGCGACTCCTTCCGCACCACCGACTGCGCCCACAACGTGGTCCGGGTGGGAGAGGAGATGGCGGAGGTCTTCCGCGCCCACGGGTTCCAGGTGGTCCACGACACCAACCTGTACGACTACCCGGCGTATAACGGGGCCTATGACCGGTCCCAGGCGGCGGTGAAGGACTGGCTGGCCAAATATCCCACCATCAAAATCATTCTGGACGTGCACCGGGACGCCCTGGTGGGGACGGACGGGGCCATCTATAAGCTGATCTCCCAGGAGAACGAAAAAAAGGTGGCCCAGGTCATGCTGGTGGTGGGCACCGACAGCGGCGGGGCCAGCCACCCCGGCTGGGCCGACAACCTGGCCCTGGCTGTCCGCCTCCAGAGGGAGCTCATCTCCGACTACGTGAGCCTGGCCCGGCCCATCGCCCTGCGCAGCAGCAGCTATAACCAGGAGCTCTCCCCCGGTTCCCTGCTGGTGGAGGTGGGGGGCCACGGCAACACCCTCACCGAGGCCTTGGACGGGGCGCGGCTCTTCGCCGAGAGCGTCAGCCAGGTGCTCAGCGGAATGAAAGGGTGAGGAGAAATGCAGAATGCAGGAATGCAGAATGCAGAATGGGGAGCGTCACGGGGCCTTCAGCAGGGTCACCTGGATCAGGCCCCGCTTCTCCCGGCGGAGGGCATAGTCCGTGATGATCCGGGAGCCCCCGAATCCCGGGCTGGCGATGAGATACCCGCTCTCCCCTGCCGCGATCTGACCGGCCCGGAGGATGGCCAGCCGCTTGGGGACAGTCTCCATCCCCTCCGGGTAGTAGGTGTCGTCAAAGCCGGGCGGGACGTCCACCGGACGCTGGGCCGGGTGGTAGGGGATCAGCAGCCGCAGGCGGATTCCGGGATGGCGCTCCTTCGCCCGGCGGAGGGCCTCCGCCGCCAGCTGGTCAAACCGCCCGTACCGCCCCACCACAAATTCGGTCACCCCGTACTCCACAATGTGCCGCTCAATGGCCTCGTCCAGCAGCGGCGACAGGGTGTCCGGGGAGAGATGGGAACCGATTAGAAAACAGCTTTTTCCCGCCATAGCAATTCTCCTTTCTGATATAGGCAATATTGCCTATCACGCTCTATCTCCATTATAGGCAATAATAGAGATAGAGCAAGAGAAAGGAGGGAGAAACTGCATGATTTCTTATGCTCCGTTGTGGGAAACCATGGAACGTCTGCATGCGAGCACCTATACCTTGCAGGTAAAGGGCAAGGTCAGCAGTTCCTCCATCCGACGCATCAAAGCGGGAGACTCCATATCGACAAATACAATCGACGCAATTTGTAAAATATTAAATTGTTCCGTGGATGACATCATCGAATATATACCAGACGAAAATGAGGACTGACCTCGGCCAATGGCTGTATCAGTCCTCGTTTTGTCTGTGGGCGAGAAGGGGCGCTGCTGGGGCAGCTTTCGGGCGGGTCTGGGACCCGCCCCTACAAAAGACAAAACAGTTTCGGGTATGCCGTAGGGGCCGGACACTGGCCGGCCCGCCCGGGAATGGGAGACGGTTAGGCCGGGCGGCCCAGTGTGCCGCCCCTACGAAGAAACGGGAGCGTTCCGGAATATCAGTAGGGGCCGGTCCCAGACCGGCCCGCGGGCGCACACTGTGCGCCCCTACGGTTGAAACGGTCTGCCCTTATAACCAGGGCCGTTCCCCTCATCCGTCACGGCTTCGCCGCGCCACCTTCCCCCCAGGGGGAAGGCTTAAAAAAGAGCAGACGGCGAAACCCCTCCGTAAAAGCAGAGAAAAGGAGAACCACCATGTCCTTTGTCCACCTACATCTACATACCGAATTTTCCCTTCTGGATGGCGCCTGCCGGATCAACAAGCTGGTCAAGCGGGTGAAGGAGCTGGGCCAGGAGGCGGTGGCCATCACCGACCACGGCGTCATGTACGGGGTGATCGACTTCTACAAGGCCTGCAAGGCGGAGGGGATCAAGCCCATCATCGGCTGCGAGGTCTACGTGGCCCCCCGGGGCCGGACCCGGTTCCAGAAGATGCACGAGTATGACTCCAACTTCTCCCACCTGGTGCTTTTGTGCCGGAACGAGGAGGGGTACCGGAACCTGTCCTACATGGTGTCCCAGGCCTTCCTGGAGGGCTTTTATATGAAGCCCCGCATCGACTTGGACCTGCTGAAGGAGCACTGCGGCGGCCTCATCGCCTGCTCCGCCTGCCTGGGGGGCGAGGTGCCCAAGCTGCTCTCCGCCGGGGACTACGACAAGGCCAAAGAGGTGGCACTGGAGATGCGGGAGTGGTTCGGGGAGGACGGCTACTACCTGGAACTCCAGGACCACGGTATCCCCGCCCAGCGGCAGGTGAACGCGGGGCTGATGCGACTCCACCAGGAGACGGGCATCCCCCTCATCGCCACCAACGACGCCCACTACCTGCGGCGTGAGGACGCGGAGATGCAGGACATCCTCATGTGCATCCAGACGGGCAAGACGCTGGACGATCCGGGCCGCATGAAGTTCGAGACCCAGGAGTTTTACGTCAAGAGCGAGGAGGAGATGGCCTCCCTCTTCCCCAACTGCTCCGAGGCCCTGGAGAACACCGCGAAAATCGCGGATATGTGCAATGTGGAGTTCGAGTTCGGCAAGTACCACCTGCCCCACTTCCAGCTGCCCGAGGGCTGGACCGACGGGGACGCCTACTTTGAGAAGCTGTGCATGGACGGTTTTCGCTGGCGCTACCCGGCGGAGCCGCCGGAGTATCTGGAGAAGCTGCGGTACGAGATGGGCATGATCCGGAAGATGGGCTTTGTGGACTACTTCCTCATCGTCTCCGACTTCATCGCCTACGCCAAGAACCACGGCATCCCCGTGGGGCCGGGGCGCGGCTCGGCGGCGGGTTCCATGGTGTCCTACTGCCTGAATATCACCGACCTGGACCCGGTGAAGTACAACCTGTACTTCGAGCGCTTCCTGAACCCGGAGCGGGTGACCATGCCCGATATCGACATCGACTTCTGCATCCGCCGCCGCCAGGAGGTCATCGACTATGTCTCCCGGAAGTACGGGGCCGACCACGTGGCCCAGATCGTCACGTTCGGCACCATGGCCGCCCGGGCCGCAGTCCGGGACGTGGGCCGGGTGCTGAACATGACCTACGCCGAGGTGGACGCCATCGCCAAGCTGATCCCCAGCGGCCCGGGGGCCCTCCACATCACCCTGGAGGAGTCCCTCAAGCTGTCCAAGCAGCTCAAGGACGCCTACGACGAAAATCCCCAGGTGAAAAAGCTCATCGACACCGCCAAGGCCATCGAGGGCATGCCCCGGAACACCTCCACCCACGCCGCCGGCGTGGTCATCACCAGCCGGCCGGTGAGCGACTATGTGCCCCTGGCCAAGAACGACGACCTGGTGGTCACCCAGTATATCATGACCACCCTGGAGGAGCTGGGCCTCTTAAAGATGGACTTTTTGGGCCTTCGAAACCTGACGGTGCTGGACGACGCGGCCAAGCTGGTCCGCCGCAGCCACCCGGACTTTGACCCGAAGAAAATTCCCGACGACGACCCGGCGGTGTTCCAGATGCTGTCCGACGGCAAGACCTCCGGCGTGTTCCAGATGGAGTCCGCCGGTATGACCGGCGTGTGCGTGGGCCTGAAGCCCCAGAACATCGAGGACATCACCGCCATCATCGCCCTGTACCGGCCGGGGCCCATGGACTCCATCCCCCGGTTCATCGCCTGTAAGCACAACCCGGAGAAGGTCACCTACAAGCACCCCTCCCTCATTCCCATCCTCTCCAACACCTACGGCTGCATCGTCTACCAGGAGCAGGTCATTCAGATCTTCCAACAGCTGGGAGGCTACTCCCTGGGCCAGGCGGACATGGTGCGCCGGGCCATGTCCAAGAAAAAGGTGAAGGACATCGAGAAGGAGCGGGCCACCTTCCTCCACGGGGACCCGGAGCGGAACATCGCCGGCTGCGCCGCCAACGGCATCCCCGAGGACGTGGCCCAGAGCATCTACGACGAGATCTACGACTTCGCCAACTACGCCTTCAACAAGGCCCACGCGGTGTGCTACGCGGTGGTGGCCTATCAGACGGCCTGGTATAAGTGCCACTACCCCAAGGAGTATATGGCCGCCCTGCTCACCTCGGTGCTGGACTCCAGCGACAAGGTGGCCGAGTACATCGCCGAGTGCAAGGAGTGGAACATTGCCCTGCTGCCCCCGGACATCAACGAGTCGGAGGCCGACTTCACCGTGTCTGAGGGGGGCATTCGCTTCGGTCTGGTGGCTCTGAAGGGGGTGGGACGGAGCGTGATCAACGGCATGCTGGAGGAGCGCTCAAAGAACGGACCCTTCACCGACTTTATGGACTTCTGCGACCGGATGTTTGACAAGGACCTGAACCGGCGGGTGCTGGAGAGCCTCATCAAATCCGGGGCCTTTGACCGGATGGGCTATAAGCGCGCCCAGCTGATGGAGGTCTATGGACAGGTGCTGGACGGCATCGCCGCCAGCCGCAAGCGCAACCTGGAGGGCCAGATGGACCTGTTCGGCATGGGCGGGGGAGAGGCGGAGGAGGCCGCCCTGCCCGCCCTCCACCTGCCGGACGTGGCCGAGTACCCGCCCCAGCAGCTCATGTCCATGGAGAAGGAGGTCACCGGCCTCTACCTCACCGGGCACCCCATGGACGCCTACCGGGAGGCGGCCAAGATGGTGGGGGCGGTGACCATCGGCTCCATTCTGGGTGACTTCGGCCGGGAGGACGGCCCCGCCCGCTACCGGGACGGGGAGGTGGTCACCATCGCCGGGGTGATCTCCACCTATAAGACCCGGACCACCCGGAACAACACCCTGATGGCCTACGTCACCCTGGAGGACGACACCGCCTCCATGGAGCTGCTGTGCTTCTCCCGGGTGCTCAATGAGAGCGGAGGATACATCCGGGAAAACAGCGCCGTGCTGGCCACCGGGAAGATCTCCGTCCGGGACGAGAAGGAGCCCCAGCTCATGGTGGACTCCATCCGTCCTCTGGGGGATCTGGACGGCAAGGCCCAGGGGAAACCGGAGAAGCTGTGGCTCCGCCTGCCCACCCGGGAGGACCCCCGCATGCGGAAAATCAAGCTGGCCCTGTCTTTCTTCCCCGGCGAGAGCCAGGCGGTGCTCTACTTTGAGGACTGTAAAAAGCGGGTGGGCACCCGGTGCATGATCCACCCTGCCCTGGTGCAGGACCTGAAAGAGCGCCTGGGGGAGGAGAACGTGGTGTTGAAGTAACAGGCGGGCAGCCGCGAGGCGGCGGATGCCTCCACGGCGGGCGGCCCAGGTGTGCCGCCCCTACAGAGGTTTGCGGATAGGCGGAACGGCGCGTCCGGGAGGCCGCGCCCTCCACAAAAAAGCGTTCTATCATCGTCCCTCATCCGCCCCCTTCGGGGGCACCTTCCCCCCAAGGGGAAGGTTTTCGGGCGGCTGATAGCCGCCCCTACAAAATACGGGAAACTCTCCGGTCTTTCCGTAGGGGCCGACGACCTCGGCGGCCCGCGGGCGCACCCTGTGCGCCCCTACAGCGGGGAACGAGGTGGAAGCCTTGATTTGGCAAACTCAGGCGCAGTCATAGAACTGCGCTAGTCCCAATTTTTCACCCACTCAGACCCCCAGTGGGGCCGGACAGAATGGCACTCAACTACTCTGCTCCCAAAGACAAAAAAGGCCCCATTTGTGCAGAATTAAAAAAATCTGTTTCAATTCACGAAAAAATTGACAAGAATGTGGGAAAGATCCTTGACAATCGGAGGGAAGTCTGGTATAGTGGATTCAACTAATAAGAATAATTCTTGTTAGAAAATAACAATACATAGATTTAGGGAGGAATTTACGATGCCGGAACTGAAGGGCAGCAAGACCGAACAGAACCTGTGGACCGCCTTTGCCGGAGAGTCCCAGGCCCGCAATAAGTACACCTACTTCGCCTCCAAGGCAAAGAAGGACGGCTATGTGCAGATCTCCAAGATCTTTGAGGAGACCGCCGCCAACGAGAAAGAGCACGCCGAGATCTGGTTCAAGCTGCTGGGCGGCATCGGCACCACCGCTGAGAACCTGGAGGCCGCTGCCCAGGGTGAGAACTACGAGTGGACCGACATGTATGCCACCATGGCCAAGGAGGCCAAGGAGGAGGGCTTCGACCACATCGCCTTCCTGTTTGAGGAAGTGGCCAAGATCGAGAAGGAGCACGAGGACCGCTACCGCAAGCTGCTGGCTAATGTAGAGGGCGGCCTGGTGTTCTCCCGGGA
>ENA-ORUM01002230-ORUM01002230.1-human-gut-metagenome-genome-assembly--contig:-NODE-2230-length-11777-cov-3.596144_pt1 | contig 11777 bp, 18 predicted proteins | sample MGYA00242083_ERZ509217 | MGnify/ENA primary metagenome ERZ509217 (study PRJEB26280, sample SAMEA2338831) | human gut metagenome | biome: human gut; feature: human-associated habitat; material: faeces... | reverse complement strand
CGAACCCCTCCGGTAGGCCCGAAGGGCTCGCGGCGCAGCCGCTATTTTCTTCTTTTTCTTTATTAGCTTTATTATCTTTATTACATTGTGGCCCTTCGTTGGCCCCTCGTTGGCCCTCGGTTGGCCCTTCGTTGGCCGCTGGGCTGGCCCCTATTTGGTACCGGTCATAATTTTTTATAGTTGCAATGCTGTATTGTGGAGTGGATTGGATGGCCACTTCCCCGGTCTTTTTTAAGTGTTCCAACGCCACCCGAAGGGACTTTTCCGAAATCTTCAATTCTTGGGCCAACCTCGCCCGGGAGAATACCCGCTGGCCCCGTTCCACCACCATCCCCCGCCATTTTTGAGGCTCGTAGTTGGCCGTCAAAAGCAGGTGGAGGAACACCGATTTGGTGGTCATGTCGTGGTACCACTCCCAGTCTAAGATAGAGCGGTAAAGCTGTATATATCCATATTCCAACACCGGCTATCCCTCCTTTTCCAGCCGGACCTTGAGGGCATACCGCAGGATTTTGTGGAGCAGCACCCCGGTGGTCTCCCGCCGGCAGAAGACCACCCGCAGGTCGTACCGCTCCTGCCAGGCCAAGAGGCTGGCTAAGAGGGCCGCCGGTTTCATCCGGCTTCGGTAGCGGCCATGGAGGACATCCTCCCAGCTGGCGTTCTCCACCAACAGGTAGAGCCGGGCCCCCGCCTCTTTGGCCCGCCGGAACTCCCGCTCGAACCGGGGCCGGTCCTTGCCAAAGCAGAGGCACAGCTCGTCCAGGGACATTTTCCGCTCAATGGCCACCACACCGGCCAGGGACTGCTCCTCCCCGTCCTGGTCCACATAGGCGCAGGAGTAGTCCCCAAAGTCCAGCTTCTCCCGCCGGTGGGGCAGGCCGCAGGAGCGAAGCCGCTCCCGCAGGGCAGGGGTGTCCTGTTCCCTTGTGTCCACCAGCAGGGTGAGGCTGGAGAGGGCCTTTTCCAGGGCAAATGGGCTGTACTTCCCCATGGCTTAAAACGGCAGGTCGCCGTCGTCCGGGATGGGCAGGTAGTCGTTTGCCGGGGCCGCAGGGGCTGCCTTCTGGGCCAGGGGTTTGGGCTTGGGCGTCTGGAAGCTGCCCGCCCGGATGGAAGCCGCGTCGGTGAAGGCGCAGCACTCGGTAAACCAGCCGGTGTTGCCGTTCATCTCCCACTCCTTTTCCCGGTACAGCACCCCCACCAGCTTGCCTTTTAAGCCGGCCTCGTTCCAGTCCCAGTGGTACCCTTGGTTGGAATTTTCAATTGCCCACATGGCCCCGCCAAAGGTCCGCTTGCTGCGGCCGTCGTTTTCGCTGCCGTCGTCCTTGGGCACGGTGAGCCGGTAGGTGCCACGCCACTTTTTGTCCTCCTGCTGCTGGCTGCGGTAGTCCGCCGCGAAGAACCCCTTTTTCTCCCCCTCCGCGATATCGAAAGAGACCACCAGCACCCTGCCCCAGCTGTATTCCACCTCTTTGGCGTCCTTGATCTGGGCCACATACCCGCCGGCGGGAAGGTGCTCCCGGGGGGCGGCTTTCTCTGCTTTGTATCCGTTAAATGGTTTCATTGTCTCATTCTCCTCTGTTAAAATTCGTCCAAGGCTTTGAGTACTTTGGCCATGTCGTTGTCGATCTCAAAGGTTTCAAAGGCCCCCATGGGGGATTTTGCCGTGCTGTTCTTGGCCTGGGTTTCGAACACATACCGGCCGTCCTCGGTGCGCTTGGCCAGCAGCACTGTGCCGAACAGGCTTTCCAGCACCACCTTTTCCAACTTGCGCCCATTGGTCTTGATCCGGGTGAAGCTGTATCCGAAGTCATCCCGGATGGTCTCGCTGTGCATTACGATGAGCACCGTCAGATCCTCCCGCAGCTTCCCGGCCAGGCTGCACACCTCCCACACAAACTGGGTCAAATCCACCCATTTCCCATAGCCGCCGTTCTTCATTTCCTTGATCTCGTGATCCAGCATGCAGGTGTTCAGGGTATCGATGACCACCGTTTTCACCTGGGGTGCTTTGTCGCTGATCCCAGATAAAATCCCTTGGATTTGCTGGATATCCCGCACCTTTTTGTAGTTTTTGTGTTCGGCGTTGTAGGCGGTTTTCCAGCCTTTCCAGGCCAGGCCCTTGCCATCGCAGTCGATGTAATAGGTCGTTTGGGGGTCCAGTGTCCGCATGGCTGTGGTTTTGCCGGAACCGCTTTCCCCCATGATGCAAATCACCTTACTCACTCTCTTCACCTCCTGGGAACTCCACCGGGCACTCATTCCCCCGCCCCTGGAAGGGGTACACCAGGTATTCCCCGGTCAGGAGGCACTTCCACCGCCGCAGGCTGTCCTCGTTCCGGCAGAACCGGCACCACTGGCACACCACACGGTTTTCCGGGAAATGGATTTCCAGGGTCACCCTCCCCGTGGTGTAGTACAGCACCGAACGCTCAACCCCGGCCATACAGCTGATCCTCCGTGTAATACCCCTGGTCGTTGAGCCACTCCCGGATGGAGAGCCGCTCCTCGTCTAGGGCTGCCCTTTCCTCCATGATCTCCTCATACCGGGCAAAGGCCAAGCCTATGCGGGGATTTCTGGGTTCCGGCGGCTCCAAATGCCGGTCCGAGTTCAGAACCCCGTGGGGGTCGTGGTTAAAATGGTCACAGAACACTTGCTTTTTCCCTCTCTTTCTGGTATCCTAAAAATGATTTATTATCCTTTGCGCCTCTCCCGGTCTTGTCCACCGGTGGGGCGCTTTTTCTTTGCTCTGTGGAGTTCCAACTCCTCCAATATCATAGGAGGGATGAGGCACAGCATAAAAGCTGCCGCCGGAACTCCAAACACGGCCATAAAGTCGGCTAGATGGCCAGCCATCCCCTCACTTCCTTTCCTTGACCTTCCTGGCCAGGCTGTGCTATCCTTGGGTTGTGCTTACTTTGCCGGATTGCCATACGTTTTTTATCACTGAAAGGAGATTTTCATGAAAATTGATAAGGAAATTACGCATGTTGAAATTGTAGAATCCATTGATGAATTAAACAAAAAACTAGAAGATAACTACATACTGATTGAAACTTTAAAGCACCAAAAAAAGGATTATGACGGATATTTTGAATACATTGAATTCATCATTGGACGCTAGATTTTATTCCTTTCTCTGTTCTCGTACCGTCCTAAGATAAACTCTTTGGGCTCAAGTATCTCTAGCAACCTCCAGCCTTTGGCTAAATGCTCGTTGGCTTCCAGTTCCGTTTTGACAGATTTGATTTCTTTTAAGGCCTCGATCATTTTTTCATCCTTTCTCTTTTGTCGATGCACCGAATAGGGCCTCGACTGTGCTGTTTAGCGCTCTGGCGATTCGGATTGCTGTCCGCACGCCAGGTTCCCGCTTGTCGTACTCGTAATCCTGATACAATCTTTCGGCTATCTGTGCTTCTTTGGCGACCTGCGCCTGCGTCTTGCCGGACGTTTCACGGGCCGCCCGTAATTTTATGTTCAAACCACCTTCCCCTTTCAATTTAACACGCGCAATTGAACGTGTCATGTTATTATGATAGCACGCGCAATTGAACGTGTCAATACCTTTTTTGGAGGCATTGTCATGTTTAATTTTGGTACTCACTTGAAGGAACTCAGGAAATCCAAAAATCTTACCCAAAAACAATTGGCCGTTGATATTGGGGCCAGTGAACGTGGTATTCAACAGTATGAATTAGGTGAGCGTAAGCCAACTTATGATATGCTCATCGCCCTTGCCGACTACTTCGATGTGTCCCTGGATTACCTTGTAGGACGCTCAGATGACCCCGCGCGGCATTGACCAGCATCCCCCGCCCATGCTATACTGGGGCCAAAGGAGTGATTCAGATGGACAACCAGGAATTGCTGAACCAAGTGCTGGCCGCCATGCAGGAGCAAACAGAAGTGCTGACCAAAATGATCCATACTCAAATCAGCGAATCCGAAGCCAAGACGGCTCAAAAAATCCAGGATTTGGAAACCCGCATCAGCCTCAAGATCGAGAACGACATCACCCGGCGGCTTGATTCCCTTGTGGACGGCTATAAGCTCACCCACGAAAAACAATGGGAGCTGGAAAAGCGCACCCAAGACCTTCAAGACCAAATCTCTGACCTGCAAACCCGCCTTGCCGCGCTGGAAAACAAAACTGCCTAACTTTTTAGAAGCCGTGACTGCGCTCATCAAAAGCCGTCAAGGCTTCTTTTTTATGCAATCAGCTCTCATCGGCTAGGTTATTGGCCATCTATGACCTCCCCTTTCCCTCGAGAATTTTCCAGGAGGGTTTGCAGGGCTTCCTCCTTGCCTTGCCGTTTGGCCCGTAGTTTCTCCAGCTGCCGTACCTTCTCTTTTATCTGCAAGTCCAATTTTTCAATCTGGTACCGCAGCGCCTCCGCTTGCTCCTGTTTTGCTGGGCTGAGGGGCTTGGGCGGACGGCTGGGCGGGTTCTGTTTACGGATCGCACCACGGATGGCAATATCCACTGCCTGGCGGGATACCCCGTACTGCTCTGCAATCTCTGCGAAGGTCTTTCCTTGCAGACGCAGGGATACATAGGCCGCTTGGGTCTCGGTTAGCTGAGATAGATCCAGCCCGCCCAATTGGTTCAGCAAACTCGCTTTCTTTTCCGCGGCCCTTTGCTGCCGCTTCCACTGGGGTTTGCACTGAGGGCAGATTCCATCCCAGGCGCGGGTAAACGCCCCGCATATCTTGCATGGCTGGGCCGTTGCCATCGGGGTTCCCCGTTCCAGCGCCCGCTGGATGCTTTCGGTACGGGTTGTCCAGCACAAGTTCTCCACCCGGTTGTCCCACAGATCCCCATTTTTATGGCCTACTTCCCGCTTATTTTCCGGGTTAGGGAGGAAGGCCGACGCCACAAGCCGGTGGACATAGGCGTGCTTCTGCACCCCTTGATCCCGGTAGGTCACCACCGCATACTGCCGGTTGGAGCCACCGCTGCTGATCTGCACTGGCACCCGTTCCCCTTTCCGCAGCCGGTATACCTCCCCTGCGGTATTCACCACAAACCGGCCCCCCAGCACAATTTTTTCCTCCAAAACCTCCTGAGGGGACCTTTGGTTATTGGCCACCGCTTCTGCCCCCTTTCGGGATGGATGGTGGAAAGTATTCCAGCGCTTCCCCGACAGGGATGCTCAAAAGTTTACACAATACATACACATCATCCACGGTGAACGCCCTTCTTCCAAGCATCCGATCCGTCACGTAGGGCTCTGTGCGGCCGATCTTCTTGGCGAGGTATTTTTGGTTGATCCCACATTCGGCCATTCTGGCTCTCAGTTTCCCCATATAGACTGTCTGCATGATCTTCCCTCCCCTCTACTTCTCTTTTTTCTGGGCCACCAGCTCATCCAAGGCGGCATGGAACCGCTCCTTCGCCCCCTTGGGCTCCCGGTGGCCGTTGAGCACGGCGCTCACATACTTGGGGTTGTACCCCAGACGGTCAGCCAGCTGTTTGCAGGTGATGCCCTTTACATGCATTTCGCCAAGCAATTTACCAGTCCATTGTGCAGGCATACAAATGTTTACTCCTTTCCCCTTCTAAATGTTGACCTTGGTAACACATCGTGCTAGTATAAAGGTGGAATCAACAAAACACATTTTTGTTTACCTAAGTCTCATCGACTGTTTACTTAAGTACTGCCGATAGTTTCATTATATGCTTACTTAAGAAATCAGTCAATAGGGAATTGGGTACTTTGGTAAACATTTATGTTATGCACAAAAAGGATGGTTTTTTATTGTGTTTTATGACATATTTGTTTCACTGTGTAAGAAAAAGGGGGTGCCCCAATCTCGTGCTGTAGCTGATGTTGGATTAAACCGTGCGTCAATCACCAAGTGGAAAAATGGTGCAGTGCCAACCGGTAGCACTTTGGAGCGCTTTGCCCAGTATTTCGGTGTCTCGGTAGATTACCTACTGGGCAATGACAAACCCTGGGAAGAAAAAACGCCCGTCCTCACAAAGAAGGACGAGCGGGATATTGCCAAGCGGCTGGACGCTATTTTGGGTGAGATGGAGGGCGGCGGCAAAGACGGGCTCATGTTTGATGGGGAACCCCTGGACGACGATACCCGGGAGCTATTGCGGGCCAGCCTGCAAAACCAGTTGGAAATGGCAAAGCGCCTGGCTAAGCAAAAGTACACCCCCAAAAAGTACCGCAAATAGGAGGTCATCGCTTGCGTATCACCGAAACAGTGGAACGGCTTTGCCGGCGATACGGCACCCGGGACCCTTTCGAGATAGCTGATCAGCGCCGCATTCTTATTCTCTTTGAATCTTTGGGGGAAATCCGCGGCTATTGCAGCACCGCTTACCGGCAAAAATTCATTCACATCAATCAGGACCTCACCGAGGAACAACAGCGCTTTACCTGCTGCCACGAGCTGGGGCATATCATATTGCATCCCGGCCTCAACACCCCTTTCCTGCGGGAAAATACGTTGTTTTCTGTAAGCAAGCTGGAAACCGAAGCCAACCGGTTCGCCATCTGTATGCTCTGCGACCAAGATGTCGCCCAGGAGATGATTCAGGGCGGCCGCCAGGTTTCCGACATCCCCGCCCCTTGGCGTGATCTGGTGCAGTGGCGGCTGGAACAGCTTGAGCACGCGGCCGCTTTTCGGCAATCTCTTCTTTCCTTAAAAGATTTCACACGTTAGGAGGGACCCCCTATGATTCTCGGATTGTTGACAACGGTGCTTTCTATTGGGGCACTTATTGCTATGTTCTGGGGATATTCTACACTGATTTATGTCGCCGCAGCCATTTCGGTGCTAGGCCTCATCTATCAGAATGTGAAAGGGGGTTTTACCAATCCTACAACCAGTATTTTGGCTGCTCTTGCCGGATTGGCCTATGCGTGGTTTCAAGGGGGAAATTTGCTTTGGGGCGCTTGCCTTGGCCTCTGCTGGGAAGCTACCCTCATTGGAATTTTGTCCTATGGATTACTTATTCCACAACTGATTCGAAAAAAATAAAATCTCCGTTGTATATATTGTGGCCTACGGACAAAGGAAAGGGGGCATCGGTTGTGCTGCCAATATCTGTAGAAGATATCGTCTTTTCTGAACTAAGGGTAATTTGCGAAAAACTGGAACCAGAATGGTTAATCTTGTTTCAATTAAAAGCTGCTCAAACAACTTCATTGGGCGAATTTCGCCAAGCTGTCAATTCTCTTCAAGATAAAGTGCATGAAAGGCTCCTTTCTCAATCGGAGAAACGGCTTATGGGCAAAAATGCAAATTATTATCTTCTATTTCGACAAGCTTTAGAAAATCCCTCTCTGGCAGGTCTGCCGATTCAGGGGATTCCTTTGGAATGGCAGCAACCCCCTTATGGCCTTCCTGGCCTATGTGCTCTTTGGCTATATGCTTTTGGCGGCCCCGTTCCTGATGAAACAGTCATGATCAAAGCGTATAACATAGAATCGCAAATGATGCAACGGTTGTTTGACGGTTCTGTAGCCTACATTCCCAAGCAAGATCAGCCAGTTATGGAAGAGACTCCAAGAACCGCCAAAGTCCGTGTTAAGGTGCGGCCCAAGGGCAAAATACCCATAAACCAGCCAGATGTTGCTCCCAAGGTACAGCCGGTTGAACCGGCGCAGCCTGTAAAAGAAGAAACCCCTGCCCCCGCTATGGCGGCCGCCGCTATCCCAGAACCGGACATTCCAACTGTTCCAACTTGGGAATTTCCCAAGGAACCAGTTCCAACAAATGAAGCCAACAGCACGAAGCAGCAGACTGCACCTTCCAATTCCCGGCCCCCATCACCCATAAATTTTGCGCTGGCCAATCTGTTGGGCTTTGCCTCAGGGTATACCTTTTACATGGTTACTGTCTATCTTATCAGTTCCTTTTTTTCCTACATCGCTCAGTTTCCTCTGCTCAGCAATCTACTCTATTGGCCTTCCGACGTTTTTTCTGTGGCGTTCATAACGATCAACACTATGCCGTTAATGATTGCCATTTCCGTTTCCTATTATTTTTGTATCCCTACCCATGCCAACCGGAGATATGGCTTGACTGCATATGGAATCTCCATGGTGCTGCTCACCATATTTTTGGCAATCTTTAGCGGCCAATACAATTGGCTTCAGGGATTGATCGTCTATGGGTTTCATCTGATTGGCTCTGGCCTCGCTATCGCTGTGGGCCTGGGAAAAGTCGAGTTGCAACAATAAGAAAAATAAAAATCCCCCACCGGCGGCAACCGGCAGGGGATTGTAAGATAGCTTACCCAATGTGGATAAACCATCTGTCAGCAAGATGATTGTACCACCTTTGGGCAGGCTTGTCAAAGTGTGCCTTAAAGGAGGTATTTTTTATGGGAAAACGAGTGAATACAGCTGTTTGGATGGAGAAGCAAAGCCGCTGGCAGATCAAAGTCCAGAAAGATGGGGTGCGAAAGACCTTCTACTCCTCCAAGCCCGGCCGGACTGGACAGCGGGAAGCCAATGCCAAGGCGGACGCCTGGCTGGATGACGGCATCCAGGGCGGGAACCTGCGGGTGGAAGAGCTTTTTGACGCCTATGTGGATGATCTGAAAAAGACAACCAGTCAATCCAACTGGCGTAAAATTGAATGGTATGGAAGAGTGTGGCTGAAACCTCAGATCGGGGCCAAACGGATTTCCCGAATAACCGAGGATGATTTTCAGCAGCTCATCAACAAGATGTACCAGAAGGGCCTCTCCAAAAAGACCCTCCTCTGTTTCCGGGCAATGATTTCCCAGTTTTGTAAATACTGCCGTCGAATAAAAGCCACCACCCTAAGCCCAGAATTTTTGGAAATCCCCAAGGGGGCTCCCACAAAACCCAAGGCCATTCTCCAGCCGGAGCACCTTTCTGTCCTGTTTTCATCTGACCAAACCACATACCGCGGGAAAACCGTCCACGATCCATTGGTTTACGCATACCGCTTTCAAGTCTTGACCGGCCTGCGCCCAGGCGAGCTAATCGGGCTGCGATGGGATGATATAACAGGTGATGTAGTCCATATCCGCCGGTCTGTCAATGTACATGGGGAGACTACCAATGGGAAAAATGAAAATGCCCATCGCTCCTTCCTTTTGACCAAATCTGCCCAATCCGTATTGGATGATCAACGTCGGTGCTCTTTGTCCTTTGCCGGCCCTGTCTTCCCTATCCGGAAAGAGCCCTATTACTATGACCGATGGAAAACATATTGCAGAGCCAACAATATTCCACAAATCACTCCCTACGAGCTGCGCCACACCTTTGTTTCCATGGCAAAAAACCTGCCGGAAGGCCAAGTAAAAACTCTCGTAGGCCATTCTCAAAATATGGATACTCTGGGCACCTATTCCCATGAAATGCATAAGGATATGCAGCGGACCGCAGACGCCCTCGAATCTGTGATCCGTGACATTTTGGCCCCCAACGAATAACCCATTTTATAACCCACTTTTTTATAAACAAAGAAAATATCCGTTTTCTTCAACTAATTTGATTATCAAAAAACAGCTTAAACAAGCCATTTTTCGAAGCAATAACTTTTCGTTTGTTTTTCACTACTCATTCGAATCCAGTCGGGCACACCACGTCGCCGCAAGCGGTTTACCGTTTGCGGCGATTTTTTTGAAGTCACCGCGCGCTCATCTTGCTGCGGCTCCTTTTCAAATCGAACCCGCTTCGCCGGACTTCGATTTGGTTTCGGGTGCGAACCTGTGAAAATTGATTTTGACTGCTTATTGCAATGAAAACCCACATGAACTTTGTTGTTCTTGCGGGTTCTTTTTGCGTTTAGGCGCCTTTGGGCCCATCATGAATCCCGGTCTATATCCATAGGGGATCCCCAGACAGCTTCCCTTTCTTGTATCCGCCCCGAACCTGTGCCCTTGACTTTCCCTGAAGATGCTGTTAAAATATCCTTATAAAGAACATTTGTTCTATAAGGGAGTGATTTCGGTGAATACCCTGGAAAAACTGACCATCCTATCCGACGCCGCCAAATACGATGCGGCCTGCACCTCCAGCGGGGCCACCCGGACAGCCCGGCCCAGCTCCATCGGCAGCTGTGAAGCCAGCGGCATCTGCCACAGCTTTTCGGCGGATGGGCGGTGCATCTCCCTATTGAAAGTCCTCCTCTCCAACTGCGCCTATGACTGCAAATACTGTGTCAACCGCCGCTCCGGCGACACCCCCCGGGCCACCTTTGAACCCCGGGAGCTGGCCGACCTCACCCTGCAGTTCTATCGCCGCAACTATATCGAAGGGCTGTTTTTGAGCTCCGGCGTAGTGAAGAACCCCGACTATACCTGTGAACAGATGATCGAGGTCTTGCGGATTCTGCGCGATGAGTACCAGTTCGCCGGTTACATCCACTGCAAAGCCATCCCGGGGGCGGACAGTGCCCTTATCGCCCGGATGGGCCTGCTCGCCGACCGGATCAGCGTCAACATCGAGCTCCCCTCCCAGGCGAGTTTACAGATGCTGGCCCCCGCCAAAACCAAGGAACGGATTTTAGGCCCTATGAAGCTGATTTCCACCTCCATCCAGCAAAACAGCCGGGAAATTGTCCAGTACCGCCACTCCCCCAAATTTGCCCCAGCCGGCCAAAGCACCCAGATGATTGTAGGCGCCACGCCGGAAAGCGATCTGCAAATCCTCACCCTCACCCAGGCGTTGTACCGCAAATACCATTTAAAAAGGGTGTTTTTTTCCGCCTATATCCCGGTGCAGGAGGATTCCTGCCTCCCCGCCCTAGATACCAAGCCGCCCCTCCTGCGGGAGCACCGGCTGTACCAGGCAGATTGGCTTTTGCGGTTCTATGGGTTCGATGCCAAAGAGCTGCTGGACGAGAGGCACCCCAACTTCAATCCCCTTCTAGACCCCAAGTGCAGCTGGGCGGTGAGCCACCTGGACCAATTCCCGGTGGAGGTCAACACCGCCCCTTATGAGCTGCTTTTGCGGGTGCCGGGCATCGGGGTGAAAAGCGCCGGCCGGATCCTCACCGCCCGCCGCCACTGCCGGCTGGATTTTGCCGGCCTCAAAAAGCTGGGGGTGGTGCTCAAGCGGGCCCAATACTTCCTCACCTGCGGGGGGAAGATGGTGGAGGGCCTCCACTTCTCCCCCGACGGGGTGCTGCGAGGGCTGCTGCTCTCCCAGGGGGCCCCCCAGGAGCCGGTAGAACAGCTCTCCCTCTTCGCCCCCAAACTTCCCACTAGAGAGGATGTGGTCTCGTGTTTAACCGGCCAGCTTTAGTCTACCGCTGCGACGGCACCTTGGACGGCCTCCTCTGCTGCGTCTTTGAAAGTTATGTCCGCAAAGAAGAGCCCATGGATATATTGGAAGAAGAGGGGACCCTTTTCCCCTGCCGGGAAATTGAGACAGACCCTCAGAAGGCGGCCCGGGTGGCCCGCTCCCTTCTCAAAATCTCCCAGCGGGTGTTCGACCTGGTCCAGGAGGGGATGCTCTCCGCCATGCCCGGCCGGGGAATGGTGGTCTACCGCTTCATCCGCCTCGCCTATCAGGTGGGGGACAAGGCAGCGATGCTCCTCACCAATGACACTGTCGCCACCCTCCATCGCTGGACCAGTCAACTGCGCCACGAGGCACACCTCTACACCGGGTTTGTCCGGTTCACCGACTGGCAGGGGGCGTTGGTGGCAAAAATTGAGCCCAAAGGCCAGGTCCTCCCCCTGATAGCCGGTCACTTTGCAGGCCGCTACCCGGGGGAACGGTTTTTGATCTTCGACGCTGTCCACCGCATGGCCCTAGTCCACCAGCCGGGCCGC
>ENA-ORUM01002229-ORUM01002229.1-human-gut-metagenome-genome-assembly--contig:-NODE-2229-length-11780-cov-2.891599_pt1 | contig 11780 bp, 7 predicted proteins | sample MGYA00242083_ERZ509217 | MGnify/ENA primary metagenome ERZ509217 (study PRJEB26280, sample SAMEA2338831) | human gut metagenome | biome: human gut; feature: human-associated habitat; material: faeces... | reverse complement strand
GACCGCCGCAGGCGCAAGAATGTGCCAAGGCACATTCTTTGTTCTGTTCACGTTGTCCTTTAAGCTTTGCTTAAAGAAAAAATAAATTCGGTGCCAACCCCTTCTGTACTGATCACATTGATATGTTCATCGTGAGCCTGTATGATTTCTTTTACGATCGAAAGTCCAAGTCCGGTTCCTTTCTTATCCTTTCCACGGGAAAGATCTGATTTGTAGAAACGCTCCCAAATCTTATTGATTTCCTTTCTTGAGATTCCGATTCCATGATCTTTTACGGAAACAAAAATTTTATCATTTTTCGTTGTTACTTCTACTGTAATAGAAGAGTCATTCTCACTGAATTTAATCGCATTATCCAGAAGATTATAAAGAACCTGTTGGATTTTGCGTCGGTCCGCCATTACATTGATCTGTTCAGACAGTAGAAAGAGCTTAATGGATATATGCTTCTGAGTACAGACACCCTCGAAAGACTGGGCAGTATGTTTGATCATCTCCTGAATATCAAAGGAAGTCTTATTAAGCAGGAGCTCTTTTGTATCAAATTCGTTCAAAGTAAGAAGATCCGTTGTCAGGTCAGTCAGTCGTTCCGTTTCGAAGAGAATGATATTTAAGTATTTCTCATGAAGCTCTGGTGGGATTGTTCCGTCTGCCATTGCTTCTACATACCCCCTAATTGAAGTCAACGGGGAACGGAAATCGTGGGATACATTTGCTACGATCTTTTTCTGATAATCATCAGAATCCTTCAGTTGTGTAGCCATATAATTCAGTGATGCGGATAAATATCCGATCTCATCATGTCTGTTTACCGGAATCTCGTAATCCAGATTGCCCATGGCATATTGCTTCGCAGCTTCTGTGATCAGCAACAATGGTCGATGGACGAAGAAATGGAACCCGAGCAGGAAGATGAAGGACAACAGGAAAATAACTCCAAGAGAAATATAAACCGGAACCATCAGCGTGCGGCATCTTTCGTTGATCAGAGAGACCGGGCTGTGAATGATCAGATATCCCTTTGTATAAAATCCCTGTGTGACAGGAGCCATTACAGTAATCATATCTTCCTGAAAATAATTATGGTAGGTTCCGATCATGTACTGGTTGTTCCCGATTTCGGCCGGATCAAAATTATTGACGGATTGTGGCGCAGTAGTATCCTTCAGGTTGGCAGAGGTGATCATTGTACCATCTTTTTCAACAAACCACAGAGAAGAATTAAGATACGTCTTCATAGCAGATAACTGAGAATGAACAGCCCAGCTGGAAGATTCGTTTGAAAAATAGGAAGGCAGATAATTATCCGCAATCATGGTTGCTTCTCTGTATAATGTCTGCGAAGTATCTTTTTCCAGACGTTCAGTGATCAGTTCTGTGGTTAATGTTGCTGTTGTGAAAACACATAAAAACCCGAAAATAATATAAAGTACAATAAATTTTAAATGCAGAACTGCTTTCATAAATTCTCCCTAAGTACTCATCGGCCACCAGATGCTGTTTACAGTATCCAGGACCGATGATTTAAATCTATTTTGTCTCAAATTTGTAACCAATTCCCCATACAGTACTGATATTCCAGTGAGGGTGGTCTTTAATCTTTTCGCGCAGACGTTTAATATGAACATCAACGGTACGAGTGTCTCCGATATATTCATAGCCCCAGATACGGTCTAAGAGCTGCTCTCTTGTGAATACCTGATTCGGTGATGCAGCAAGACAATAAAGGAGTTCTAATTCTTTTGGCGGCATATCAACAGGATGTCCGTCACACACAACAGAGTAGTTTGTAAGATTGATCGTCAATCCGTCAAACTCTGCACACTTTGTTTTTTCAACAGAAGTATCATTCTGTTGTCCAACCTGATATCTTCTCAGGACAGCTCTTACGCGGGCAACCATTTCCTTAGGGTCAAATGGCTTCATGATATAATCATCCGCTCCGAGTTCCAGTCCGAGAACTTTGTCAAATACTTCACTTTTTGCAGAAAGCATGATAATCGGTGTGGCAGCTTTGGAACGAATCTCACGACAAACCTGATACCCGTCAATTCCCGGAAGCATCAGATCAAGAAGGATCAGATTTGGTTGATAGCTGTCAAAAGCTGCAAGCGCATCTTCTCCATCATATACTAATTTTGTATCAAAACATTCTTTTGTGAGATAAAGAGAAATCAGTTCAGCGATATTCTCATCATCATCTACGATTAGGATTTTCTGTTTTCCAAACATTCTTTTTCCCCCATTAACCATGATAAGGTAGTTGGTAACTGTTTAAAATAATTAGCCAAGTTCTACAATTGTTACACCTGCGTCACCTTCACCAAATTCGGCAAGGTGATAGGATTTTACATGTTTCTGACGACGCAGATATTCATGAATTCCCTTTCTGAGTGCTCCGGTTCCCTTTCCGTGAACTACACGGACAGTATTCAGGTGAGCGAGGATTGCGTCATCCAGGTATTTATCCAGCTCAGCAACGGCTTCATCAACAGTACGTCCGAGCAGATTGATCTCAGGCCGGACAGAAAGAGATTTTCCCATTTTGATTTTGCCTTTTGAAGTACGGTTCATTTTCTTCGGTGCATATGGAGAGACTTCCTCGATAATCTCCAGATCAGAAATGTTGACCTGGGAACTGAGGATTCCCATACGTACGGTAAGATTCCCTTTGGCATCAGGTAGAGAGCTTACGGTTCCTGTCAGGTTCATGCTGAGAACTTTGACAGATTCTCCGAGCTTGAAGTCAGATGCTTTATGCTCTTTCTTTGGTTTCTGTGCTTTCATTGCAGACGCAGATGCTGTATCTTTGATCTTCTTACGCAGCTTCTCGCGTTCCTTTTCCATCTCGGCAGCAGAAATGTTTTCCTTGCCGAATTTACGGAAATCCTTGATCGTCTTGTCTGCAATTTCTTTTGCTTCACGCAGAATGGCGTTTGCTTTTTCATTTGCCTCGCGTAAAATGCGGTCGCGCTGATCATCTAATTTCTCCTGGCGCTGTTTCGCCTGGGCTTTCAGGTCTTCCGCTTCTCTCTTCAATCGTGCGATTTCTTCCTGTTCCTTTTCAATCGTCCGTTTGCTTGTCTCAAGATCAGTAAGAAGATCTTCAAAGGAAACGTCCTGTTCACTGAGCCGTTTCTTTGCATCTTCAATAATATAATCCGGCAGACCTAATTTCCCGGAGATTGCAAATGCATTACTTTTACCAGGAATACCGATCAGCAGACGGTAAGTCGGACGAAGACTTTCTACATCGAATTCACAACAGGCATTCTCCACACCCGGAGTGGAAAGTGCATAGACTTTTAACTCGCTGTAGTGTGTGGTAGCCATTGTACGGATTCCTCTCTGGTGAAGATGGGACAGAATAGAAATTGCAAGTGCGGCACCTTCCGTCGGATCTGTACCGGCTCCAAGTTCATCAAAGAGAACCAGCGAACGTTCATCTACTTTCTTAAGGAAAGAGACAATATTGGTCATATGAGAAGAGAATGTACTAAGGCTCTGCTCAATACTCTGTTCATCTCCGATATCTGCATAAATCTGATGAAATACAGCCAGTTCACTGCGGTCTCCGGCAGGAATGTGAAGTCCGGACTGTCCCATCAGACAGAACAAGCCGACCGTTTTCAAAGAAACAGTTTTACCGCCGGTATTTGGTCCGGTGATGATCAGCAGTGTGAAGTCTTCCCCAAGTGTCACGGTGATCGGAACAACTTTTTTCGGATCGAGCAGTGGGTGACGTCCCTCACGGATACGGATGCGTCCCTCTTCATTCAGAAGCGGCCGGCTGGCGCGCATGGACATTGCCAGAGCACCTCGTGCAAAAATGAAGTCAAGATCTGTCAGAGAACGGTAATCCGCACGGATTTCCTCGATATATTGTGCGGCTTCTTCACTTAGATTCGCAAGAATCACCTGAATCTCTTCCTGCTCCTTTGCATAAAGTTCTTTTAAGTCATTGTTCAGTTTTACGATTGCCATAGGTTCAATAAAAAGAGTAGAACCTGTTGAAGACTGATCGTGAATGAGTCCCTGTACCTGTCCACGATATTCCGCTTTAACAGGTACACAATAGCGGTCTCCACGCATGGTAATGATTGCATCCTGCAGATAAGTGCGAAGGGAACCGTTGACCAGTGTAGTTAAAGTGGCGTGTACTTTGTCATTGATGTTATTAATGCTTCGACGAATTTGCTTCAGTGTGGAACTGGCATCATCACTGTATTCATCTTCGCCGATAATACAGCGGTCGATTTCATTTGAAAGTGGTGTCAGTGGTTCAAGCAGGTTAAAATATTCATCCAGGCAGTCGCAAGCGTCCTCTTGTGTATCATGTCTTCCGTAGGCCTTTACCCTGGCTGCATTTACAAGCAGGCGGGAAATACGGAGAAGTTCTGTGCTGCTGAGTGAGCCACCAATCTCCAGACGCTTCATGGACTCTTCAACCGGTGCAGCGTCACCAAACGAGATACGTCCTTTTTGCACGATTCGTGTATAAGCGGCAGCAGTCTGTTCCTGATAAGTGTTGATCTTATGAAGGTCGGTCATTGGCTTCAAACGACGGCAGAGCTGTCCTCCGCGGAAAGATGTCGCTTCTTTTTCAAGAAGAGCAATGATCTTGTCATATTCCAGTTTAAATAATGTTTTTTGATTCATTTATTTTCCTCTGTCATTTCAACTTAATACTAATTTTTTAATCATGTAGCTGTTCACAATACATGTGAACAATAACTATTTCCGAGTCTTATTGTACCTTATTATTTCATTAAATAAAAGGCTTTTATAGATATTGAACAATCTATATGAATCAGTTATACTAAGTAATGGAAATGTCCGTGTCGGTTGATTTTGTAGTTGACACGGAAGTGAACAGTCACGAATGAGGTTCATGTCAATGTCAGAAAAGAAAAGTAATGGTCAGGTTCCGGAAGCGGGTCCTGACGGGAAAAATTTAGAACAGTCAGAGAAAAAGGAATCTTTTGCATTTCTTGAAGAGACGATAAAACCAAAGAAGATCAGCAGACAGCAAGGAATGAAACAGCTTATCCGGATTGCAATATGCGGACTGGTTTTAGGAGGCTCTGCATGCCTGGGATTCTTTGCATTGCGCCCGCTTGCACAGCATTTATTTCCTGAAAAGACACAAGTTGTGACAATCCAGGAGGACAATCAATCAGAGGAAGATTTAGCAGAAGGTGGCGACACGACAGAGCAGAATGACGCGCAGAATCAGCAGGAGATCAGTTATGTACAGATGATGTCCAAAGCATATGAGAAAGCACTGATAGCGAAGAAGAGTGTGGTATCTGTTACGAAAGGAGCAGAACAGGAGAACTGGAATGCAGAAGCGACCGGAATTGATGAGAGCGTATCTGGTGTGATCGTTGCGGATAACGGACCGGAGATACTGATTTTGTCCTATGCTTCGATCTGCGAAGATGCAAAAGAGTGGTGCGTTACATTTTCAGATAAATCAGAATATAAGGCAAGCCTGAAAAAAAAGGATAAAAATAGTGGATTTGCAATATTTGCGGTAGATAAAAAAAGCCTTTCAGATGCCACATGGAGTGCTTCAAGTGTAGCATCACTTGGCAATTCGAATCTGACAGAACAGGGTGATGTTATATTCGCACTGGGAAATATTTTCGGTTATGCCGGAGGAAGCGGTTACGGAATTGTCAGTTCGTCAAACTATAAAGAAATCGGACGCGACGGAGAGTATAGTGTGATTGCGACCGATATGAGCAGTGCATCCGAAGGAACAGGTATTTTATTCAATCTGGATGGAGAAGTGATCGGAATGATTTCTTCTGATATTTGGAAAGACCGGGGAGTACGTACCGCAAATGCTTATGCGATTTCAGATCTGAAGTTGGTTATCCAGCTGTTAGCGAACGGTGCAAGTGTACCATATATCGGTGTGTCAGGAACAGCAGTGACAAGTGGAATTCAGGAAGAAGAGGGCATGCCGTCAGGAATCTATGTGATTGACGTGGCAGCAGATTCACCTGCAATGGCAGCGGGCATACAGAGTGGAGATGTGATCTGTTCTGTGAATGGAGAGAAAATTGTAAGCATGAGTGCTTACCGTAAACTGATGCTGACATGGAAAGTAGGAGATCAGATCAAAGTGGAAGGGAAACGCCGAGGATCTGAAGGATATGTAGATATTAAATTTGATATTACGATTGAAAGTAAAGAATAACAAGTGAAAGAGGCAGAAAATGAGATTTATAGATGGATTATGCGAGGGAGAAACAATCAGGAATGTATATCTTTGTAAAGGAAAACGTTCCGCAGAGACAAGAAATGGAAAGCCGTATGATAATCTGATCCTTCAGGATAAGACAGGAACATTGGATGGAAAAGTATGGGATCCGAACTCCCAGGGAATCGCAGATTATGATGAGAAGGACTTTATCGAAGTTTTTGGAGATGTGATCAATTATAACGGAAATCTTCAGTTGAACATCCGCCAGATCAGAAAGGCGGAAGAGGGAGAATACAATCCGGCAGACTATATGCCGACAACAGATAAGAGTGTAGACGGAATGTACGAGGAACTGACAGCTTATATTCGTCAGATCTCTAACAAATATTTAAGACAGGTGCTGGAATTCTACTATATAAAAGATGAAGCATTTATCAAAAAATTCAAGGCACATTCCGCAGCGAAGACAGTACATCACGGATTTTCCGGAGGATTGCTTGAGCATACACTCAGTGTAACTCGTATGTGTGATTATTTTGCAACAAGCTACTCTATTTTGAATAGAGATCTGCTCCTTAGCGCTGCAATCCTTCATGATATCGGAAAAGTGAAAGAACTTTCTGATTTTCCGGACAATGATTATACAGATGAGGGACAGCTGATCGGACATATCGTGATCGGTGTCGAGATGATCGATGATGCGATCCGTTCTATCCCGGACTTTCCGGTGAAGCTTGCTCATGAACTCAAGCATTGTATCGTGGCACATCACGGTGAACTGGAATACGGTTCTCCAAAGAAACCGGCACTGGCAGAGGCAGTGGCACTGAATATGGCAGATTCAACAGATGCAAAGCTTCAGACATTGACAGAACTGTTCAAAGGAAAAACAGGAACAGAATGGCTTGGATATAATCGTCTGTTTGAGTCTAATTTAAGAAGAGCATCTGAGGATTAAATCTAACAATGAGAACAACAAGTGTCACTGTTTGCAGAATCTATGTGAGCAGTGGCTATTTGTATAATTAAGAGTAAAATAGAAGAGAGAAAAGAATGAACAAGAATGATATTGTAACAGTTGAAATAACAGATATCGGAGTGAGCGGGGAAGGAATTGGCCATGTGGATGGCTACACGCTCTTTATCAAAGACGCAGTGATCGGTGATGTTGTTGAAGCGAAAGTCATGAAGGCAAAGAAGAATTATGGCTATGCCAGATTGATGAAAGTTATCACACCGTCAGAATATCGCGTAGAACCAAAGTGTGTATTTGCCAGAAGATGCGGAGGCTGCCAGATCCAGGAAATGTCTTATGATCGTCAGCTTGTGTTTAAAGACCAGAAGATTCGTGGCAATCTGGAACGAATCGGTGGGTTCACAAAAGACCAGATCGATACAGTGATGCAGCCGGTTGTTGGAATGGAGCATCCGTTTGGTTATCGTAATAAAGCACAGTTCCCGTTCGGAACGGACAAAGAAGGCAATCCGATCACTGGATTCTATGCCGGAAGAACACATGATATCATTGCAAACACAGATTGCGCTCTTGGCGTAGAGCAGAACAAAGAGATTCTCGAGATCATTTTACAATATATGCGTGAAAACAAGATCAAATCGTATGACGAGAAGACTGGAAAAGGTCTGATCCGGCATGCATTGATCCGCTATGGATTCAAGACAAAAGAAATTATGGTCTGTCTTGTGGTCAACGGAAAGAAACTTCCGAAAGCAGAGCGTCTGATTGAAAAGCTTATTCAGATTGAGGGCATGACAAGTATCACGATCAGTCCGAATACACGAAGAGATAATGTAATTATGGGAGATTCTTATGAAATTCTCTGGGGACAGGGATATATTACAGATTATATCGGAAATGTAAAATATCAGATTTCCCCATTATCATTCTATCAGGTAAACCCGGTACAAACAGAGAAACTATACGGACTTGCACTTGAGTATGCAGACCTCAAAGGTGATGAAACCGTGTGGGATCTGTACTGCGGAATCGGAACGATTTCCCTCTTCCTTGCTCAGAAGGCAAAACAGGTTTACGGAGTTGAGATTGTGCCGCAGGCAATCGATGATGCCAAAGAAAATGCAAAGATTAATGCGATTGATAACGCAGAATTTTTCGTTGGGAAGGCAGAAGAAGTTCTGCCGGAATATTATGCAGAGTATGAGCGAGAGCATAATGGCGAGACAGCTCATGCAGACGTGATCGTTGTGGATCCACCGAGAAAGGGCTGTGACGAGACACTGCTGGAGACGATCGTGAAGATGCAGCCGGAGAAGGTTGTGTATGTAAGCTGTGACAGTGCGACATTGGCGAGAGATCTGAAGTATCTGTGTGCGAATGGATATGAGATCAAGATGTGTAGAGGTGTGGATCAGTTCCCGCAGAGTGTGCATGTGGAGACGGTTGTCTTACTTTCCAAGGGAGAAATCGACTCGAAGAAGGTTCGTGTAGAGTTCTCGCTGGAGGACATGGATATGTCCGGGTTTCAGAAAGGTGCAACCTATGAGCAGATCAAGGCATATGTGCTGGAGCATACCGGTTTGAAGGTATCTTCCTTGTATATCTCCCAGGTCAAACGGAAGTGCGGGCTGGATGTGGGGCAGAATTATAACCTGTCAAAGAAGGAAGATGCTAAAGTGCCGCAGTGTCCGCCGGAGAAGGAAGAAGCAATTATGGAGGCTTTACAGTATTTTAGAATTGTAAACAAAGGAATGGAGGGATTAATTAAATGAAATCAAAAAGAATACTTATCGTGGTTGTTATTTTAGCGTCTATTGTTTTAGCTGCGATATTGTTAGTGACGCAGCTATTAAGAGACAAATCTTTTGATCTAAAGGAAGCAGGTTCTCTTTATGAAAATATATCCGATTTTGCGTTGGATTCTTCGGGCGAGCCGGACGAGTTAACTCAATCTTTTCTTGAAAGCGTTCAATATGAGATTATAGATATTGATAAAGAAAATATGACTGCCACAGTGGATATTAGCGTTCCGGTTATAACTGATGAATTATCAAATATTCTTGACAATGTAATTGCAGAAAATAACGAAAAGGATTATGATGATTTAAAACAAATCGCAAAAAGTGAATTGTCAAGTATGCTTAGCTCAAGTCAGCTTGAAAATAAAAAGTCAACACTTACGTTACAGATAGAAGAAATTAACGGTTCATATAAACTTGTCCCATCTGAACAGAGTACTTACTGAGAATCTTGAAAATCTGTATATGAGTTACTTAGAATCTTTGATTGGAGGGGTGACTGATGAAATACCTAAATAGGTGCTTAGCACTATTTCTTTGTATTATTATGATTTTAAGTGTGCCAAATACAGTTTTTGCAGCTAATTCTACTACTAATTCAGAAGATATTCAAGTATATTCTGTGCCTATTATCAGTAATGAATATAATGGTTCACATGTAACTTTTTATGGAGTGGGCGGAAAATTTTATCTGTCTTTTGATGATATTAAAGAACTGACAAGATTTGAATTAGAGGAAACAGACACTACTATAACTTTAACTCAAGGCTTGCGTGAGCTTGTAATTGAAAAAAGTTCGGGACATTTGGTAGACTGCGATTTTGTGGATCAAGGAAATATAGGTATAATACAATACGATGGAAAGTACTTGTGTGAAGGTATTCCTATGTTAATGTACTTAGGGGCGGCGTGTGCATTAAAGGAAAATCAAGTGTTAGAAGTGATGATGCCAACTATCACCATCTGGGAATCAATAATGCCAGATTATTTAGATTATTATTTTAATATTACAGAGTTATACGGCGGAGAAGATAATGTTAAAATTTCACTGGCATGTGACATCATTGCTGACGTGTTAGATGGTGTTTCTGGACATGGATTGTTTGCAAATGGCGATACCCATCTTGAGGATGCCTTGTATGAAATTCTCAATGTTGATATGATGAAATATGAGTCAGTACAGGAGTCAATCACAGCGCAGAATCAAAGTGTTAATGAGTTTCTTGCATCTGAAGGGCTAAGTACATTTTTAGATGGCAGTTCATCGGGGATAGATTCTGTTTCGGAATTGCTTGATTATTATGCCGATTTTTATCTTGACGGCGAGATATTAAAGAATGAAATCAGGTGGCAACGGAGTTATAGTGCGGGAGATTTAGATAATGCTTCGAGTCTTTCAAAGGAAATAAACCAGCAAGTTTATGAGCAATCCGCAATTAAAGCAAATTTAGCAAATGCCGATAATATTGGAGATGCATTAGATCTTGGTATGATTGCACTTGATACAGCAATAACATCGTATAATTTAATGCAATATGATGATGATACAAAGAACTTGTTTAGTCGCACTATAAATGAAGAGATATTTAGATATGCGGGGTACGACGATATATCGTGGAATAATATAACTGATAAAATATCGAAAAATCTCAGTAGTAATGAATCAATTGCCCAATCTGCGGCTCTCAATAGCATTGTAGATTATGTGAGTGAAGAGGTTACAGAAAAAGGTGTTCAAACAGCCTTATCAGCATTTACATCAAAAGCAAACATTTATGTGGCAGCGACTCAACTTGCAACTTTTCTTGCATCGCTGATAAACTATAATACAAACCAAGCTTTTTCTGCTGACATGAATGCAATTTGGCTGAGTACTGTACAATATGATATTGCTCAATTGACATCTCGCATGTTAGTAAAAGAACGTGATGAATATCATTTTTCTGATGCCGAATCATTAACAAAGTTAAAAGATATGTTCACTTTATATTATCGGACAATTATTGCGTTTTCTGAAAATATAACTAAGTCAATTGAAGAGTTTGGTGGTAAAAATCGAAACGAATGGATGCAGTATTTTGGTGGAACATCAGAGGAATCTGTATGTAATTATGTAGCAATATATTTGTATAGAATAACTAATTGTACAGTAGTTCCAATTGACGAGTATTCTGATTTGAGTGATAATTTGCTTAAGTCTGAATGGATTGATCAATTCAAAAATAGAGCATTGAGTGAAACAGAATTACTTGCTATAATGGAATCGAGTTCCAAACATAAAATAGAAAATTATGTATACACTGATATGGATCATGATGGGACTAATGAGTTAATTGGCGTTTATAGCAATGAAATGGGATTATATCAGACATGGTATTGTAGTGGTGATGGAAAAACTTGTGTTCTAGTACATCAAAATAATGATGGAATGGATGCGTGTGAAATTGAGTTGCTAAATATAGGCAATGAAACACATGTTGTATTAAATGCCTATCGAATGATGGGAACAGGAAAGAATTATTCTATTATAGCGCTGAGAAATAAGGAAATTATTTGTCTAATTTCTAACAAATATGGTTACGTATCTATGAGCGATGGTGGAGATATCACGCTTGATGTAGAGGCATATGATGGAATGTATGATCCAAGCATTGGAGGGCTGATTCTGCATACATGGAAAGACACATATTTATTTTTTGATGGAGACACATATAAAGAATATGGTGCATCGGAAATATCTGAGCAAGAATTTTTGGAATATCAAAATTCACAAGAAATAAAAAATAAAATC
>ENA-ORUM01002227-ORUM01002227.1-human-gut-metagenome-genome-assembly--contig:-NODE-2227-length-11809-cov-2.956866_pt1 | contig 11809 bp, 8 predicted proteins | sample MGYA00242083_ERZ509217 | MGnify/ENA primary metagenome ERZ509217 (study PRJEB26280, sample SAMEA2338831) | human gut metagenome | biome: human gut; feature: human-associated habitat; material: faeces... | reverse complement strand
TTATTGCTTATTATCCGCACCCAAAAAGTTGCATTTATAAGTTGAACTCAAGTTTTTCATCAAAAGCTACTGTCGCATTCTCTGTTTCTCCAGCTTCTGACAATACATCAAAAACATATCTTGTGAATGTCTGTTCTTGATTATCGCCATCTTCATTAGATAGTTGGCGGGTCGAAATTTCCTGAATAAGAGATAGATAATATTTGTTTATATCATTATTCATATCATTTAATGGTATTAAATAAGACACCCTCAGAAACTAAATATTCATCGCACATGCCGATAGAAATGGCATAAACAACATTACTTACTCCGTTTCTAAGGTCATTTTCCATGATTCTTGGGAAATCAGCTAATACTTTATAGCACTTTTCGTTCCTTTTTTTATAAAAACGTTCAGCATACAAGGATTCATGACTAGCGATGTACTTCACCTCAATAAGTTTTTCCTCAAAGATACATAATGCAGGTACATTGCTGCTGAGGAGATTTTTTATTTCTGCTACAATCATAGGTAAACTCTCTCCATTAATTTTGGATACTTCCAATACTAAATGGTAGATAAATAAATGGGCTACAAGTGAATTATCTAATTGTCGTTCTCCGTTTATGGTTATGAATTGAGCATTATTAGTAGATGTTGTTTTAACTTCAACAGCCCAATTATCACCTTGAAAGTCCTTATTTGTCTTCTCAACCCCTGTCCAAAGCTTTAATGTAGATGCGTAGGTATCATTAGTACTTCGACTTAGCATTTTTCTAAGGAATACTAATTCTCCATATAAGCCTTGCTGTTCTTCTTTTGACAAGCCGTCAAACTTCATTTTACCAAACAAGTTTTTCCATCTATATAGTTGATTTACAACTTCCTGAGCCATTTTCTTTGGAGTGGATAGTGGTTTAAGTGTAGTTACCAAATCCTCACATAATGCAGCAAAGGCTCTTTGGTACTCATTCCTCATTAGCTGAACATGGAGCATTTTTTGTCCAGGCATTGATGTGTCGACGAGCTGTCTAATTTTTAGCTCGCTTAAATTGCTTAAAGATGTGACATCAATCTTGAATTCTTTCGAGAAAGAGACGGCAATACCTATTATGTCATCGGGATAGCTATATGTGACATATACCTGTATAGGTAATGTCGTGTCGTAAAGCTTTTTCACAAGTCCTATTGTCGCAAGACTTTTTAACGAGTTCCACAACTCTATAATCTGATATTTATTCTCTATACTCATTATCGTTTTCGTTATCGAAATTATCCTCAATATCAGCATATTCTCCTACCATATTCACTTTATAATTTACTGCAAACGATGTATCTGTTGCTGGGAAGGAAATGGCAAACCCAACAAATGGATCATCACTTTCGACAAATACGGTTGAACCTTCTGCTGGCACACCATTCTTCATGACGTTAGCACCTATTGGATTTAATGGATAAATTATCAGTAGTGGTTGAGTTTTGGGTCTAAAACTACTACGTACAACCAATGGTTTTGGATATGCCTTAGACCAAATTTTACCATTATCTACAGATTCTCGTTTTGTTGTTTCTAAAGCTTCATTTAGCATATCTTTTTCTAAATCTACAAATTCATCAGCTTGATTACCAACGATATGATTCTTTCGAATAAAGTATGTTTTGTAATCTGTATCAATAGCTCTATTACGATAGAAACAATTAACTTTATATTTGTTGCAGAAACGATATTCCTTATTAGGACCACTTCCAGCCGACTTATTCATCAGAGCAACGCTCCAATTCGTCAACTCGTTATGTCCTTGTAACTCATTGATGTACTTAACAATTAATTCAAGATTTACCTTTTTGAGGGATTCTGCAACAGTAAATTCATTGAAATAATCACAAATTTGATTTGCTGGAACATTTTTCCAAAGATAGTCTCCATCTTTGATTATGGGTTCACCTAATCCGGCCAGAAGCTCATCAGTAGCAACAAGATTTCTGTTCTTTAATCCCTTATCAATCGGCAATTGATAAGTTTCAATGAGTCGAGAAGCCCACGATACTTGAATTTCCTTGGTATTCCTCATCTTATTAAGAGCAGTGATTTGTAGGCATCCAGGATGTGTACGTACTTTGAGAGCATACTTATCCGGTGTACTTCTTGATTCTGCAAGATAGTTGAATTCTTCACGCAACTCAGCACTAGCGATAGCAATGTGTCGATACCATTCATTGAGTTCAGCACTTGTAAATAGACGGCATAAATCAACATATCCTGGACGATACCCAAACCATCTACCCATCTGCATTAATGTATCATACATTTTAGAAGCACGTAAGAAATAGCTTATAGAAAGTCCCTCCAACGTCAGACCTCGAGATAGTTTGTCTCCGCCTATAGCGATAACAGAAACCCCATTTTTAGAATTCAGTTGATAATCAACAATATCACCAGAAGATCCGTTAATGGATTTCACTTCAATTTTCTGAACAACTTTGAAAAGTAAAGGCTTAATATCTTCCCACTGATGGACTTGCAAGCAATGATCAATATTGGAAAGAGTTGAATTCTTAATCTTATTGGTTGTTTCAGTATAGTCATTCTCTAGCAAATCTTGAAATTCACTGAGTACAGATGGGTCGTTTGCTTCTATCTCTTGCTTATAATATGAAAACTGTTGAGCTACCAATTCTTTAATCTCATTTTGCCATAGCTGATAACGAGAAACGTGGATAAGCATAGAGTTATGCTTATTTTCTTGGCCTCTTGCTAAGCGTATAGCGCATGTCAATATAAAGCTCTTAATAGCTGTCTTTAACGACTCTGGTATATCTGCAAATGTTGGCTTAGGATCATTCTTTTTGTGCCCCTCTGGTATGAAAGTCAGATAATCGCTAATAGGAACTACAATCGGCAACAAGTCTTCTTCCTCCTCAACATCCATACTTGTCCCAAATACTTTTTCAGGACCAATGTAATTAGTTGGTGCAGGGAGATTGATAATAAAGTCACGTGGAAACAAATCTGATTCGTCTTGTGCTATAAATATATTAGCAAAAGGTGTGGCTGTATATCCAACATAGGCAGACCTATTGAATTGTCCAATCAGCGTTCTAATACCTTTATTGATTGCTGTTGGGTCTAAATCCTTATCTTTCTTTGTATTGATTGAAGCATTATCAGCTTCATCATCAATCAGTAGCAACGATTTATTTGCAATCTTGTGACCTCCAGCTTGAGCTTTCAGCCAAGTGTTCAAGCGCTTTAATACTGATGCGTTCTTTTTTACAACCAGAATTATGGGTTGCGGTGCATTGAAGTTGAACCCAGCAGTATTTGCTGCCCTACTATTGAAATCGCCAGAATCCAAACTTGTGGTATAGGAATTAGCAATTGCGGAATCAAAACCAGGAATCAGTCCTACACCTATTTTGGTAGTATTGTTGATATTATATGCTCGTTCGTATTGGGTATCAAATCCTAAAAAACCCTCATCTATTCTACTTTGAGTTTGACTTCTCAGATTATTCAAGATGCCAGCTAGTACAACGATAAAATTGAAGCCTGCATCAGCAGCTTTGCAAATTAAGCCTGTGTAATTAGCTGTTTTACCAGATTGAACTTGACCTACAACTAACCCTTTTTTATCAATTGTGATATTGGTCAGCTGGGGATTAAACAAATTATCTAAAATGCGGTCACTCATTTCATCTAACTTTTGAATGACAAGTGGAGCAAAACCTTTTTGTTCAGACAAATATTGTTTATACCTCACCCAAAAGTCCCAAGTAGACTTGCGCTCAGCTTTGAAATCTCTAAGCCAAGGTTGTCTTCTTTCATTCCCTTCTAGTATTTGAAAGTCCTGAATCCTTACTCCATACAAGGATAGTAATTCGCTTTTTACTTGCGCAATATCCATATTGGGAAAGATTAGTGATACCCTTTCTATAGCATCATTAATCTGATCGTCTGTTACAACAGCATTTGGTCCGATTAGGACTCGACACATATTAATAATCTGATTCTGCATAGCTATAAATTTTCGATTAAATCCTCAAAGAGGTTAAAAGGTTCTACTGTTTTTAGATATGCTTTGGCTTGTTCAGATGTCTTTCCCGTTTTAATTTGGTTATCATACATCGTCCGCATCATATCTGTTATGATTGAAGGATTGATACCCATAAAAGGTTCAAGTTGAGACTCTTCACCTTTTGCTTCATTGATATAAATTGTCTTAGTTGGTAATGTTTCCTCAATAAAGCTAAGAAGAGTGTTAATAGCCTTCTCAGGGTTGTCAAGAGCCATACTTTTTATTTGCTTAATCATGTCATGTTCACGATTAACCACAAAAGACCATTTATTATCTTTTTTCTTCTCGCACCATAGAGGTTGGAAAGATGTACCAGCTTTTTGCTTTAGAATCTTTCCTCTATGTCGATAGACTTCACAACCAATTGATCTCACAGCTTTAGCGTAAGATTCAAGTTGACTTCTATTTTGCATTGGAGGATAGGCTCTTGATTTTTTAATATCAATCTGCCATTCAGTGTCCAATGTATTAGGTAAGTCTATTTTAATTCGCACTAATTTATAGTACTCTTCCTTTCTAAATAGCCCAAGCCAATCACCTGCTAAAAGTAATCTTTTTCCTCTATATACATAGAATCCTTGCTGAGCTGCCCATCCATTAATACCTTCTGCTTTAGCATAGGCTGCTTCGCTAGAGAACGCACTTTTATGAGGCAAAACATACCCCTTGACAGATATTCCACCAATAATGTTTTCGGTGGGTCTTATCTGCGTCTTTGGTTCATTTTCACAGAATGGATTCCAAGGCTCAATTTCATGTTCACACCAGAAAATCCTCACAACTTTTTCTTCTATAAAACGATGAAAAGTCATTGAAATGTGTCGTTTCACATTGTCTAATAGTGAAGAAAATTTGACCTTTGAGTTAATATCAATCTCACTTGTTTCTGGGTTAATGATTCGGTCTAAACCTGACCATATAACCAAAGTGCCATGAGAAACATCATCAAGAGCATTTATATATTCATCAGGAATCCATTGAAGAAGTTCCCATTGGTTTGTTTTTGCAACGTAGTCTAAGTCCCAAGTCCAATAAACGGGCTTGTAATCAGCCTTTTTGCTATATACGGTAAGTCTTCTACATTGAGAGAATGAGGCGGTTTTCAGTCCCAAACCAAATCGACCTAAATCACTTTTTGAACGTTCTTCCAAAGGATTCTGAGAACCTGGTCTCATTGCTTCGATCAGTTCCTGATGATTCATTCCAATGCCATCATCTTTAATAGTGATAATTGATTGACCACCTTTCCAGATTCTCGAGATCCAGATATTATTCGCTCCAGCTGATATAGAGTTATCTAATATATCAGCCATTGCTGTTTCCAAACTATAGCCCATAGCTCGAAAAGTCTCAACCATGGACGCAGCAGCAGGTGTAGCATTAGCGGTTTTGAGTTCTTCGTAATTCATCTTCATGAGCTAATATTTTTTTTATCTCTAAAGCAATCTTCTCTGCAAGGACTACAGGGACAGCGTTACCAATTTGTTTAAATGCGGAAGAGCGACTTCCTTCAAAAAAGTAGTCATCTGGGAATGATTGAATTCTTGCAGCTTCACGTATTGTAATAGAACGTACATTATCCGTCGTTGGATTAGGAGTTGGATATATGTAATAATGTCCATCCATAGCGATATGTGCTACAACGGTGTGACATACACCGTTAGGATCTACCACACAAAACCTGTTTAAGAATGTCTGCGTATTTTTATGCTTCTGCAGTGAGGGATCAAGCTTATCATACCGTAAACGTTTTCCTTCATTCCACTGTTCAACTGCCTGCTTATAGATTTCTCTGTCTGTAGGATTGTTAGGACGTGCAATGTGCTGAGTGGTAAAGCTCAAGACTCCTCTAATTCCTGATTTTTTAAGGTATTCCATATCGCTTAAAGGCTTTGTGTAATGAACAATTCCGCAAAGTGTACCCTCTCCAGCCTTAACTATAGGCAGATCACAAAACAAATCCCTCATCATTTTGTATGGCATTTGCTCTTCAAGAAGGTACGGATAGTGATACGAGGTATCTTCTTGTGTGTCTCTTTTATTTTGCCAACCAACAATAATGACCCTATGACGTTTTTGCAAAACTCCATGCTGTGATGCTATCTGTTCACGAAAATCTATATTATAATCTAACTCGCGCACCAATCGAATAAGATCCCTAAATGGCTCTCCACCTTTGGCAGTAAAAATTCCCAAAACATTTTCAAACACAAACATTTTGGGCTTATAACGTTTAAGGAACTCTACATAGAATTTATATAGGTCATTACGAGGGTCTTCTTCAATTTTTTTTCCTAATCTAGCACGGCCAGCGACAGAATATGCCTGGCATGGTGGACCTCCAATAATCATATCAACGGGCTTCCCATTACAAAGTTTATCAACTCTTTCAAAAAGGCTTGGCAATGTTTCTTTCCCTATAGCTTCTTGAATAACCGAGTCAATCACAGATTTAGGAACTTGATTCCAAAGCCAACTTCCATCTGTTTTTTCCTTCTTGTTTTTGAGGTATTCTTCGTATATTTCAAGTTTTCCGTTCTCCTTTAAATAATGAAATGCTGCACGAGTTTTCAATGAGTCACAAGCATAGTGATCCATCTCAATATGTGCTATGGGTTCATAACCAGCTCTGATAAAACCTTCTGATAGTCCACCAGCACCTGCAAACAAATCTATAAATCTGTACTTCATACGTTAATCATTTTGTTTTATTAAGCAGTTCTGATACATCAACATCTAAGAGATTAGCTATCTTTATCAATTGGTGGACAGAAGGTTGGGAGCGGTTAGTACACCATCTGGAAACCGTCATGTCTGATTTCCCTAATTGATCAGCAAGCCATTTGCTTGTCTTGTGATTATCAGCCAAAGCAGCTTTTAATCTATTGGGTATTTGTTTAACGCTCATAATCTCTGCTGAATTTCTTCTATTAAAACGACAAAAATACTCGTTTATTGTATATTTTCCTACATGTTTTTGATATTTAACCCTAATCCACTTGTTTTTTTAAGCTCATAATGAACTTATACCCATTAATAAGCATGAATTGTTTGCAGGTAATGGCTCATAAACATCATCATCGAAACGACGCAAAATGAATGGGCTGTTTTTGTCTTTCTCCGAAGAAGCTACAAGTATCAGTAATACTTGCGATCTTACTATCTGTTTTTGAGTAATTAGTTGAAATTATCTTCTTGATTTCTTCTATTGGTGTCCGGTGAACGTGTTTAACCAGCTGTTCAGAGTGATTTTATGCGTTGACAAGCCTCATGTCTCAATGATTGTGTCGGTTGTCCGATAAAATTGTTTTCCTTTTATGGGGTATTCATTGACAAGAATGTCATATTTGCCCAATTCGGGCTCTTTTAATGGATTTTTATCTCACAATGAAGACCCTGCACGTTCAATATATCGGCTGTCCGGGAAAATAAAAAGTCAAATAGGTTTTGAATGTTTTACCGGACACCAATAGATTTCTTCACAAACATTCTTCTTTTCCTCTTCGCTCTCTAACCTTTTCTAATCCCGGCATCTTTTTAGCCAATGCACTTTCTCCGGCAGGAAAATAGAGTGGAAAGACTTGGAATAAGAAACTCACAATTTCACTACGGCTTTTATCCATATTGTAAAAAGCAGAGCAGACAAAGTACATTAGTTCTTGCTGACTACATGTTTCTTTGGGCTGTATACTTATTGAGGGAGCAACTATCAAGTCATGTTCAGCAAATGATAGAGCACTGGAAAGAATAGCTTCCTGTTCTTCTTCGGTAAACATCTTTATTTTCCCAGCTAACCATTCAAGCTCTCTTTGCTGAAGTGCTTGTTGTTTTTCGTTTTGATGCTCCAATAGGATTGCTACATTTTCTTGTTGCTTTTCTGTCAAGGCATTTTCCAATGCTTGATTCTTTCGTTTAAGGACATTGAATTTCAGCAATGCAGCAACGTACATACAAAAATATCCTACCGCAATATCAAATATCAGAACAAGCAGATAATTGTTACTTGAGTTTTGTGTGTCACCAGCCATATATTCACTAATAGGGATAACAGCTAATAGCATGATGATGGCTATTGCATAAAGCACTCTGTATCGCGTTTTGTGGCTTACTTGCGGCAAGGAAGCAAACAAAAAGGCGATAATCAAAACGGCAATTATTGCACAAAGTGGAATGAAAGAGGTTTCCATAGTTTTATTGTTCTGTGTATGGTTTAACAATAATGCGCCAATAGCCACCATGGTCTGCTCCTTCACGAGACAAAATACCCATAGAACGTAACTTGGAAATCTGTTTTTCTACGGCTCGGGAGCTTATTCCTATTTTATAGGCCATTGCTTCTGCAGACATTGATGGGTCGGAAATGACGAAATCAATAATTTTTTGTGCGGTTTTCCCAATGCTTTTAGATTTGTTTTTCGAATCTCCGAACTTTTTCTCCGAACCTTTTGGGGTTATCTCCGAACCTTTCTCCGAACTTTCTTGCATATCACCGAAGGTTTTCTCCGAACTTTTGCTGTTTACAACGAACTTTTCTACCGAACTTTCTTCGTTTACAGGGTACTTTTCGAGGGTGCTATTTACCCTGTTAGCCACTTCCTCGACAGGTATTCTTCCGCTTTCGTTCCAGTTCAGATTATAGAATGTGGTGTAGAAAGAAGTCGCTTCCGTTTGATATTGTGGCTCTTTACCTTGCAGGAAATTGGGTAGTTTCTCCGTAAGCTCCCGCATTTTCCTTAAACCCGAGCCGCGTTTCTCCATATAGTCCAACTGTGTGAACACATCTGCAATGACAGGGTTGCGGCGCATGGATGGCACTTTGTATATGTCACGGTCTTGAATCTGTGTACCGTCAAGCATAGCACCTGGTGATACCAGTTCTACACGGTCATCGTAAATATCGATATGTACTTCACCGCCCATCACGGTGTAATCCCGATGGATAAGGTGGTTTACCAATCCTTCGAAGATGGCACGGTCTGAATAGTCGGGGAGGTTTAGACGATAGTTCGGCATCTTCACCCAACCACTCATGGTATAGTTCTTGATGAAGTCCATGCCGTATTTCAATAGCAATACAAGGTTAGCCCGATGCTCTACGGAACTGATGGCATCATCTTTATAGAGTCCAGTCCAACGGGTACAGAAAATACGTGATTGAAATACGGTGCAATTATCCACAAAAAGCAATCCTGCATTGGTCAGTTTGCCATCAGGAGTTACTAGTCCGAATGATTCCAGATACTTGTCATTCCATTCCTGATGGGTTTGCTCACGGAAAGTATTGGCGAGAATGATGAAAGAATGTTTGCTGGCATCCACTTGGGTAGGCAGTGAATCCCAAGTCATGTGCGTACCTTTCAATACCAATGAAAGAAGCTGTTGCGAATTACACTCCACGCTTTCATTGCCAACTCGTACATATGCAGTACGTGTCCCATCCTGATAATAGTAATAAGGTGTAAGCGTTCCTGCCTTTACTTTCACTTCAAGCAAGGTATGCCCTTCGTGTTCTATCGGAATAAGCTGAACTTCCGGCACAGGGTCAAGTCGTGCCTTTATCATTTCACTGATAAAATCAGCATCGGCTTGTGGATTCTCCAAACCTACAATTACACCGTCATCATTCACTCCATAAAACAAACTGCCACCGTCCGTATTGGCAAATGCCGACACGGATTTAAGCCATGACTTTACTTTCTTACGTTCCAGCATTTCCTTGAAATCGTAAGCCGAGCATTCCGCTATCAATGTATTGTTATGTATTTGCATAGTTTCCTTATTGTTGTTCGGGTATAACATCCCAATATCATATACAAAGGTAAGGATAAAACCGAAGAATCTGTTAAAAACATCGCTTTCTTTTGATTTTTATGCGTTTACATCTCTTATTTATGAATAAAAATCGTACTTTTGTGAGCAAGAGCGTGTGTTGCTTATGGATGCTTATTTTCGGGTTTGCGTTATATTTGCAACACGTGTACGCAAGTCGCTGATAGATATATCATGTTGATTTTGAGGAAGTGAAATAAAATCGCTGAATAAGACGATTGAAATAATAGAAAAGGGGCTGAAAGTCATAGACTTTCAACCCCTTTTTATTTTTGAATGACTATTATTCTATATCGGAAAGTTCAAAAAAAAGTCCGTACGTCTTTTTTTTAGGGCGATTTGTCGAATAAATTTTCTGGTAATGAAAATGTAGCTTATCTTTGGTATAACAAAATAACATGTAATGGGTATGAGAACAATTTATTTTCTATTATTTCCCTTGTTTTTGTTTTTTATAGTATCCTGTACTGAAGATGAAGTAGATCCTAACTTCTCGATAGAGAATGTCGGAGATGTCGTGATGGGTTCGGCTAAAGGTTCGCAGGTAACAATCAGTTTTACGAGTACCCGTGAATGGAAGGCGAGTACAGTTGCGGATTGGTTTACAATCGCTCCGGTTTCGGGAGAAGCGGGTACGTGCAATATTACGCTTACTGCTATCAGTGAGAATATAACAGGAAGTGTACGTACGGCAACGCTTACATTAACTTCCGGGACATTGACACAAAACATAATCATAGAGCAGGAGCCGGCAGAATTTGTGAATCTTGAGCAGAATATATATAATGTATCTGTTGAAGGTGGGGAATTGGATATTAGATTCTCTACGAATATAGCTGAAGATGAATTGTTGATTTATGGTTCTTTGGGTACTGGCACTTGGCTGACACAGGAGACAAAGACTCGTGCATCCTCTTCCTACATGCTTAATCTGACTGTATTGCCTAATACTGATGGTGTTTCCCGTACTGCCTATATCTACTTTGTGAAAGTAACTGATATGGAATCAATCGTAGTAGAGATAGTTACTATCATACAAAGGGGGGAAGTGGCTAGTGAATCTACTGATTATTCGTCAGATAAAAAAGTACGTGTTCTGCAAACAGCAAAGTTGGGAAAAGGGCTTCCTATTGTGCTTATGGGCGATGGATTTATAGATACTGAAATTAACGATGGAACTTATGATGCGGTTATGGACAAAACTTTTGAGAATCTTTTTACGGAAGAACCCATCAAGTCACTTCGAGATTATTTTAATGTATATGCAGTAACTGCGGTTTCGAAACACAATATTTTTGGTACAGGATATGAAACAGCGCTTGGTTGTGAACTGGCGGGTGGAAACAGTACGGGGATTTCCGGTGAAGATAATGCTGTACAACGTTATGTACAATGCGTGGATAATATAGATATGAGTGAAACATTGGCTGTTGTAATTCTAAATTCTCCTGCGTATGCAGGAACTACTTATTTTGGTTATACTAATCAGACGAAAGTGGTTGAGTTTGCTATTGCTTATTGCCCGGTGATATACGATTTGCAAAGTGAAAGTTTCAGGCAGGTACTTGTACACGAGGCTGTTGGACATGGTTTTGCCAAATTGGAAGATGAGTATGCTTATCAGGAAAATGGGACTATTTCTTCTAAAGAAATAAAAAATGTACAGTATCTGCAGACATTAGGATGGGCGCAGAATGTTGATTTTACATCCGATCCATCTCAGGTACTTTGGTCTGCTTTCTTGAATGATAATCGGTATGTGTCAGAAAAACTGGGAGTATTTGAAGGGGCATGTACTTATATAAAAGGGGCGTATCGTCCTTCGGAAGAGAGTATGATGAATAGTAATACCGAGGGATTTAATGCTCCTTCCCGTAAAGCGATATATGATAAAATAATGGAAAGAAGTTTGGGTAAACAA
>ENA-ORUM01002225-ORUM01002225.1-human-gut-metagenome-genome-assembly--contig:-NODE-2225-length-11819-cov-2.204607_pt1 | contig 11819 bp, 12 predicted proteins | sample MGYA00242083_ERZ509217 | MGnify/ENA primary metagenome ERZ509217 (study PRJEB26280, sample SAMEA2338831) | human gut metagenome | biome: human gut; feature: human-associated habitat; material: faeces... | reverse complement strand
AAAATGAGGGCGAAAGAAGGTGAAGGAGGAAGAATAAGGAGGAGGAATAAGGAGAAAAAGAGAAAAGAAGAAACCGGCATTATCCATGGCTGCAGTGTAACGGACGACGCCGGTTTTTCATTGTCATATGAATAGAAAGCTTAAGATTTATAAAACCTGTGTAAATGATTTTAATTACAGTTGCAAAGCAACGGCTGTTTATACACGTTTATACATTAAAGCGGAAGAGCACAACATCCCCGTCCCTCATGACATATTCCTTGCCCTCGGAACGTACCAGGCCCTTTTCTTTTGCAGCGTTCATGCTTCCGCATGCCATCAGGTCATCATAGCTTACTACTTCTGCACGGATGAAGCCACGTTCAAAGTCACTGTGGATCTTTCCAGCTGCCTGAGGCGCCTTCGTTCCTTCTGTGATCGTCCATGCCCTCGTCTCGTCTTCCCCTGATGTCAGATAACTGATCAGGCCAAGCAGTGAATAGCTGGCAGAGATCAGTTTATCAAGGCCTGACTCACTAAGACCCAGATCCTCTAAAAATTCTTTTCGCTCTTCATCATCCAGTTCTGCGATTTCCTGTTCAATCTGGGCACAGATCACGAAAACACCGGCGTCTACATCTTTTGCATAAGTTCTCACTTCATTTACAAACTCGTTGGATGCGGCATCATCCATGAGATCATCCTCACAGACATTGGCGGCAAAAATCACAGGCTTGATCGTTAAGAGATTGCAGGAATCCAGGATTTCCTGTTCTTCTTCGTCATCGGTCACGAATGTCTTGGCCAGCTTCCCGTCCTCAAGATGAGCTTTTACCCGTTCCAGAAGTTCTACCTCCCGGGCGAGGGACTTGTCATTTCGTGAACCTTTTTTTGACTTGGCGATCTTTCTGTCAAGAACTTCGATGTCGGAAAAAATCAGCTCAAAATTGATGGTTTCGATATCGCGAAGCGGGCTGACTGAACCGTCTACATGGACGATATTTTCATCTTCAAAGCAGCGGACTACATGGACAATGGCATCGACCTCACGGATATTGGCCAGAAACTGGTTGCCAAGCCCCTCCCCTTTGGATGCTCCCTTGACGAGACCTGCGATGTCTACAAACTCGATGACTGCGGGAATGACTTTTTTTGAGTGATACATCTCAGACAGCACGTCCAGCCTTTTATCCGGCACGGTAACGATCCCTACGTTCGGATCGATGGTGCAGAACGGATAGTTGGCAGACTCGGCACCCGCTTTTGTGAGAGAATTAAACAAAGTACTCTTACCTACATTTGGCAGTCCTACGATTCCTAATTTCATTGTGTATTGATTCCTTTCTTCATGTCTTTGCATAAATATAGTCCTGTGATCCAAGGACATTGATACAACAAGTCTACCATAAGAACCTTGAAAAGAAAAGAAAAATGGGATAAGATGAAACGACGGAAAGGAGTAATGCGATTATGGAAAATGAAATCCGGTTTCCATTTTTGGGCATTGTGTTCAAACATGTGGGAGAGGGCATCAGCATCGGAGGATTTGAGATCAAATATTACGGTATAGTCATTGCACTGGGATTTCTTCTGGGGATGCTTGCGGCGGCCAGAATGGCTAAGAAAAACGGAGTCAATCCGGATCTGGTCTTTGATTTCATCATCGCGGTGATGATTCCTGCTATCATTGGGGCGAGACTTTACTATGTTATTTTTTCCTGGGATTACTACACAGATCATCTGACGGAGATACTGAATACCAGGAGCGGAGGCCTTGCCATTTATGGAGGGATTATTGCTTCGGTCATTGTGATGGTCATCTTCTGCAGAGTGAAGAAAATAGAATTTTTCAAACTGGCGGATATTGCGGTGCCGGGGCTGCTGATCGGCCAGATCCTGGGCCGATGGGGGAACTTTTTCAACAGGGAAGCATTCGGAGGCTTTACCAACGGGCCTTTGGCTATGCAGATCCCCACAGACTATTTCGTAAAGCACGGAAGACTTTCAGAGATTGTGGATGCCGGGCTGTATGACCAGGCTGTGTTTGTGGGAAGCGGAAGCCATATGAATACTTATATTCAGGTACACCCTACGTTTTTATATGAAGGGCTGTGGAACCTTGCACTGCTGATTCTCATTGTTATCATGTTCAGACACAAAAAATTTGACGGCCAGATGCTGGCAATTTATGCCATCGGATATGGAGTCGGACGATTCTGGATCGAGGGCCTTCGGACAGACCAGCTGCTGATCCCGGGAACACAAATCGCCGTATCTCAGGTAGTTGCGGCACTTTTTGCTGCCGGGGCACTGCTTGTCCTTCTCTATCAGTGGAAAAAACGGAAACATTAAAAGTGTAGAAAAAAACTGTTCACAGAAAAAATTCTGTGGACAGTTTTTTTATTTCTTGATTTTTTGTGGACAATCCATTAGAATGGAGACAGTAGTGGTGAGAAGTGGTGGATAGTGGGTAGAAAAGACCACAAAGTGTCACGACTGATCATCAGGTGGAGCGCACCCGATTTGGGAAACGGCAGGTGATTACCATGTTCATGGGCGAATACAATCACACAATCGATGCGAAAGGCAGACTGATAATCCCCTCAAAGTTCAGAGAAGCACTGGGCAGTGAGTTCGTTCTTACAAAGGGATTGGATGGATGCCTATTCGTGTTTCCTATGAAAGAATGGGAGGCTTTTGAAGAAAAATTAAGAAGCCTGCCGCTGATCGATAAGAATGCACGGAAGTTTTCCAGATTCTTTTTGGCCGGAGCATCCACTTGTGAATTGGACAAGCAGGGCAGAATCCTGGTGCCAGGCACACTGCGTGAATTTGCACAGATGGATAAAGAAGTAGTTCTTACGGGCATGCTGGACCGTATTGAGGTATGGAGCAAAGAACAATGGCTTGAAAATAATGCTTATGACGATATGGACGATATTGCCCAGAGTATGCAGGAACTAGGTTTGAATATCTGAATGGAAGGAAAGACAAATGGATTTTGAACATGCATCTGTGTTGTTGGATGAAACAATAAGGGAACTAAAGATAAAACCGGACGGTATCTACGTGGATGGGACTCTTGGAGGAGGCGGACATGCCTTTCATGTCCTGAACAGACTCTCTGAAAAGGGACGATATATTGGCATTGACCAGGACGAGGATGCGATCAGGGCAAGCACAAAACGGCTTGCTCCGTTTCAGGATAAAGTTACGATTGTAAGAGATAACTATGTGAATATGCCGAAAGTGCTGAAGGATCTGGGGATATCCCGTGTGGACGGAATTCTTCTGGATCTTGGCGTTTCCTCTTTTCAGCTGGATGAGAAGGACAGGGGATTCACATACCGCGAAGACGTACCGCTGGATATGAGGATGGATCAAAGGCAGACTTTTTCTGCAAGAGACATAGTCAATGGATACAGTGAACAGGAGTTGTTTCATATTATCCGCGATTATGGAGAGGACAAGTTTGCTAAAAATATTGCCAAACATATTGCAGCAGAGAGAGAGAAAGCACCGATTGAGACAACAGGACAGCTTATTGAGGTGATCAAACATGCAATACCGATGAAGGTGAGGGCTGTGGGAGGACATCCTGCAAAAAGGACATTTCAGGCCATCCGGATTGAATGCAACCGGGAGCTGGAAGTGTTAAAGACAAGTCTTGACCAGATGATCGAGCTGTTAAACCCCGAAGGAAGACTGTGCATCATTACCTTTCATTCTCTGGAAGACAGAATTGTGAAACGGGCGTTCAGAAAAAATGAAAATCCGTGTACCTGTCCGCCGAATTTCCCGATCTGTACCTGCGGAAATGAATCGAAGGGTAAGGTTATCACAAGAAAGCCGATTATACCGACCGAAGAAGAACTTATGAGGAACAAAAGAGCAAAAAGTTCAAAATTAAGAGTGTTTGAGAGAAAATAGTGAGGGGGAGAACAGCGAAGTGAATAAGACGAGACAAGAGCGATATGAATTTATTTACGGAAATACTGCGCGGAAAATGGAAGCGGCACCGGCAAAACCCGAGTATGAACCATCCAGGCAGCCGAAAAGGAAACCGGCAGTACGCACCAAAAGAAAGACAACACCTCAGACAAAAGCAAACCAAACAAAAGCTCTGGAATTTGATTTTGCGTTTATCAAAGCGCTGGCAGCAGGTATGGCTGTGATCGCACTGGTAAGCTTCTTCTATTTGTCGGAGCAGTCAAAACTGGAGCAGCAGCGGTCCGCAGTCTCTGCCAAGAAATCGGAGCTCAGCACACTGCTGGTCGAAAATGAGGATCTGAATCTGGAGATCGAACAGAGCATTAATCTTCCTGCGATCCAGGAAACGGCCATGAAGAAATACGGAATGAAGAAACCTGCGCAGAGTAAGGTAATTGCATATGACAGTAAGAATGTTGACTATGTGAGACAGTACAATAAAATACCCGATTCAAAGTAAGGAGCGGTTTTATTGAAAAAAAAGAAATATAAGAAGATCAAAAGAATAAACAATGCTATGAGAGTCAGGACTCTGTCTGTATCGGCTCTCATAGCAATTCTTTTTATTTGCCTTATGGGCCGGCTGGTTTATTTCAGTGTGGCAAAAAATAAGACATATGAAAAAAAAGTTCTGGCCCAGCAGAATTATCAGAGCCAGACCCTTCCGTACAAAAGGGGAGATATCCTCGACAGAAACGGAAACACGCTGGCTACCAGCCAGAAGTTATACAGTCTGGTCCTGGAACCGAAAAATATCCTGCGTACAGAGCAGACTCAGAAAAATGCTTTGAATGCACTGACCAAATATATGGACCTTGACCGGGATGATCTGCTGTCCTATATAAAAGACAACAAAGACTCTTATTACTCAGTGTACAAAAAAGACATGAAGTACAGTGAAGTGGCAGATCTGAAAGATTTTCTGAAATCGAAAAACGGAAAAAAGGTTGTGGGGATTACTTTTTCTGAAAAGTATGTGAGAAGATATCCCAATAAGAGTCTGGCAAGCCACCTTCTCGGGTTCGTATCTGACGGAAGCATTGGAACAACGGGGATAGAGCAGTATTATAACAGTACACTGTCCGGTGTGGACGGAAGAAAATACACGTATCTGAATGAGGAACTGGAACAGGATGACTCTATAGTAGATCCGGAAAACGGCAAAACACTTGTGTCTACGATCGACATCAATATCCAGAAAATAGCCGAAGACCGCCTGGAAAAGTTTGAAAAAAAATACGGCAGTAAGGGAAGCTCTATTCTGGTCATGGACCCGAACAATGGGGAAGTCCTGGGAATGGCCAACTCCAACAAATATGACCTGGAACACCCCAGAGATGAAAAAGGTCTGCTCTCGAAATATTCTCAGAGCCAGATTAATTCCATGTCAGAAAAACAGAAGGTAAAAGCCTTTAATGAACTGTGGAAGAATCCGATCGTATCAAACAGTTTCGAGCCGGGATCTACCTATAAACCGTTTACGGTGGCAGGAGGACTGGAGGACGGGATTCTCAAGGGAAATGAACATTATTACTGCAGCGGTTACAAACAGGTGGGGAAATACAAGATTCACTGTTCTCACAGAGAAGGACATGGAAATCTGAGTCTGTCTGACAGCATCGCATATTCATGCAATGTGGCGCTGATGGATATTGCCTTTAAAGAAGGTAAGGATGTATTTGCAAAATATCAAAAAGATTTTAACTTTGGAGTAAAGACGGGGATCGATCTTCCGGGCGAAGCGGAAACCGCAGGCCTTCTGCACGGCGCAGACCAGATGACGAATGTTGATCTGGCTACCAGTTCCTTCGGACAGTCCTTTAACTGTTCTATGATACAAATGGCATCTTCTTTCAGTTCATTGGTCAACGGAGGCAGCTACTATAAGCCTCATGTGGTGAAGCAGACCAGGGATGACAAAGGAAATGTAGTGAGCAACAAGGAATCCGAACTGGTCAAACAGACGATCTCGGCTGATACATCCAAGAAGCTGCGCACTTATATGGAAGAGACAGTCGAAAAAGGAACCGGGAAAAAAGCACAGATCAAAGGCTACAGCGTCGGAGGAAAGACAGGGACCGCACAGAAAATTCCGAGAAGTGCAGGGACTTACATCGTCTCCTTCTGCGGATTTGCTCCCGTAGAAAATCCTAAAGTTGTTGTATATGTGGTCATAGATGAAATCCAGAAAGACTCACAGCTCAACACCGGACTGGCTGTTGAAATGGCGAGAGATGTATTAAAAGAATCACTGAAGGACATGAATGTGCAGAAAACGAAAAAGTAAAACATGTCATACTTGTTTCCTTGGATTCATATATTTTTATCAGTATGGATTCCGGAGTTTTTTATGAAAACAAGTTATAAACGAAGGATGCTTCTCATGGGCGGCATCTTTGCATTCTGTCTGATCTTTATGGCGGGAAGGCTTGGCTATCTGATGATCGGGCAGGCAGATAAGTATCTGGCGCTGGCCAAAGACCTGCACCAGAGAGAGCGGGAAATCAAGGCTCCCAGGGGAAATATTTATGACAGAAACGGGGTGAAGATCGCATCCAACAAAGCGGTTTACTCTATCTCTGTGATTCATTCCCAGACAAAGCAGAAAGAGAAAGTCGTATCGGTCCTTTCAAAGGAACTTCAGATAGATGAGTCAGAAATCAAAAAAAAGGTTTATAAAAATTCAGTTAGGGAAAAGATTAAGAGTAATGTAGATAAAGACGCAGCAGACCGTATCAGAAAATATGAACTTGCCGGCGTTAAAGTGGATGAGGATTATAAACGGACTTATCCTTATAATGATCTGGCTTCAAAAGTCCTGGGATTTACAGGAGGAGACAATCAGGGGATCGTTGGGCTTGAGGTGACATATGACTCTTATCTGCAGGGCAAACCCGGAAGAATCCTGACACTGACGGACGGCGGCGGAAGAGAAATTGACGGTGCCTACGAGGAGAGAGATGAACCGGTAGCCGGCAATGACCTGTATACTACACTGGATGTGAACCTGCAGAACTATGTGTGGCAGGCATGTGAAAAGGTAAGAAAAGAAAAGGGAGCAAAACGGGTTTCCATGATTATCATGAATCCTCAAAACGGAGAGATTTATGCCATGGTCAACACTCCTGAATACAATTTAAATGAACCGTTTAAACTGAAAGGGAAAAAAGAGAACACCACAGGAAAGAAAAGACAGGAACTGCTGAACCAAATGTGGAGAAACACATGTATCAATGATACATATGAGCCGGGATCTGTCTTTAAGATTGTGACTGCAACCGCCGGTCTGGAACTTGGCAAAGTGAAAGTGACGGATCACTTCAGCTGTCCGGGATTCCGGATCGTGGAAGACCGGAAAATCCGGTGTCACAAAGTAGGGGGACATGGAGCTGAAACATTTGTACAAGGGATACAGAATTCCTGTAATCCGGTATTTATTGACATTGGACTGAGATTGGGAACAGGACGATTCTGTGATTATTTTGAACAGTTCGGGCTTCTTGGAAAGACGGGAGTAGATCTTCCGGGGGAAGCAGCAACGATTATGCATAAGGAAGAAAATATTGGTCAGGTGGAGCTTGCGACCATGAGTTTCGGTCAGTCCTTTCAAGTGACACCGATTCAGATGGCAGCGACTGTGAGTGCTCTGGTCAATGGCGGAAAGCGCGTGACACCACATTTTGGAGTCCGGATACTGGACAAAGATAAAGAGACAGTGCGGGAATTAAAATATGACGATGGAAAGCAAATCGTGTCGGAAGAAACTTCCGAGACAATGCAGATGCTGCTGGAAGGCGTTGTGGCCAATGGTTCCGGAAAAAATGCATATATCGAGGGATACTCCATTGGAGGAAAAACGGCTACCTCACAGACACTGCCCAGAAGCGCAAACAAATATATTTCCTCCTTTATCGGATTTGCTCCTGCGGATGATCCCCGGATTCTGCTGAAGTTCCAGCAGCTTGTCTTCTGTATAAGCACATACTTTCTCTAAATCAAAATCGTCAAAAGCCTCACGGAATGCCTCCCGTTTATTCAGCACACATTCCCATGACAGCCCCGCCTGAAAGGATTCCAGGACCAGCATTTCAAATAATCTGTGATCATCATATACCGGAACACCCCATTCCTCATCATGATAGCGGATGTAAAGCTCATTCTTTGGATTTGCCCATGTACATCTCTGTTTCTTATCCGGCCATTCCATAAATTCTTCTCCTTTAAAGAGCCGTTCCCTTTTTCGGAACAAACAGCTGTGACATATCTGCCCCTTCATGCTCAAGCAGTTTTATTTTGGCGGCAATGCCCCCTGCATATCCTGTCAGGCTTCCATTCGCCCCAACTACCCGGTGGCAGGGAATGATAATAGAAATGGGATTATGACTGACCGCCCCTCCGACTGCCTGGGCAGACATTCGTGTTCTGCCAGTCTTTGCAGCTATCTTCCCGGCAATTTCACCGTAGGTCATCACCTTTCCATAGGGAATCTCCCGCAGAATTTCCCACACGCTCTGCCTGAATTCTCCGCCTTTCGGGCATAAAGGAAGCTCAGAAACGGAAGGCTTTTCCCCTGAAAAATACCGGTCCAGCCAGTCTTTTGCTGTTTTAAACACGAAAAGACCGTCTTTTTTCTCCATTTCTCCTGAAAGGGTTCCTCCAAAATATTTCTGTCCTTCCATCCAAAGACCCACAATATGATCGCTGTCTGATGCAATGGTCAGCATCCCTAAAGGGGACTGATACTTCGTAAAAAAATACATGATTTCCTCCGATACAGAATTTTTTATCGTTCAGGCTTGTATATTCCGTAATTTCCTCTCTCTGTGTTCTTCACTTCATATAAAGCAGTGTCTGCATTTTGGTAAAGTTCCCGAAAAGTCTTCCCGTCACGGGGGTAAAACACGACTCCCATGCTGCAGGACACCTCCCCTTTGTCTGTATATTTGCGCCGCAGCAGATGGCAGAGCATATTGATTCTCGGAATTACATCGTCCTCAGACCCGATGTTTCTCAATAAGACCATAAATTCGTCTCCGTCCATTCGGCCGCACAGATCACTTTCTCTCAAAAAACCTTTTATAAAATGAGCCGTTTCCCGAATAACCTGATCTCCGAACGGATGTCCGTGGACATCATTGTGGGTTTTGAACCGGTCAATATCCAGCATAATCAGAGCATGTTTGTTTGCAGAGCCCTCTTCCCCTAAAATTCTTGTAACTTTTGCCACGAAAGTCTCTCTGTTGAGAAGTCCGGTCATGCCGTCGTGCTCTGTCTGGCTGCGGAGTTTCAGCTCTTCTCTTTTTTCTTTATCAATATCGAGAGTCATCATAAAGAGACGTACATTATCGCTGTAAGGATCAGCCAGGAGCAGAATAATGGCGCGTACCCAGAAGAGACTTCCATCTGGCCGCTTTCTCAAATAATTCATGGAGCCTCTCGTCTGGCCTTTGTAATAACGGACCAGCAGCGAATCACGGTCAAAAAAGTCAGAAAACCTCTCAGCGTCCCCTTCATATACAAAATGATCGGCAATATATTGTACCGTCTGTGTATATTTTTTAAGCGGCCGCAGGTAATCCGGCGGAAGATCTCCGGCTTCTTCATCAAAGAGATCTTTCGTCAGGTTATATTCATAAAATCCAATGGTTTTTCCTTCCTGGGATTTGAAATACTGGCTCCATTTCTGGTAACTCAATTCCTTCTCCCGCTGCTCTGTAATATCCTCACAGGATATGACTGCCTTTTTTACATTTCCATTTTCATCATAAATAGAAGAAAACTTTGCTTCGTACCATCCGAAGGAACCGTTTTTTCTCCTCTTTTTGACTGCCGCATGTCCGTTTGGTTCACCCCGCAGGATAGCTTCATAAAATTCTATGTACTCCTTCTTACAGGGGCCGTCAATAGCTCCGGATTTCACGATGCTGTAAGGGGCATCATCCACAACCGACGGAAGGCCGAATTCATCTGCCGCGGCTTTTGGCTGATGGAGCTGTTTTTTCTCTGCATCATAAATATACATTAATTTATCTGTAAGCTGATAGGCAATCCTGCTCTCTTCGCTGCTGATGCGCAGTTTTTCCTCCATCTCCTTCCTGTCGGCAATGTCGACCAGAGCACAAGTCATGCGGTCCGGCTGTTCCGGATCATAAAAACACCGGACCAGCAGCCACATTAATTTCCCGGAGCTGTGTTCGGCGCGGTACTCCAGCTGAAACTCCCTGTCCCCATTCCGGATATGCTGAAACACTTCCCTTTTGATATATAAATAATCTGATTCGGGAAGTATAAACTTGGCATTTAAAAATCCTTTTTCTTTAGCACTTTGGGGTGTATATCCATAAATCTTATAGTAAAATTGATTTGCATATAGCATTGTCAAGTCAGTATCCAGAAGGACCTGGCATATTCCGCAGGGTACTGTATCTAATATCTTACTATAGTCTAATACTGCTTCCAACTAAACTGCTCCCCTCTTCACAATACAGACAAAGCCTGTCTGTAAAGTGTTTATTTTTTGAGTATAGCAAAATATGGAGAAAAAAGCAATGAAGCGTCCTTCACATGATTTCCCCATACTTTCATTTTTCTGCCGATAAAAATAAGACTGTATCTGTTATGTACGATTCAAACCCGGTAAATCCAGCAGATTCAAAAAATAATCGCAGTTCTTTTTGGCTGTACACCCTCACATCACCTTTATTGGAAAAGGGAAATACCAGCGTATTGGCAAGACACCGCACCACCGGAGAATAAAACGGTTCTGCAATAAAAACTTTTCCATGACTCTTTAATACCCGCATACATTCGCCGGCAAAGGTCCGGGGATTCTCAAAATGATGGAACGCGCAGGATACCGTAATAACATCCATACTCTCATTTTCAAAGCCGAGAGGCGCACAGGGGCCAACTGTAAATGTACAGTCCGGGTACCTTTCTCTGGCAGACGCAATCATATTTTCAGAAATGTCTACACCAAAGGCATTAACTCTCGCCTTTTGGGAGAGTTCTCCAAGCAGATATCCATTGCCGCAGGCAACGTCCAAGATATTATCTCCATCTCTGAGCACCGCCTTTTTTATAATCTCTTTTTTATGGGATCTTGTGTAATTGCCCTCCGGAGTAGAGTCATATTCCCACGCCATCTCATTGTATATTTTATGAGACTGTTCTGTCTTTTTCCCCAAATTCATTCCTCCGAGTATGTTGTATCATACCTCATCTAATTTATTTCTGTTTTCAGCAGTGAATACATCCTCATATCGATAACTTTACCATTTTTCACGGCGTTATTTCTCAATGTTCCCTCATATTGGAAACCGGCTTTTTCGAGTACCCGGCATGATGCGGCATTATATGCAAATGGCTCAGCAAAGATTCGGATCATATCGCTTTTATCAAAAACATAGGCACAGATTTGTTTTACAGCCTCAGTCACGATTCCTTTGCCCCAATATTCTTCTGCTATATAATAGCCCAGCTCACCAGTCTGTCTGTGTATGTTCTCCTGACAGAATACTCCAATACTGCCGACCACTTTGCTGTCTGCTGTGACAGCAAAGGCAAAAGTTTGATCTTCGTCTGCAGAAAGCACATCCATTATATATGCTGTTCCATCTTTCTCAGTGTAAGGGTAAGGCAGTCCGTCCCGAAGATTATTTTGTATCTTTGTATTAGACAGAGCAGCCGCTAAATCTTCTGCATCCGATAACTTCCACTTCCTTATTTTACAAATCATTTTTATCTGCCTCCTTGGTATGGTTGCACAGCATTGGGACCTTTTCTCTAATTTAAATTCAAAGTGGTGAATCTGTCAAGGTAATCCCAAATATCTTCAAAATTTATTAGAA
>ENA-ORUM01002224-ORUM01002224.1-human-gut-metagenome-genome-assembly--contig:-NODE-2224-length-11830-cov-3.241444_pt1 | contig 11830 bp, 9 predicted proteins | sample MGYA00242083_ERZ509217 | MGnify/ENA primary metagenome ERZ509217 (study PRJEB26280, sample SAMEA2338831) | human gut metagenome | biome: human gut; feature: human-associated habitat; material: faeces... | reverse complement strand
CAGCGTTCATCCTGAGCCAGGATCAAACTCTCAATAAAATGGTATCTAAAGAGCCGAGGCTCTTCAAATCACTTTATTGAAGCTCATTCCAGCTTCAAAGAAATTTAACGGTCGTCCTTCAAGCTCAAGCTTGTTTGAACAACCAAATCCAAATCTGGTGCTTCGTGTTTTCGTTACGTTGTTTAATTTACAAGGTGCACGCCGTTCATCGGCGGGTTTTAATTTTACCACACTCAAACTTGTTTGTCAAGAACTTTTTTCAAATTCTTTTTAACTTGTTTTTGCGCGGCCCGCTCGCTTTTCAGCGGCGGTTTTAAATTTTAGCACATCTCATTCACTTTGTCAAGAACTTTTTTCGAGTTTTTTCAAGCTCTTTTGTTCTCTCATCCGCAGCGCTGTGCGCCCGCCGCCTTTCGGCAACTTTGATATGTTACCACATCTTTCTTGCTTTGTCAAGAACTTTTTTCGAACTTCTCAGTCGATCTCAAAGTCCTCAGCTTCGCTTCCCTTGTGATAACCGCACTTCCGCCGTCCAGCCTCTCTACAAAAAAGCTGTCTCGCAAAGCGCTTGCTTACTATAGCAAACCCAGCGCCAAATGTCAACACCTTTTTTCGATTTTCTTCCTTATTTTTTCCTCTTTCTTTTACGGTACTATATCTTCGGATTTTTCCTTCATTTAACCTACAAGATGTAGGTGCATCCTGACTCAGTGCCGAAACCATTTCACCACGACTGCCAGGAGAGGGAGAGCAAGGGCCAGCAGAAGGTTCCCCCACAGCACAGCTCCTCTCCCCAGCGCTTCTGGAATCGCACTGTTAGGGAAAGCCGCCAGCCCCACTACCCCGGCGGAGGCCAGCAGCATCACGGCGGCTGCGTGGGGGCTCGCCTTGGGGAGGAGGACCCCCACGATCCGCTTCATGCCCTGGAGCAGCCCCGCCAGCAGGATCAAGTCGCTGAAGCTCCACACGGCGGCCACCAGGCTCTCCACCCGCTGGAACGCCCCCTCCACCCCTACGCTCTTGGCCATTTGAAAAAACGGGCTTTCCAGCTCCGCCGTGAGTGCGGGGCCGAATACCCCCAGGATGACCAGCTGGGTCCCGCACAGGGCCAGACAGCCCCCCGCACACCACCGGACCCAGCGCCCGCCCTCTCTCCCCCCCTCCTCAGGCGTATATAGGAAGGCGGCATACAGTCCGTATCCCAGCACCCCTGACACCGGGAGGGCGGCATACAAGGTCTGCGCGGCGGGCTCTGTCCACAGGGGCAGGAGGTTTTCTCCCTTTACCTGGAACAGGGCCAGCCCCACCACTGCGGCGGCGGCAGCGGCCAGCAGGAGGAAAAACAGCTCCCCGGTCCGGGCCAGCCGCCCCGCCTTCCCCCAGCTGATCCAGAGGGCCATCAGGACCAGCACCGGCAGGAAAAACCAGAGTGCGCCGTCCCTCTCCCCCGCCGCCATCATTCTCTGGGCAGACAGACGCAGCCGCAGGGCCAGCAGCAGTTCCATCCATATGATATAGATCGTGAGCACCGCTCTCCCTGCCCCGGGTCCGAAGCTGTCCATCAGTCCCTGGCTCAGCCCCCCTGCTCCCCTGCTCAGGGAGCCCGCCAGCCACCCGGCGGCCAGCAGCACCGGCAGGGCCAGCAGGGGTACCAGCCACCCGGCGGGCCCTGCCCGCTCTGTGACCATGGAAGGCAGCCACTCCGCCGCCGGCCCCAGCAGCCCGGCCCAGAGCAGCGCCATCAGCTGCCGGAACGAGACCTTCTCCTGTTTCAATCCCTTTTCCCTCCTCAGGCCGCCAGCAGCGAAGCCTGTACTGTCACCTGGATCTCCAGTTCCGGAAACACCTCCGGCCACTGGGCCCGGAGGGCGTTCCAGCGGGCGCTCTCCGTCTGGCCCGCCCGCCTGGCCAGGCCCAGGCAGTCCGCGTTCCAGCCCTTCAGCTGCTCCAGCGCCGCTGAGATCCGGGCCGCTTCCCGCTCCTCCGCCGCCGCACACAGCTCTGCCGGCTCCGGTTCCCCCCAGCTCTCTTCCGCCCGCAGAGAGAGGCGGCAGGCCAGCTCCAGCCCAGTCAGCCTCTCGCCGGAAAACTCCGGCACACAGCTCACCGATACCGCTGTCACCCGGACTGCGGCGCCTCCTCCCCTGGTTTCCAGCTCCAGGATGTCCGCCCCGACCTGCCCGGCCGCCAGCTCCAGGCCCCGGGCCTGCTCTCCGGTGAGCCAGCCCGCCAGCATGCCGTCCTTCACCACTCCGTATCCCGCCTCCAGCAGTGCGCCGTCCTCCCCGGGGACCAGCCCGGGCAGATAGGCGGAACCGTCCTCCATCAGGGACGTCAGGGTCTCCCCCACGGTCCTGGTCATCCCCGCCATCCCCATTTCACTGTCCGTTTGGATGGTGGACAGGCGGCTCTCCACCCCCCGCTCCTGCTCGGCGGAGATGGCCTCCGCCGCCGTACCGCCCCGGACGATCCAGACCTGGGTCCCCATCCCCAGCTCCTGGTCCTGGCTGAAGTACTGGAGGGTCTCCAGGATGCCCCGGCGGGACAGCTCCTCCCCCAGCAGCAGTTGGTCCACATGTCCGTAAAACACATAGCTGTCACTCAGCCCCTGCATGGCCAGGCAGGCGCTGCTGATGGACTCCCGCTCCGCAGAGAGGACCAGGGGCGGCTCCGCCTCCCCCTGCAAGCCTCTGGCCCGGCGGCCGCTGGACACCGTAACATGGAGCTGCTCCGCTCCGCCCTCCCCCGTGTCCACTCCCATGGTGCGCATCAGGGCCATGTCCCCCATCTCCCGGGCATAGGGAAGCCGCTCCCCGCCGCATCCTGGGAGCAGGAACATCACCGCGCCGCACAGGGCCGCTGCTAAAACTTTTTTCATCGCTGATTCCTCCGGTTGGCCGACCGCGCCGCACAGGGCCGCCACTTCATCCAGGGCAGGGGCAGCCGGATCAGATCAGGGCTCCCCCGCTCCTGTCCTGCTGCGGACGTAAACGGCGCCAAATAGGGCACGCCGAAGCTCTCCAGCCCGGCCAGATGGCAGATCAGGGCCCCACAGCCCATCGCCAGGCCGAACAGTCCCCCCAGGCTGGCCAGGATGGCCAGCAGGAAGCGCCACAGCCGCAGGGCGGCCGCCATGTCCTGGCTGGGCATGGTGTATCCCGCCACCCCTGCAATGGCCACCGCGATGAGCACCGCCGGAGAGACGATGTGGGCCTCCACCGCGGCGTTGCCCACCACCAGGCCGCCCAGGATGGACACAGTAGCTCCGATAGGCGAGGGCAGCCTCAGCCCCGCCTCCTGGAGCACCTCGAAGGCTACCAGCATAATCAGTACCTCAAAGACAGTAGAGAAGGGGACCTCCTGCTTGGCCGCCACGATGGACAGGGCCAGCTTCACCGGGATGGCCTCCGGGTGGAAGGTCACCAGGGCGATATAGAGCCCGGGGATAAGCAGGGTGGCCGCCATGCAGAAATAGCGCAGCAGGAGCAGCATAGAGGCAGTCATCCAGTTGAAGGCCCGGTCCTGGCTGGTCCGGAAGAACTGGTCCATGGTGCCCGGCAGCAGATAGCCGAAGGGGAGGCCGTCACACAGCAGCCCCACCCGCCCCTCCAGCAGCCCGGCGCAGAACCGGTCCGGCCGCTGGGTGAACGGCATCAGGGGAAAGGGGGTCCGGGACGCATCGGTGAGGTACTCCTCCAGGTTCCCTGCCGACTCCACCCCGTCGATGTCGATGGCGTCCAGCTTCTCCTCTACCCGCTTCACCGTGTCCGGGTCGGCGATCCCGTCCAGATAGACCACCATGGCCGGGGTGAGGGACTGCCGTCCGACCACATGCTGCCGGACCTTCAGCTCCGGCGCCCGCAGGCGGCGGCGGACCAGGGAGGTGTTGGTGAGGATGGACTCCACAAAGGAGTCCCGGGCCCCCTTCAGGGCGGGCTCGTTCTCCGACTGCCCCACCGCCCGCTTTTCCTCTGTCCCTACGAAGAAAGAGAGTGCGTCCATCCGCCCGGGAAAGAACAGGACACACCAGCCCATAGTCAGATCCACTGCCGCCTGATCCAGCGTGGTGCGGCGCTCTACATATAAATTATAGAGCGCCCCCTGTCCCAGCAGCTGGAATGCCTCCGCCTCAGATACCGCAGACAGGCGCGGGTCCTGGGCCAGCGGCCGCAGCAGATAGTCGTTGATCCGCTCCCCCCGCACCATGCCATTGATATAGCAGAGGGTCACCTGCCTCTGTGGGTCGTTATGCAGCAGCGCGGTGCGTTCTGCAAAGTCGGAGCAGCCCTCAAAGATCTGCTCCACTCCCTCCAGGGTCAGGGGGCCGGGAAATCTGGGCTCCCGGCGGGGGTGAGGTCCATCCTGCTTCTGTTCAGCCATATGCGCCCTCCTTTCCCCCTGTATTCTCCCTTGGATCTGGAAATCTATGCAGAAAAACAGAAAGTCCCGAACGCCTGCTCCAAAGCGCTCGGGACTTTCTGCTGAAAAAGAGGATTAAAATGAAACAAACTGTCTCTTGCAAGTATCAAGATACCCTGGAGTTATTAAGAAATGAAGGGGCAAATGTTACATAACCATTAAATCGCACTGGTTTTTTCTCCCTTCCCTCCCGCAGCCGTGGAAAAAGAGGAAAGGCCGACAGTCCCCTGTCGGCCTTCCAAAAGAATTGGAGGATAGAATGAAAAGATGCTCTTGCCTTGCGAGTATTATAATATCCAGTTTTTATTAAATAAGTCACCCGCAGATGTTACAAAAGGATTAAATCTCCTCCGAAAATCCGTCTTTTTCCCGCAGGTCCTCGAAAAAGGCCCGCAGGGCACGGCCGCACTCCGCCTCCATGGGGCCCCGATAGAGCCTGGGACGGTGGTTGAACCGCTCCTCGAACAGGTTGAGCACCGATCCGCAGGCCCCCGCCTTGTCATCCTTGGCCCCATAGCGCACGGTGCCGATCCGGGCGTTGATGATCCCCCCGGCACACATGGGGCAGGGCTCCAGGGTGACATACATAGTGCACCGGTGCAGCCTCCAGCTCCCCAGCCGGCGGCAGGCGTCCCGGATGGCCTCCAGTTCCGCGTGGGCGGTGGCGTCCCCATTCTCCTCCCGGCGGTTGCGTCCCTCTCCCACGATCTCCCCGTCCCGGACGATGACACACCCCACCGGCACATCCCCCTGCTCCGCCGCCTGAGCGGCCAGCTCCAGCGCCCGCCGCATATATGCCTCATGGTCCATGCCCTCTGCCCCCTCTGCCCTTCCCGGATGATGATAAGGATGATAAATAAGTGTAGCGGATTTGGGCACCCAATGCAAGGGGGCGGCGCAAAACGGCAGGGCCGGCCCCATCAAAAAGAGGGGCCGGCCCTGCATCCAGATCCAGGTAGATCAGCCCTGGATCAATCCTGGGGGATCATGCCCAGGTAGGTGGTATAGTCCTCCAGCATCTCAGCGGCATATGCTGCGAACTCCTGATAAGGCATAAAGGACACCGTCATGGCGTTGGACTCTGCATACTCGATCCAGTCCTCTGTTTCAGAGACTCTCTGGAACAGGTCGGAATAATAGGCCAGCACCTCTTCGGGCACGCCGGCGTTCATCACGATGCCCCGGCTCTGCTGATGGCCGATGTCAAAGCCCTGCTCTGCCGCGGTGGGGACCTCGGGGATCGCGTCAAACCGCTCATCCGCGCAGGCGGCCAGCGCCACCATGTTGCCTGCCGCCATGTGCTCCTCCGCCTCTGCCAGAGAGACGGTGCTCAGGCCGATGTGTCCGCCCAGCAGCGCCGCCTGGCACATTCCCCCATCGTCATAGGGCACATAGGTCAGATCGATCCCGGCGATATTGTTCAGCATATACATGATGATCGCGTCGTCAGATGCGTTGCCGACACCGCCCCATTTCAGCTCACCGGGGTGCTCCTTGGCATAGTCGACCACATCCTGGATACATGTGAAACCGTAGGAGGGGTGGGCCACCAGCACCACAGGGTCTTTTACCATATGTGCCACGAAGGAAAACGTGCTTTCGTCCGGCGTAAAGGGAGAATTTCCCGTCAGCGGCTGGGTGTAAAAGCTGGCGGATGTGGAGGCCAGCGCATACTCATACCCGGCGCCCTTGGAGGTGAGATAGGTATAGCCTACCACTCCGGAACCACCTTCTTTGTTCACCGGGACGATATTCACCGGACACATATCGTATTTTTCAACGATCTCCAGGATTTTTCGGACCATAACGTCATTTCCGCCGCCCGCGCCGAAGGGGATCACAAATTCAATGTCCTCTGTGGGGACCCATCCGGTCTCCTCCCCTGAAGATGCCGCGGGAGTTCCGGCGGGCTCAGATGTGCTCCCTCCGCCAGAGGAGGTGCTACCGTTTCCACACGCCGCAAGAGAGAGCGACATTGCGGCCGCCAAAATCAGAGCAAGCAATTTTTTCATTTCTTTTTCTCCTTTTTTCATTTTATATAACCGGGCACCGCCCGATCATACATAAGGTCAACGCCGGTCACGCTTTCTTTTTTGCCCACAGTTTTGTGATCAGGGATTTGATGGGGGTGCCGAACGCCAGCAGGACCGCCAGCACCAGGATGACCGCGGAAATGGGATGGGAGATGACCGCTCCAAAATTGTTGTTGTCAATGATCAGCGCCTGTCTCAGATTGGTCTCGGTGATCGCACCCAGCACCAGCGCCAGCACCATGGGTGCCGCAGGGACCCCCACCTTTTTCAGGATATAACCCAGCAGGCCGAAGAAAAGAGTCACTCCCACAGTGAACATGGAGTTCTCCAGCGCATAGGCGCCCACCAGAATGAATGCAAAGATCAGCGCGTTCAGGGTGGAGGTCTTTACATTCAGGATGCGCACGAACAGGGAGAGCGCGCCGAGACCAATGCACACCAGAATGACATTTCCCAGATACATGGAGGCGATCAGTCCCCAGGCAACGTCAGCCTCATTCACAAAGAAGGAGGGACCAGGTGAGATGCCCAGCATCATCAGCGCACCCATCATGATGGCCGTCGCGCCCGAACCGGGGACGCCCAAGGTCAGCATAGGAACCATGGCCCCCATGGAGGCAGCGTTGTTGGCACACTCCGGGGCCGCCACACCCTCGATCACACCGGTGCCGAACTCCTCTCCCCGCTTTGAGGTGCGCTTTGCCATGTCGTAGGAGAGAAAAGAAGCGATCGTAGCACCCGCCCCTGGCAGCATCCCCACAATAAAGCCTAAAATCGTCCCCCGGCCGATGTGGGGCAGGGACAGCTTCCACTCATGTCTGCTGGGCAGCAGATTTTTGACCTTCAGGCTCCCCTTATCCACTTTAAGATTATTGTCAGAATAGTTGCATACGATCTCTGCGATCCCAAACAAGCCCATGGCCACCGGCACAAAGTCAATGCCGGAGTAGAGGTTTACATTGCCGAATACGAACTTTGTAGTACCAAAGATCAGGTCAATTCCGATCCCCGCCACAAACAGGCCGATAAACGCAGCCAAAAAACCCTTTGCAGGAGATTTCCCTGTCATGCCCGCAATAGAGGTAAGCCCCAGCACCATCAGGGCGAAATATTCGGACGGCCCGAACTTTGTAGCAAAATTGGATACCACAGGTGCCAGAGACATGAACAACACCACAGATATCGTCCCGCCGATGACCGATGCCAGACAGGACATGCCCAGGGCCTTCCCTGCTTTTCCCTGCCGCGCCATGGGATATCCGTCCAGGGTCGTCATAATGGCGGCAGAGTCACCGGGCGTATTGATCAGGATGGAGGTAATGGAACCACCGTACATGGCCCCGTAGTAGATCCCGCACAGCATGCACAGGGCACAGGCCGGATCAAGTCCGTAGCACATGGGCAGGAGCACTGCGATGCCCACCGAAGGCCCCAGACCGGGCAGCGCACCGATGATAACACCGCACACTACGCCGATCAGGGAGTACACAATGGTCATGGGATCAGCCAGGACTGAGAAGCCCAGCGCAAGGTTATGCAGCAAGTCCATATGTGTACCTCCTCCTTAAAAGCCCAGCGGACCTTTGGGGACCGGCACATGCAGGAACAGGACAAAGACCCCGTACAGGAACGCCACCATACATACACCGATCACGATCGACTTGATCCACTTTTCTCGGCCCCATATTTTCAAATAGGCGATCACACTCAGTCCCAGGCAGGTCAGCAGCCCCAGATAGTCGGAGAGCAGCAGTACCCCAGTCCCCAGCAGCATAAAAAGCAACAGATTCTTCAGCTCTGTCAGGTTCAGGATATTTGTCTCCAGTTCTTCCTTCTCCGCCTGGGCCGTTTTGGCGCGGGCGATCCGGCGCGCCGCCTCCAGAAGGACCATGGCCCCGCAGATCGCGATGGCGATCCCGCAGATTGTGGGGAAAAAACCGGGCCCCATCTGTCCGCCCTTTATCAGCTGAAGTCCCTGCACCTTTGTCAGGATCAGGATGATGATTCCGCCCAGAATCGAAAAGATCCCCAGTGCGAGATCTCCGGTTTTGGCTTTTATCTTCATAGTATCCTCCCTCTAGTCTTATCTATGATCTTTGCTGGTCCGCACAGCTCAGAGCTCGATACCTCCTTTTGCTTTTATCCACAAAATACGCATCGGATTATACCAGATTCCGCACGTCAGGCACAAAACAAAATCTTCCATTCCACAGGCCGGTCCCCTGTCCCGCGCTCCGCCCGCCATCTTATGTATGCACCAGCTCCTTCTGCTCCTTCAGCATGGTTTCGATCTCCTCCTCCGGCATTTTTAAGTACTCCGCCAGGACCTCCCGGGTATGCTGTCCCAGGGTGGGGGCGGGCTCATAGGTGGTATCCGGGTAATTTCCGAATTTCAGCGGGCTGCCCGCCATCCGATATGTTCCAGCCACCGGGTGCTCCACCTCTACAATCATATTGCGGGCCGCGATCTGAGGGTCCGCACAGATCATCTTCATGGTGTTGATGCGGCCATTGGGCACCCCGTGAGCCTCAAAGATCCGCTCGCATTCATCCAGTGTGCGGGCCCGGGTAAATCTGGAGATCTCCTCAGTCAGCTCCGCCTTGTGCTGGCGTCTGGCCTCCGCCTTGGAGAAGCGCGGGTCCTCCACCATATCCTCCCGTCCCAGGGCGCGGCACAGACTGTAAAATGCAGGATCCCGGGAGCAGGTGATAATGATCTCTCCATCGGAGGTGGGGAACGTCCCGAAGGGGACGCTGGTGGGGTGGCTGTTGCCCACCCTCTGGGGATCGGTGCCAAAGACACAGGTATTGATCACCGCGTTTTCCAGGCAGGAGAAGGTGGCATCCAGCATCGCCACATCGATAAACTGTCCCTTTCCGGTCTTTTCCCGGTCATACAGGGCCGCCGAGATGGCACCGAAGGCATACAGCCCGGTAAACACGTCGCTGGCCGAGGTCCCGCAGCGCATGGCCGGGCCATCCGGCTCACCGGTCAGGCTCATCAGTCCGCTCATCCCCTGAACGATCATATCCAGCGCGCCTCTGGAACGGTATGGACCCGTATAGCCAAAGCCGGAGACCGCCATATAAATGATCCTGGGATTGGCTGCGGCAATGATATCATAACCCAGGCCCATGCGCTCCATCGTGCCGGGTTTGAAATTTTCCACCAGAACGTCCGCTTTTTTCACCAGCTCCAGCAGCACCTTCTTATCTGTCTCCGCCTTCAGGTTCAGGGTGATGCTCTTCTTACTGCGCTGGACCGACAGGTCGTAGACCCGCTCCCCGTTGAGAAACGGGCCGCTGGCCTTGGGCCGGTCCGGCCGCTCCACCTTGATCACATCCGCCCCCAGGTCCGCCATGATCATCGTGGCCAGGGGACCGGACAAAAACTGCGTCAGGTCCACCACTGTTACCCCGCTCAGGGGGCCGTATCCAACCGCCATATTGAACCAAGCTCCTTTCCGCGCCGCCGTCAGACCGGCATATTCCCGTGTTTTTTGGCTGGCAGGACCACCTGTTTGTTCTGAAACAGCTCCAGAGTCCGGATGATGACCCGCCGTGACTCCGCAGGCTCGATCACGTCCTCAAACTTCCCATATTCCGCCGCCTTATACGGGTTAAAAAATTCTTCCTTGTACTCCTCGATGTAGTGGGCACGGAGGGCAGCCACATCCTCACCGCTCTCCTCAGCCCGCTTCAGCTCGTGCTTCCGGCAGATATCCACGGCCCCCTCTGCCCCCACGACTACCATCTGCGCCGTGGGCCAGGCGAAAATGAAGTCCGGCCGAAGCTCCCAGGAGCACATTGCAGGCCGGGCGCCGCCCACGACCTTCCCCACCGCCATCACGATCTTCGGGACTGTGGCCTCTGCCCAGGCGTAGATCATCTTCGCCCCGTGCCGGATGATCCCTCCATACTCCTGATTGGTGCCGGGCATGTATCCGGGCACATCGGCAATGGACAGCAGGGGCACATTGAAGCAGTCACAGGTGCGGATAAAACGGGCCGCCTTGTCCGAAGCGTTGATGTCGATACAGCCTGCCATCGCCTTGGGCTGGTTGGCCACCACCCCCACCGACCGGCCGTTCATGCGGATAAATCCGGTGACCATATTGGTGGCATACATGGCCTGGGTCTCAAAAAACTCGTGCCCATCCGCGATCTCCCGGATAACATCCTTGATATCGTAGGCCTTTTTCAGGTTATCCGGAATGAAGGTGTTGAGCATCTCACAGCGGCGGTCCGGAGAGTCGCCGCAGGGCATGATGGGCGGCATCTCCCGGCAGTTTGGGGGCAGGTAGCTCAGCAGGGTCTTGATCTTCTCAATGCAGTCCCGGTCGTCCGCACAGAAAAAGTGAGACACGCCTGACACCGTATTATGGGTCCGCGCTCCTCCCAGCTTCTCCGCATCCACCACCTCCCCGGTCACGTTCTTGATGACCTGCGGTCCGGTGATAAAGGAGCGGCTGGTCTTGTCCACGGAAAAAATGAAGTCGGTCAGCGCGGGGGAATACACGGTCCCGCCGGCGCAGGGCCCCATGATGGCTGAGATCTGGGGGATCACCCCAGAAGCCATCACGTTGTTGAAGAAGATGGCCCCATAGGAAGTGGCAGGCCCCTCCTGGATCCGCCCGCCCCCCGAGTCATTCAGGCCGATCAGCGGCACGCCGGCGTCCATGGCCAGCTCCTGAATCCGCTTGACCTTCATGCCCTGCATCTCCCCCATGGCGCCGCCCAGGACTGTAAAGTCGTGGGCAAAGGCAAAGGCCCCTCTCCCATGAATCAATCCGTATCCCGTCACCACCCCTTCCGCCGGTGTGTCTACCTTCTCCATCCCAAAGTCATGGCAGCGGTGCTTCATAAAAATGTTGTACTCCTGGAAAGTACCGGGATCAAACAGCAGGTCGATGCGCTCCCGGGCTGTCAGCTTACCCGCGCCGTGCTGCTTCGCGACCTTTTTTTCTCCCCCTCCCTGTCTGATCTTTTCCTTTTTCTCAAGCATCTCTTGAAGCTTTGTTTTTTCGCCCACGACAAGGTCCTCCTCTCTGCTGCGCCTTTGGTCACAATCCAACAAAAATCAAATATTTTTCTTCTTTCTTTAGGTTAATCTGTTTTAACGCATATTGCAATTATCGATTTTTTATATTAGTATAAGATAAAAATTATGGATCTGGAGGGACATATCATGGAACTGACCCAGCTCCGCTATTTTCAGACCGCGGCCTATTACCAGCATATCTCCCGGGCGGCAGAAGAACTCAATATCTCCCAGCCTGCCCTGAGTACGATGATTTCCAGACTGGAGAAGGAGCTGGGAGTTCCGCTCTTTGACCACAATGGACGGTCCATCATCTTGAACCAGAATGGACAGCGGT
>ENA-ORUM01002220-ORUM01002220.1-human-gut-metagenome-genome-assembly--contig:-NODE-2220-length-11852-cov-2.653217_pt1 | contig 11852 bp, 8 predicted proteins | sample MGYA00242083_ERZ509217 | MGnify/ENA primary metagenome ERZ509217 (study PRJEB26280, sample SAMEA2338831) | human gut metagenome | biome: human gut; feature: human-associated habitat; material: faeces... | reverse complement strand
ATTCCTTCTTTCCAGAAACGGGCAGACCTGTTCTGTGAGGAATTGCAGTATCTGAAAAAACAGAATTACCGGATTTTGGTGCTGGCAGGGACAGGTACCCGTGCCCAGAGAATGGCAACGGAATTGACGGAAATGGATGTGCCTGCTGTTTATGTGGATGATTTGGAAAAAGAAATGGTGCCCGGCAGTGTTTGGGTGTCCAAAGGCTCTCTGTCCAAAGGGTTCCAGTATGACTATATCCGTCTGGCTGTCTTTTCCGACAGCGAGATTTTCGGCAAAAGCGGCGAGAAACGGAAGAAGAAAAAGAAGAAAAACGGCGTTGCCATTCAGAGTTTTTCTGACCTGCACATCGGCGACTATGTGGTTCATGATAACCACGGCATCGGCGTGTTCCGGGGATTGGAGAAAATCTCTGTGGAAGGTGTCCAGAAAGATTATATGAAAATTTCCTATCGGGATGGGGGCAATCTCTTTGTGCCTGTCAGCCAGATGGATATGATTCAGAAATATATTGGTTCCGGCGGTGCCGCACCCAGACTGAACAAACTGGGGGGACAGGATTGGCTGAAAGCAAAGGCAAAAGCCAGAACTGCCGTGAAGATACTGGCGGAGGACTTGGTTGCCCTTTATGCCAAACGTGCGGCGGCAAAAGGGCATGTGTACGGGGCAGATACCCTGTGGCAGAGGGAATTTGAAGAAGCCTTCCCCTTTGATGAAACAGATGACCAGCTCAATGCCATCGAAGATGTGAAAAAAGATATGGAAAGCGGCAAAGTCATGGATAGACTGGTCTGCGGCGACGTTGGCTATGGCAAAACGGAAGTTGCCATCCGTGCCGCATTCAAAGCCGTGCAGGATGGAAAACAGGTGGCATATCTGGTGCCTACCACCATTCTGGCACAGCAGCACTACAATACTTTTGTACAGCGTATGTCCGGCTATCCTGTGAAAATCGAACTGCTGTCCCGTTTCCGCACGCCAAAACAGCAGAAGGAAAGTCTGAACGGATTGGAAAAAGGCTTTTCCGATATTGTCATCGGTACTCATCGTATCCTGTCTAAAGACGTGAAGTTTAAGGATTTGGGTCTGGTCATTGTGGACGAGGAACAGCGTTTTGGGGTGGCACATAAGGAAAAACTGAAACGTCTGCGGGAAAATGTGGACGTCCTCACATTGACAGCAACGCCTATCCCTAGAACATTGCATATGTCTTTGGCAGGCATTCGTGATATGAGTATTCTGGAGGAACCCCCGCAGGAACGCCGTCCCATCCAGACTTATGTCATGGAAAATAACCCGGAATTTATCCGAGAAGCCATCCACCGGGAATTGAGCCGTGGCGGTCAGGTATTTTATCTCTATAATCGGGTGGAAACCATTGGGGAAGAAGCCTTCCGTGTGCAGAATCTGGCGCCGGAAGCCAATGTTGCCTTTGCCCATGGGCAGATGTCGGAAAGAGAACTGGAAAACATCATGCAGGACTTCATCAGCGGTGAAATTGATGTGCTGGTATGTACAACCATCATTGAAACGGGCATGGATATTTCTAACGTGAATACTATCATCATTCAGGACGCCGACCGTATGGGATTGTCCCAGCTCTATCAGCTTCGTGGGCGTGTAGGCAGAAGCAACCGCACCGCCTATGCCTATCTCATGTACAAACGGGATAAGATGCTGAAAGAAGCGGCGGAAAAACGCCTTCAGACCATTCGGGAATTTACGGAGTTTGGCTCCGGTTTCAAAGTTGCCATGCGTGACCTGGAAATCCGTGGCGCCGGTAACCTTTTGGGTGCGGAACAGCATGGGCATATGGAATCTGTTGGCTATGATATGTACTGCCGTTTGCTGGAAGAAGAAGTCCAGAACCTGAAAGGAGAACCTGTGGCAGAAACATTTGAAACCACAGTGGATTTGAATATCAATGCCTATCTGCCTGATTTCTATATCAAAAATCAGGAACAGCGCATGGATTTGTATAAGAAGATCGCCGCTGTCCAGACCATGGAAGAATATTATGACATGCAGGAAGAACTGGAAGACCGCTATGGTGACCTGCCAAAGAGCGTCCAGAATTTGCTGGAAATGGTGCTGCTGAAAGCGGAAGCCCATCGGCTGGGTATTACAGCCATCAATCAGAAGGGCAGCAATATTCTGGTGGAATTCCGTCCCGATGCGCCTTTGGACCCAGAAAAGCTCACAAAGTGCATTGCGGAAAGCCGTGGACGGTATCTCTTTACGGCTGGTGCCATGCCCTATGTGACTGTCAGACTGAAAAAAGGCGAGGAAAACAAAGGCGTGCCCTATATTAAAAGTTTATTACAAGGGCTCAAAGCATAGTTTTTTCGGAAAAAAATGTGTATAATAAAAGCTAACCTTCTTTTTGGACAGAAAAAGAAGATGAAAAGACATGAAACCGAAAAAAGAGAGTGTGATTTTTTATGAAAAAGAAAGCGAAAGGGGCATTATGCCTGCTTCTGACTGGGCTTTTATGGCTTACAGGCTGCGGCAGTTCTTTTTCCGATGAAGTCATAGCGCGCATAGATGGCAGAGAAGTCATGAAGTCCGAATATATGGTATATCTTTATACCAGCACCCAAAGCTTTGTTTCCGCCGCAGGCAGTGATGTCTGGGACATGGATTTTGACGGCATGACCGGAGCGGAGCTGGTGCAGGAGCGGGCATTCAGCACCATACAGAGTGTGGTTGCCGCAGAACAGTATGCGGAGGAAAACAACATTTCTCTGACAGAAGACCAGAAAACAGAAGCCCATACCATGGCAGAGGAATTCCTCAGCCAGCTGACAGAGGAAGAACTGGCAAAAATGGGCGTGGATCAAGAACAGATGGAAACCCTCATGGAGGAATCTTATCTGTATTCTGTGGTCTATGGCACATTGGCAAAGGAATGCGAAGTCAATGCCGATGAAATGGAACAGTATTATCAGGAAAACGCCGACGCTTTGCGGGAGGAATATACCCAGATCACCATTGATACCATCATGGTGAATGATGAGGCAACGGCGAAAGAAGTCAGCGAAAAGGCAAAAGCCGGAGAGGATTTTGCCACATTGTTTGAAACCTATGACACAGATACTTCCGCCAAGGAAAACGGCGGCAATGGACAGATGACACTGTATCAGAATTATCTGAACAATACCTTTGGGTTATCGGAAAATCTCACATTAGGTGAGATTACAGACCCCATTGAGGTACGGGGCAGTTATTTCATACTGAAAGTGGAATCCATCACCCTGCCTACAGATGAACAGGTGAAACAGCTGGCAGAGGATGCTTACCGCCAGCAGGTACAGTCCGCTTATGTGGAAAGCCGTCTGTCAGAAATGATCGCGGCACAGGAAGTGGAAAAAATTCCCGAAGCATGGGAGAATATGGAAACATTCCAAGACTGATAAAAACCGGAAATGTTCGATGATGGTCGGATATTTCCGGTTTTTTGCGTGAAAAAGAAAGATGGTCAGACAATGTTGTTTTTTTGTCTGCGGCTTGAAAAAGGGAGATGGATAGAGTATCATAAAAGAAAAACATTTATCAGGGAGAGAGAAAGGAGTCTTGTTTACAATGGAAATCAAAAAAGTATGGGCCATGTATTTCAGCCCCACCGGCGGTACTGAAAAAGCAGTGAGAACCGTATCCGCTCATGTGGCAGAAAGCCTTGGCGTTCCTGTGGAAATATATGATTTTACACTGCCTGACGTACGGAAAAAAGAAATCGCTTTCACCGAAACAGATCTGGTGTTCTTCGGCACTCCTGTTATTGCAGGTCGTGTACCTAACGTATTGCTGCCTTATCTGAAAACTGTTGTGGGCGGCAAAGCTTATGCAGTGCCTATGGTATCCTTCGGTAACCGTAACTTCGACGATGCCCTCATCGAACTGCGGAACATTTTGGAAGACGACGGCTTCCGCACCATTGCCGGCGGTGCTTTTGTCAGCGAACATTCTTTCTCCAGAAAACTGTCCGCAGGCAGACCCGACGAAGAAGACTACAAAGTGATGCATGAATTTGCAGAAAAAATTGTGGAAAAAATCAACAGCGGCTGGGAATACGGTCCTGCTTATGTGAAAGGGGAAGACCCCATCCGTCCTTATTTCACACCCAGAGATCGTTATGGCAATGCCATCGATATCCGTAAAGTAAAACCCAAAACAAGCGACGCTTGCTGTGGCTGCGGTCTTTGCGCGGAAGTTTGTCCCATGGGCTCCATTGATAAAGTGGATTTCTCCTGCACAGGCATCTGCATCAAATGCTGCGCATGTATCAAGAAATGCCCTTCCGGCGCAAAATACTTCGACGACCCCGGCTACATCTATCACAAAGAAGAACTGGAAGAATTGTATGAAGGCAGATCTTTGCCTGAATATTTTGTATAAGAAAATAGCTTCCTGAGAAAAAACGCGGGAGCTTCTGTAAAGCAGAGGCTTTCGCGTTTTTTGTATTTTCTAATATATTTTTTAGAAATCAAAGGGGATTTTCAGGAAAAACGGATGTTTTGTTCACATATTGTTTACAATTCTCATGATTTTCTAATTTTTCCCTAAGTACCCATTTAAGTATCTTCCCGTATACTAAACGCTGTATTGATTTTAAAACATACAGAATGTGAGGTGAGAGCGATGAAAGAACAATGGCGTGCGGAACTGAAGTACACCGTTGCAGCAGCGGAAAGCAGGATGCTGGCGGCTCGTATGGCAGCATTTATGGAGCGGGATATCCACGGAGGCAAGACGGGATATCTGGTGCGTTCTCTGTATTTCGACAATTTCTACAACAAAGCCCTAAGAGAAAAACTGGATGGTGTGGGCATAAGGGAGAAATTTCGTATCCGTTGTTATGACGGGAATTTTGGCTTTATTCGGCTGGAAAAAAAGAGCAAGCGTTACAATGCAGGCAATAAGACCCAGTGCCGTGTGACGGCAGAGGAAACCCAGAGGATTTTGGATGGTGACATTGGGTGGATGGCAGAAGATGAACGGGCACTGGTGCGGGAATTGTACCTGCGGATGCAGATGGGGATTTACCGCCCTACGGTCATTGTGGATTATGACAGGGAGGCACTGACTTATGCACCGGGGAATGTCCGTGTTACATTTGACAGAAGGATTCGCGGCTGCCATCAGCCCCAGTTATTTTTCTCGGAAAATTTGCCGTCTATTCCAGCCATTTCTCCAGACAGAGTGGTCATGGAAGTGAAGTACGACGATTATTTGCCGGATATTGTGAGCCGTACCTTACTGACGGTGAAAACAAAAGAACAGGCTTTTTCCAAGTATGCAGCCTGCCGCATCATGTGCTGATGGGCAGTAAGAAAAAGAAAATAGACATGAAACAGAAATATGCAGCATAAATACAAGCGATGAAAACAAGATAGGAGAGAACGGAAGATGACATTTCAAGACATTTTTAAGAGCAGCTTTTTGGAGAGCTTCAGCAGCTTTTCATTGACGGATACCCTGCTTTCTTTAGCAGCGGCATTCCTCATTGGTTTATTTATTTACTTTGTATATCGGAAAACATACAGCGGTGTCCTTTACAGCCGCAGCTTCAACGTATCCCTCATTGCCATACTGCTGGTGACCTGTCTGGTCATCCAAGGTGTAACCAGCAATGTGGTATTGTCTTTGGGTATGGTAGGTGCCCTGTCTATCGTGCGTTTCCGTACGGCAGTGAAAGACCCCATGGATTTGGTGTTTTTGTTCTGGGCAATCGGCGAAGGTATCCTCTGCGGCGCTTCTTTGCTGCCACTGGCAATTCTGGGATGCCCCATCATTGGCATTTTCCTGCTGGTATTCGCCAACCGTCAGCAGGCAGATAGCCCTTACCTGCTTATCATCCGTATGGACAGCGTGGAAGGTGAAAGCGCAGTGACAAGCTTTGTACAGCAGGTTGTCAAACGCATGACCCTCAAGTCCAAAACCATCACCGGCGGACAGGGAACAGAACTGATTTTTGAAATCTGCCCCAAAAACGGCGAAAGTGCTTTTGTCAACGAAATCAGCCGCATGGCAGGGGTGCAGTCAGCGGTCATGGTAAGTTATGACGGCAACTACGCAGCGTAAAAGGAGGCGAAGCCAATGAAAGGACTGCGGGAATATAAATTTCTCTTGCTGTCTGGACTTGCTTTGGTGGTTTTTGCCTTTCTGGTCTTTGGCGTAGCATCCCGAGAGGACGCGGAAGCGAAGGAATATCCTTATCTGGATAATCTTTTTGCGGAAGGTGTCGTCAATGAGATCAATATTGAAATCAGCGAGGAAGATTGGGCGGATCTGGTGGAAAATCCTTTGGAAGAAACTTATTACGCCGTGGATGTGACTATCAACGGGGAAACCCTGTCCAATGTGGCACTGCGGACAAAGGGCGATAACACCCTGACTTCGGTAGCGTCTTCCGATTCTGACCGCTACAGTTTTAAGATAGATTTTGATTATTTCAATGACGGTGAAAATTACTACGGCTTGAAAAAGCTGAATCTGAATAACAACTATGGGGATGCCAGCTACATGCGGGAATATATTTCCTATCGCATCATGGGTGAAATGGGCATTCCCGTTCCTGCCACCAGCTATACCCATATCACCATCAATGGGGAAGAATGGGGCTTGTATCTGGCAGTGGAACCCATTGACGAAGTCTTTCTGGAACGTACCTTCGGGGACAGCACCGGAGACTTGTATAAACCAGACGGCACTGGTGCGGATTTGGTCTACCGTGGGGATGACATGTCAGAATATCCCGGTCTGGTGCTGAAAACAAATGAGGAAACTTCTGACGGCTCTGCCATTCTGGCTTTGATGAAGGCGCTGGAGTCGGGAGAAGGGCTGGAAGATGTGCTGGATGTGGATGAAGTGCTCCGGTATCTGGCGGCAAATGTGGCGTTGGCGAACTATGACAGCTATTTGGGCAACACCACCCACAACTATTATCTCTATGAACAGGATGGACGCTTTACCATTGTGCCTTGGGATTATAACTATTCCTTTGGCGGTTTTGGCGGCGGTGAAGTGGATATTTATGAGCCTACCAGTCAGTCCATGGGCATGGGCGGCGGCAGACGAGGCGACATGGAAAATGCAGAAGCCCAGACAGCGGCAGGAGAAAATTCTGTGGAAGAACAGACAGCACAGATGCCGGAAGGCATGGAACGACCTGACAACATGGAAAAGCAGATGCCGGAAGGCATGGAACGACCAGAAGGCATGGGCGGCGGCATGGGCGGCAGCAATGAAAAGCCCTTGGTGGATACATTGCTTTCTCAGGATGCCCTTCTTGCCCAGTATGAAAGCTATCTGGCAGAAATCGCGGAAACTTATCTCACAGAGGCTTATATGAGCCAGATCGTCAGCGAAACAGCGGAAATGATCGCGCCTTATGTGGAAAAAGACGCAACCGCTTTCTTTACCTATGACGAATTTCTGGAAGCATCTTCCGCTGATGCCACAGACCCCAATTCTCTGGTTTATTTTGCCGTTTCCATGGCAGAAAGCATTGAAAACCAGCTGGTAGGAGGCGAACCTACATTCAATACCAGCTCCTTTGTAGCAGCGGCAGCAGGCGGCGGTGGAAAACACCCCGGTGAGGATTTTGGAGGCATGCAGGATACCGAACAGACTGCTGGCGATACGGCAGACGACCAAACCCAGAGAGTTCCAGAACAAATGGGAGATATGCCCCAGCGTGGGGAACAGGGGCAGCGCGGCGGTGGTCCCATGGGAGCCATGTCCCGTGTTACATGGCAGGATGCGGCACCAGCGTTGGCTGTCTGCGGCGGCATCTTCCTTTTGAGCTTTGGATATCTGCTATATTTCAGACGGCGGCGAAGATTATCCATGCCAAAGCAGGAAGAAAAAACAGATACAACAGAATAACAAAATCAGATATAGCAAAAAGCATCTATACGCTTAGGGGCATTTTCATAAGAAAACAAAGAAAGCTGAAATCCTTATCAAAACAAAGAATTTCAGCTTTCTTATTTTTATGGAGAGGATATTTGGTGTGTTTTCTTCTGAAGACAGCCGTTGCAATTCCCTTTAAGAAATCAATCAAACAGAAAACCAATGTTTTCTTAAGAGGAAGCCGCTGTGCAGGTGCTTTTTCTGTGCAAAAAGGTATATTGCCTATGGGTACTTTTCTGTGATACCATGAAAATATAGATAGGCAGGAAAGGGGGAAACGATATGAGAAAGAAAAGTCTGATTTTTGTTGTATTGCTGGCATTTGTCTGCATGGTTCCCCAGAGGGCTTTTGCCAATATGGCTGCGCCGGAGGATGCAGATGTGGGCTCTGCCATCACCTTTGAGAAAAATGATGAAATTGCCGTATTGTCGGAAGATTTGGAAATTGTGGTAAAAGGACCTGACGCCCATATCACAGCCACTTATGAAATGAAAAATACTACCGACGAAGCTCTTTCCATATCTTCCATGTTCCTTTCGCCCAATATGGAAGAAAAAGGCGTGACAGTGACAGTCAATGGCAAACAGGCGGATGTGTCTGTTCAGCGGTATGGCATGAACGGCAGCACTCGAATCGTTACTAATGACTGGCGGTACGCGGTTCTGACTACAGAAGAAGTTGCTAATTTAGACCCTGACCGCACCGTGGATACCGTTACTTTCCAAATGGATTTCCAGCCACAGGAAACTTTTTCTGTTATTGTTTCTTATGACTACAATCTGGGTGGCTATCCGGAACTGGATTTCAATGCCAAACGAGGAGAACTGGAATATTATCTGGCACCAGCTGCCATGTGGAAGGATTTTTCTGACCTGACCATCCGGCTTTATCTGGATCAAGATATGCCTGTGCTGGTGGACAGCAGTCTGCCTTTTGAGAAAGTGGCAGAACGGGAATATGTCTACACTTCTGATACTTTGCCGGAAGAAAACCTCCGCATTACCATTGACGAAAATGGCTTTCAGAATTTCATTAGCACTCTGAAAAGTCCTTATTTTCAAATGACATTGCGTTTCTTTGCACCATTCATCATCTTTGTGGTGGTTGTTGTGATTCTCATTCATGTATGGCGGAAAAGGCGGAAATCGTAAAACAAAAGCCATTCCCTACAGCAGTTTCTCTTAAGAAAACACTGTTTGACTTTTGTCCCATTTCTTAAAGGAAACTGCGACGGTTATCTTCAGAAGAAAACATACCGAATAAAATCCTATAAAAATAAGAAAGCTGAAATCTTTTGTACTAGCGAAGATTTCAGCTTTCTTTGTTTTCTTATGAAGAAACTCCAAAGAGGGAATGTTTTTTTACCACAAATGGTGTACAGTGGGGCGAATATATTTATCATAAATGGCTTTGACCCCTGCCATCTGTTCCGGTGTCAGGTCGGGCAGTTCCGCAGCTTTCACATTCTGGAGCACCTGTGCGGTTTTGCTGGCGCCAGGAATGACCACGCTGATAGCCTCGTGCATGAGAATCCAACGCAGAGCGTAAGGAATGAGGTTTTCTGTACCCAGCAGAGCTTTCAGTTCTGTGACGGCTGTCAGACCCAGTTCATAATCCACGCCGGAGAAAGTTTCCCCTTTGTCAAAGGCTTCCCCGTTGCGGTTGTAGGAACGATGGTCGTTTTTGCCAAAGACGGTGTCTTTGGTGAATTTCCCTGTCAAAAGACCGCTTGCCAGAGGCACACGGGCAATGATGCCCACATCTTTTTTCTGGGCAGCGGGGAACAGTTCCTCAATGGGTTTCTGGCGGAACATGTTGAAAATCACTTCCATAGCGGAAATGTCGTATTCCATAGCGGCAATGCCTTCAGATACTTTTTCGATGCTGACGCCATAGTGAGCAATTTTGCCTGCGGTTTTCAGGTTTTCCAGTGCATCAAAGACTTCGTTTTTCTGGTAAACAGAAGTGGGCGGGCAGTGGAGCAGCACCAAATCCAGTTTTTCCACGCCCAAACGGGACAGGCAGCCATCGGTGAAGCGGACAACGGAGTCTTTGTTGTAGCCTTCTGCTGTGTGGGGGTTCAGCCCTCTGCCGATTTTGGTTGTCACGAAGAAGTGGTCAGGATGAGCTTTCAGGATTTTGGAAATGGCAAGCTCACTGTTGCCGTCGTTGTAGATGTCTGCCGTATCCAGAAATGTGATGCCGCTGTCGCAAGCTGCATCCAGAATTTTCTGGGCTTCTTCCGCGCAGAAAGGTTCGCCCCATTTGGTGCCTAACTGCCAGGTGCCCAGTCCGATTTCGGAAATCATGGCATTTGTTTTGCCGAAACGTCTTGTTTTCATATGAAAATCTCCTTTACTTGACAAATGTATCCTAAGTGTATAAATTACTGTATAGAAACTGTAACAAAGAGAGAAATCCCTGTCAATCAGGCACTTTTTTTGCCCTTAGGGAAAGAAAGGTAACTATGACAAAGAAAATTCAGGTGGGCTGTGAAATGGAAGTCACCCTCAAAATGATTGGCGGCAAATGCAAGCCCTTGATCCTCTACATATTGGCAGAGGAGGGCACCTTGCGCTTTGGGGAATTGATGGCAAACATCCGCACCGTTTCCCAGAAAACCCTGACAAATCAGCTCAGAGAGCTGGAAGCCGATGGGCTGATCCTGCGGAAAGCCTATGCGGAGGTACCGCCCCGGGTGGAATATTCCCTGACGGAAAAGGGAAAATCCCTTTTTCCCATACTGGAGCTCATGTGCCAGTGGGGAGAAGAAAATATTGACGAACGCTTTGAAATGACAAGCCCCCGTTGTACGGGAGAGTAAGGAGGAAAAACATGGAAACCGTGAAATTATATTATGACAATGCTTATACCATGGATTTTGTAGGCAAGGTGGTATCCTGCGAACCCAAGGGCAAAAACTTTGCTGTGGTGCTGGAAGGCACTTACTTTTACCCAGAAGGCGGCGGACAGCCTGCGGACATTGGCACACTGGGCGGCGCAAAGGTAACAGACGTTCGGGAAAAAGACGGCATCATTTATCATGTTACCGACAAGCCACTGGAAGTGGGGGCAGAAGTGGAAGGTCATATTGACTGGAACCATCGTTTTGACCTGATGCAGAACCACTCCGGCGAACATATCCTTTCTGGTATCATCTGCGGAAAATATGGCTGTGACAACGTGGGCTTCCATATGGGCAAAGATGCCATCTTGATTGACTTTAACACAAAAATTCCCGCGGAAGACCTGCCTGTGCTGGAACGGACTGCCAACGAAGCTATCTGGCGGAATGTGGCTTCCAAAGTTACCTATCCTTCCAAAGAAGAATTGGAAAAACTGGAATACCGCAGCAAAAAGGCACTGGAAGGAAAAGTGCGCATCATGGCCATTGGGGAATATGACTGCTGTGCATGCTGCGGCACCCATGTACAGAAAGCCGGAGAAATCGGCATGGTGAAGATTCTTTCTGCCCAGAATTATAAAGGTGGCACCAGACTGGAAATCGTCTGTGGTATGCGTGCATTGGCGGATTATGACGAAAAAACAGAAAACGCGGCGGCTATTTCCGAACTGCTTTCCGTACCCACCGGAAAAATTGCAAAGGCAACAGAAGCCCTTTTGAAAGAACGGGATGAGCTGAAACAGATTATCAGCCGTATGAAATGGGAAAAAATCAACAATATCGCGGAAAAAGTGGGCGAAACACCCAAAGCCTGTGTATTTGCCACAGACTTTGATTCTAAGGATATGGTGCATCTGGCAGATACCATTTTGGATAAAACCGGCGGCACAGCGGCAGTCTTTGCCCCTGCCGGCACAGGTTATGCCTTTGTACTTATGAGCCGCACAGAAGATATGCGTCCCATGGCGGCAGAAATGAAAGAAGCCTTTGGCAGCAAAGGCGGCGGCAAGCCCGAAGCGGTGCAGGGCAGAA
>ENA-ORUM01002212-ORUM01002212.1-human-gut-metagenome-genome-assembly--contig:-NODE-2212-length-11878-cov-4.823226_pt1 | contig 11878 bp, 7 predicted proteins | sample MGYA00242083_ERZ509217 | MGnify/ENA primary metagenome ERZ509217 (study PRJEB26280, sample SAMEA2338831) | human gut metagenome | biome: human gut; feature: human-associated habitat; material: faeces... | reverse complement strand
CCTTGATCTGACGGCCGTACTGGTTCATCACGCTGCTGCTCAGGTCCAGCTCAAGACTCCCCTCGCCGGGCTCCACCGTCACCTGGGCGTCACTGGACTCCAGCGTCCCCGCCACGGCGGGTTTTTGAATCTTCATATCGGTTCCTCCTATTTTCAAGCTCTTACAGCAAGACTTTGTTTCCCTTGCACTTTTTATGATGGGCTGCCGGCGGGAGGCAGCTGCCTTCCGCCGGCCGTCCGGTCAGGAATATGGGAGAGTGTGGAAGAAGGTTGTCCGGTTATAAAATCGCCAGGCTTCCCGTGACAAAGCCCATCGCCATAAAGATCACAAAGATGCCGATGCACCATTTGAAGATGTAGCCCTGATACTGGGCCAGGGTGATCTCGGTCTTGTCCATGAGCAGGTAGATGAAGGGAACCAGGGGGCTCAGGAAGTGGAAGGCCTGTCCCATCAGAGCGGCGAAGCCGATCTGCAGGTCGGTAAAGCCGTAGGCCTGGGCCGTGGCGGCCAGCGGGGGCAGCACCCCGTAGTAGAAGGCGTCGTTGTTGAGCAGGTAAGTACCGGGGGCGCTGATGATCGCGATAATGACGGCGAAGTAGTTGCCCAGAGATTCGGGGATGATGGAGACCAGGAACTCCGCGATGGCGTTGGACATGCCCGCGCCCTCGGGGCCGTCCAGCACACCCATGAGCACGCCGGCGCCCAGCACCATCATAACCACGTTGATCATGTCGGGGGCCACCGAGCTGATCACCTGCCGCTGGGTCTTCTGGTTGGGGTAGTTGACCAGCAGGGCGATGGCGGTACCAACACCGAACAGGATCTCAGAGGAGGCCAGGCCCATGACCAGGGCCACAATGATGGCCGCGGTGAGGATCAGGTTGACAAAGATCATTTTGGGGCGCTTCCAGGCACGCTCTTCCGCAGAGAGCTCCACCTTGGCAACTTCTATTTCCACATTTTTAGTGACGCCCAGGCGTTTGCGCTCCTTCAGGCCCAAGTAGTAACCGACTCCCACAGAGTAAAGAGCGCCTAAAATCATACCGGGCACCAGGGGGGCCAGGATCTCGCCGGCGTCCAGATTCATCACCGACATGACCCGGGCGGTGGGACCGCCCCAGGGGATCAGGTTCATAATGCAGTTTTGCAGAATGATCAGAGTGGCCAGATAGATCTTCTTGATACGCAGCCGCTCATAGATGGGGAGCATAGCGGTGCAGCAGATCATGACGGTGGTGGTGCCGTCGCCGTCCAGAGAGACGAACGCGGCCAGCACCGAAGTGCCCACCAGAACCTTCAGGGGGTCGCCCTTACACCAGGAGACCACCGCATCCACCATGGGGTCGAACATGCCCGCGGTGAGCATGACGCCGAAGTAGAGGATGGCGAAGGTCATCATGGCAAAGGTACTGGCTACATTGATGATGCCGTTGGCGGCATACTCCAGAGTGTCCCAGCCATAGCCGGCCAGCAGGCCGAATACAATGGGAATCAAGATCAGCGAGGTGAATGGACTGAGTTTTTTGGCCATGATCAGGGCCATAAAGACCACGATCATACCAAAACCGAGAAGTGCAAGGTACATACACGTTTCCCCTTTCCTTTTTCTCAGACCGGCAGCGGCGGTCTGGACACCGGTGTTTCTGATTGTCAGTATAGGGGATGAACCTTAACTCACCGCATTCTAAACCTTAAAACTCGTTAAGATTTCAAATTTTCGTATATCTTCCCTGTTTTTTCATGTGCCGCTTTGTGGCCATTCGACAAAAAAAGTTGTTGGCCCTGTTTTCAGAAATTGTTATCTCCAGTTTAAAAACTGTTTAGCCCCCGGCGGTATATTGTCCCTGCAAAAGCCGTCAGGAGGCGAATCAGATGAAAATGAACGCACAATATCACGGTCTGACCGAGGCGGAGGCCCGCCGTCTGCGGGAGATGGGGGGCGGCAATACACCTCCGCCGCCCATCACAAAGTCCACCGGTCAAATTGTCCGGGAAAATGTATGTACCCTATTCAACCTGTTCAATGTCCTCATTGCCATCGCACTGGCCCTGGTGGGGGCGTGGTCCAACCTGCTGTTTATCCTGATCATCGCCCTGAACACCGCCATTGGAATTGTCCAGGAGCTCCACGCCAAGAGGCTGGTGGAGCAGATCGCCGTGCTGACCGCCCCAAAGGCCCGCGTCCTGCGGGATGGTGAAATACGGGAGCTTCCGGTGGAGGAGCTGGTGCTGGGGGACGTGCTCACGCTGGAGCGGGGGGGTACAGATTCCGGCGGACGCCCTGGTCCTGGACGGCGAGATCGAGACCGACGAGTCCCTGCTCACCGGGGAGTCCGTCCCGGTTCGAAAAACGCCTGGGGAGGAGCTGCTCTCCGGGAGCGTGGTGGTCTCCGGGGCCTGCATGGCCCGGGTGGAGCGGGTGGGGGTGGACAACTACGCCACCCGCCTCACCCAGGAGGCCAGGGCGGTCGTACCCGATCACTCGGAGCTGCTGACCTCCATGGGTCAGGTAACCCGGTTCACCGGCTTTCTGATCCCGCCCCTGGGCCTGCTTCTGTTTTTCCAGGCGTACGTCCTGCGGGGGACGCCGCTGTTCGGCGCGGTGACCACCACCGCCGCCGGGCTGCTGGGGATGCTCCCCAAGGGGCTGGTGCTGCTGATCACCGTCAGTCTGGCGGTGGGAGTGGCCAAGCTGGCCAAATCCCGGGTGCTGGTACAGAACCTGTTCTCCCTGGAGAGCCTGGCCCATGTGGACGTGCTGTGCCTGGACAAGACCGGCACCCTCACCCAGGGAGACATGCGGGTGGAGCGGGTGGTGCAGCTGACAAAGGACCTGCCCATTCCCCTGGCGGATTGGATGGGGGCGTTCCTGACCCACATCGACGACAACAACGCCACCTTCCAGGCCATGCGGGCCTGCTTTCCCAACCGGGACATTCCCCAGACGCCCACCGGAAAAATTCCCTTCTCCTCCCAGCGGAAGTGGAGCGCTGTGACCTTCCCGGAGCTGGGCACTCTGGTGGTGGGCGCGCCCGACCGCATGACCGGCACGCGCCTCCCGGAGGAGCTGAGCGCGGAGATCCGGCGGGGCAAACGGGTGCTGATGATTGCTTCCACCTCTTGTCCCGTCGATCCGGATGGCCCGCTCCCGGAAATGACGGCCCTGGCCGCCCTGGTCCTCTCCGACCCCATCCGCCCCGGGGCCGCCCACACCCTGGACTACTTCCGGCGGGAGGGGGTCCGCATCAAGGTCATCTCCGGCGACTACCCGGCGGCGGCCGCCGCCGTGGCGGCCCAGGCCGGACTGGAGGACGCCTCCTGGGTGGACATGAGCCAGGTGAACACCGAGGATGAGCTGCTCCGGGCCGCCCAGCAATACACCGTGTTCGGCCGGGTCTCCCCGGAGCAGAAGCGCCAGCTGGTCCAGGCCTTTCAGGACCAGGGCCACCGGGTAGCCATGACCGGGGACGGAGTGAACGACATCCTGGCCATGCGGAAGGCCGACTGCTCCATCGCCATGGCCCACAGCAGTGAGGCCGCCCGGCAGGCGGCCCAGGTGGTGCTGCTGGACTCCGATTTCACCGTCCTGCCCAACATCCTGCTGGAGGGCCGCCGGGTGGTCAACAACATGACCCGGGTGGCGGGGGTGTTCTTCGTCAAGACCATCTACTCCATCCTGCTCTCCCTGTTCTGTGTGCTGGCCGATCTCCTCTTCCCCCTCATCCCCATCCAGGTAACCCTGATCGACCTGTTTACCCACCTTGCCCAGAATGGCGGTGAGGCTGGCAAAAACAGCGGAGCCGAAGGCATAGAGCATCCAGCTCTTTCCCGAGGCCGCGCTGGACGCCTCCTGCTGTTTCTTCTCAATCATCAGGAAGGTGCCCGCGCCGATCAGCACCACCCCGATCCCCTGGAACAGGCCGATGGGCTCCCCCAGCAAAAGAAACGCCAGCAGGATGGTGAGCACGGTGCTGGATTTGTCGATGGGCACCACCTTGTTGATGTCGCCGATTTGAAGCGCCCTAAAATAGCACAGCCAGGAAGCGCCGGTGGCCAGACCGGACAGGATCAGAAACAAGAGCGTCGTCCGGTCTATGGTTTGAATCTGCTCCTGGGACCCCACCAAAAATACCATCATCCATGCAAAGATCAGAACGACGATGGTTCGGATCGCGGTGGCCACCGTGGAGTCCGTCCTTCGGATGCCGCACTTGGCCAGAATGGCCGTCACACCTGCGAAAAATGCCGATCCAGCCGCAAACAGCAGCCACATCTTCCTCTCCCCTCTTTCCCATTACTGTCCCCGGAAGCGATACCCCGCGCCCCAGACCGTCTGGATATACCGTGGGTGACCGGGGTCCTGCTCGATTTTCTCCCGGATGCGGTTGATATGGACCGCCACCGTGGCGTTGTCTCCCATGGCCTCCAACCCCCAGATCCTTTCGTACAGCTCCTCCCGGCTGAACACCATGTCCAGATGGAGCATCAAAAAGCAGAGCAGCTTATATTCCCGGTTTTTCAGTTCCACCTCCCGTCCGTCCACAAAGACCCGCCGGGTCTCCGTGTTCAGGCGCACGCCGCCCACCTGAAGCTCCGATCTTGTCCTGTGCTGCCCCGCAGTCAGGCGCTGGTACCGGGCCAGGTGGGCGCGGACCCGGGCCACCAGGACACTGGGGGAAAAGGGCTTTTCAATGTAGTCGTCCGCCCCAAGGCCCAGGCCCCAAATCTTGTCAATGTCCTCCCGCCGGGCGATCACCATGAGGATGGGAATGTCGGTCTCCTCCCGCAGACGGCGGCAGACGGAGAACCCATCCATGCCCGGCAGCATCAGGTCCAGCAGGATCAGGTCAAAGTCCCCGTGAAGCCCCCGCTCCAGTCCCGCAAGCCCGTCCGCGGCGGTCTCCACCTGATAGTTGTTCAGCTCCAGGTAATCCCGCTCGATAGCGGCGATGTCTCCGTCATCCTCAACGATCAGGATTTTCTGCATTGCAGGCTTCCTCCTTTGAAAGTGTGATCTCAATGGCCAGTCCCCCGTGTGGGCCGCTGCGGGCCCGGATGGTCCCGCCCATGCCCTGCACCGCCTTGGCGGCGATGGCCAGTCCCAGGCCGCTGCCCCCGGCGGGGTTTTTCCGGGCCGGGTCGCTGCGGTAAAAGACGTCGAACAGCTTGGGCAGGGCCTCCTCCGGCACTCCCGGGCCGTCATCGGCCAGGGTCAGGCGGCCGCTCTCCTCCAGCGTGATCCGGAGGCGTCCCGTCTCCTTGGCCTTATATTTGATGCTGTTTTCCAGAATGTTGGAGAGCACCCGGCGCAGCTGTTCAGGGTCGGCGGAGACGGTCACCGGAGTCAGCTGCTCCGCCGTGATCTCCAGCCCGCGTGTCCGGCTGTCCAGGGCGGCCTCCTCCACAAAGCCGGCGTCAAACTCGTCCAGGCGGATGGGGCGCATCTCCATGGGGGCCCCCTCCAGGGCCAGCTTGGAGTAAAGAAAGAGCTGAGACACCAGCCGGTCGATGTCCTCCGCCTTGGTGCGGATGGTGCGCAGGTACCGCTGCTTGCTCTCCTCGGTCTGGGCCACTCCGTCCAGCAGGCCCTCCACATAGGCCCGGATGGAGGTCAGAGGGGAGCGCAGGTCGTGGGAGATGCCCGCCAGCAGCTCCTTCCGGCTCTCCTCGTCCCGGCGGGTGCGCTCCACCGATTCTTTCAGCCGGGCGGCCATCTCGTTAAACGCGCCGCACACCGGCGCAAACTCGTCCTTCCCGGCATAGGCGATTCGGAAGTCCAGATCGCCCTCCCCCAGCCTGCGGGCCCCTTCGCTCAGCAGGTCAAGGGGCTCTTCGATCTTGCGGACCACAAACCGGGTGAGAAAGCGGTTGGTCATCAGGACGGTGAGAAACACCACAAAAATCACCCCGATGGCCGCCAGCGCAAGCGCGACCCTCAGCCCGCTGTCCAGACGGCCCTGACTGGTCCCGAACAGATACAGGGCCCAGGTGCCGCCTTGGTATTCTCCGCTGGTCCGGTAAATGCTGCGCTCCCCGGCCGAGACGAACACCTCGGTCTCACCGACGCCGTCCGCGGCCTGGGCCAGCCGGCTGTCGCCCGGCCGCTCCTCACCCGCGGCGTATGCAGGGACGCCGTCACGCACCACGACGATGCGGAGCGCCCCGGACTCCGTCATGGACTCCAGCCCCCCTATCCGGCCGGTCCATGTGTCCGGGTCGTCGGCCAGACAGCCCTGAAGCTGCCTGGCGACGCTCCGTCCGAGCCGGGAAAAGTCCTCCCCATCCTCCAGGTGCATGCCTCCTCCGCCGTGGAGGATAAACCAGAGCAGCCCCAGGCACACCAGTCCGATCAAAGCCGCAATGGCCGCGGGGACTGCAATCATCAGAATATTGGAGCAGAACAGGCGTTTTTTGATGGTCATTCCCACCGCCTCCTTCTTGCATCTGGTATCATAACACATTTTTCTTTGCTGTTCTTAAACTGCAAATAAAATATGGAGAGACCGTCGAAAAAGTGGCAAAAGCCACTTTTTCGAATGGGGCTGCACGAAATTTTGACCTCGATGTCGTCGTTGCAAGCTGCGGATCGCTCGCATCCGGGTAAACCCGAATGCTCGTTTCCTCCGCTGCTCCTCCTCTCCCAGAAAACCATAAATGGTTTTCTGGGAACCCGAAAATTATCGGTCAAAATTTCGTGAGAGGTGTCATTTCCGAGGCGCATGTCCTCGGAAATGACAGGATTGAATTTTATTCCGCCGTCTGCCTGCGCCCGCAGGCGCGTTTCGGAGTGCAACCGCCGCGAAGCGGCGGCTCTTAGCACGGAGATGACGGCGGAACTCCTTGCAGGAGGGCTTTTTCGACAGCCTGAAAATATGGAGAATCCCAGGGAATGCAGCGCTCCATATACGCATGATTTTTGCGGCATGTGATTCAAACATGAAACAACTGTGAACAAATTCTTTCTGTTTTATGAAGGATGATGAAACTCTGTTGACAGGGAACCGGTCTGATGCTATAACAGGGCATCATGAAAAGGAGTGGTGATTCTCATGCTGAAAAAACGGCACATTGCGGGCATTGCCTGCCTGGCGGCTTCCCTTATGATGCTGCTGGCCGCCTGCGGCAGCTCAGGCTCCGATTCGTCTTCGTCCGCGTCCGCACAGCCGCCCGCCGCCTCGGGCAGCACATCTTCGGAAACGCCCTCGGCTTCGCCCACTGAGGACGCCGCGTTCACGCCCGGCACCTGGCTGTCTGACGGCGGACAGTATTACTTCTTTGACGAGGGCGGCGCCACAGGCCGGACGGCCGGCCTGGAGGATGGAACCGGCGTGGGATTTACATACTCCATAGCCGGAACAGAGGCCGTCTTTTCCATGGGCGCGGCGGACAACACCAGTTCCTGCACCGTGAGCCGCAATGGGGACACAGTCACCCTGGATTGGGCGGACGGCGCCACAGAGCACCTCACCTACGTCTCTGAGCAGGGGTCCGACACATTCCAGTTTTACAGCAACCAGGAGCTGGCCGATCTGGCCTTGCGCTTCTATCAGGAAAACAACAGCGCACAGGACAATCAAAATCTGACCTCCGCCGCTCAGACCAACGAGGACGGCAGCGTCTCCATCCAGGTGTATGAGAACTTGGGCGACCACAACAGCACCGCCGCCTGGTACACCGTGGACCGCCTGACCGCCGCCGGCACCGACGGCTCCGGTCAGGAGGTGGCGCTGGCCGGCTGAGCCGGTCCGGCATCCGAAGCAAGAACCCTCTAGGCCTAGTTTGAAAATTGGAAATATGCCCAACAGCGAAGGATTTTTTCGTCAGACAAGGCGATTTGACGCAGCAACACTTTGTGTATCGCAAGGAAAATCAACGCAGTATACCGGAAAAAGACTCGCTGTTCGGGCATGTTGACATTTTTCAAACATGGCCTGGGCTGTTTCGTATGGCTTAGAGGGCTCTTTTCCGCTGAACCCGGCACAAAAATGTTTATCTCTGGTTTATCCATGGTTTAAGAATCGGAGGTAGCATAAAGCAATCTGTGGGAAACATCCCGCATAAACTTGCCGGCAAGCGGTCCCTGGGAGGCTGAACCCTTGAATCTCTATCGGAATTTGATTTCCAACACCGTTTTGTTTGGCATCAGCACATTCGGCGCCCGGTTTCTTACCTTTCTGCTCACCCCTTTCTACACCCGCGTCCTCTCCAGCACTGAATACGGGATCACCGACCTGCTGATCCAGACCGGAAACCTGATCATCCCCATTGCCTCCGTCGGAATCGCCAACGGAGTGATCCGATACGGGCTGGAGCGCAGCTCCAACAAGGCCAGCGTTTTTACCACCGGCATTCTGGTGACGCTGGCCGGTTTCTTCGTTCTGGCCCTGGCCTCCCCCCTCCTGGACCAGCTGACGTTTCTCTCCGGATATGTGCGGCTGGTTCTGCTCTATGTGCTGGCGGCCAACCTCCACTCGATCTGCAACCAATTCGCACGCGCGCTGGGCCATGTCCGTCTCTTTGCGCTGGACGGCATCCTCCGCACGGTTCTGACAATCCTGCTTAATATTTTGCTGCTGGCGGTCTTCCCCATGGGGGCCACCGGCTATGTGCTGGCCAACGTACTGGCCGACGGAATTGCCGCGGTATTTGTGTTTTCTGCCGCGAAAGAGTGGAGATACCTGCGTCTGTCGTCCCTCTCCCGGTCGGAAGCCGGACGGATGCTCCGGTACAGCGCGCCGCTGGTGCCCAGCACCCTTTGCAGCTGGATCATCAACATCTCGGACCGGTATTTGATCGCCCTGCTGATCGGCAGCGCCGCCACCGGCATTTACGCGGTGTCCAACAAAGTTCCCAATATTTTGATGAATGTCGCCGGCATTTTCACGTCCGCATGGCAGCTCTCCGCGCTGGCGGAGCAGCCGAGGGCGGAGAAGGAGCGTTTTTTCTCCAATGTGTATGCCGTCTATTCGGCCATCGCCTTTGTGACTGCCTCCGGGGTCATCCTCACGGCGCGGCTGTCCACCCGCCTGCTGGCGGCTCCGGAGTACTATGAGGCGTGGCGGTATGTGCCGGTGCTCACTTTGGCCACCACCTTCGCCTGCCTGGGCTCCTTTCTGTCCTCCATCTATATGGTGGAACAGCGCAGCACAGCCACCCTTGTCACAACCATGCTTGGCGCCGCCTGCAATCTGGCGGGGAATTTTTTCCTGATTCCGCTCTGGGGCTCTATGGGCGCGGCCGTCTCCACCCTGTTCAGCTATATTCTGATCTTTACAGTGCGGGCCCTCCACACCCGCTCCATGCTGCGGATTCATTGGGCGCTCCATCGCCTCCTCCCCTGCGTTCTCCTGCTGTGTATCCAGTGCGTCCTTATGGAGCGGGAGGTCCCCTGCCTGCCCATGTGGTCGTGCCTCTGCTTCGCGGCAGTCGCGCTCATAAACCGCAGGCCCCTCTGGAGCGCCCTCAGGAAGGCGCTCTGACGCCGCCGCCCGGAAGCGGCTCCCCCTGGGCGTGCGCTCCCCCGGCCTGCCCCCGCGCGTTTTCCGGCAGAGGGGCGGCTTGCTGCGCCCGCCCCTGAGGGGTGTCACTCCCCCTCACTCAGAAATCCTCAAAGACAGAGGCCCGGCATTGAAATGCCGGGCCTCCCAGTTTGTCAAAAAACCTCTGTTGAGATGAATCTGCTCAAGTTGGGGCGGGGGAACTCGAGGGGGCAGCCGCCCGCCTCGAATGGGATCAAATGCCCCGGAAGGCCTTGCAGGGCAAGGCGTTCAGCGAGCGCAGCGAGGACTTTTCCGCCGCGCAGCGGCGCAAAAGCAACGGCATTTTTCCGGTCTACGCCAGCGCCAGGACCTCTCCGGCGATCCGCTCCCCCTCCAGCGCTCCCCGCCCGAAATCCACATAGGGGTGGTAGAGCCCCTCCAGCTCGTCGTGCATAGCCTTGGCCTGGGCCAGGGAGTCCACCGCCTCCTCCACCAGGGCGGCGGACACTTTCAGGGCGAAGCGCAGCCGGGGCCGGCAGCGGCGGAGCAGGTCCTGATCCGCCATAGCCTCCAGCCGCAGGCGGCGGCAGGCCCGCCCCGGGTAGGGCTGGGCCGGAATGGAGGTGACAAAGGCCAGCCCCGCCTCGGGCACCAGCAGGTGAGCCAGCCGCTCCGGAGCCATGGGGTCGGGGCAGGCCACCACGTCATACCCCCCCAGCACCGCCCCGGAGAGCAGCCGGGCCAGCAGCGGGTGGGCCAGGCCGTACCGGTCGGACAGCTCATAGATCCTAGTGCACTGGGCGGCCGCGGTGCCGTAGAGGGTCAGAACCCCCTTATGGGTCACCGCCCCCAGGAAGCGCTGCTTCACCGCCCCCGCCTCGCCGGTCTTTCTGGGCTTCAGCTCCCGGCTTAAAATGCCCCGGGCCCGCTTGACCAGCTTCGCTTCCAGCTCCTCCGTCATCAGGGTGTCCCGCACGTCCTCCCGAATCTCAGCGGCCGCCCCCAGGCAGCGGTAGGCCCGCTGGTAGTGCTCCTTGTAGCCCCTCATGCAGCCCTGGAGCTCCTCCCGCACCGCCTGGAGCTCCTCCCGGTCATAGCAAACGCCCAGGTTGACGTACTGCTCCACCACACCGGGATACTTGGGCTCTATGACGTGGGGGGCCGTCCCGTCTACCAGGGCCGCCTTCAGCCGGGGCAGCACCACCCCGTCCAGGGAATCCGGGTCCCCGGAACACAGGATGTACTCCGCCGTCTCCCCCGCCTGGGCGGCCTGGGCCGCCACCTGGCGCATGAGGGTGGACTTGCCGCAGCCAGGGCCGCCCTTGATAATATAAATGGCATTGGCCGTCTCCGGGGGCAGCAGCTGGTCGTACAGCGAGTAAAAGCCCTGGGGCGAGTTGGCCCCCAAAAAATATTGGATCTGATAGGTCTGAGACATGGATGCTTCCCTCCATTGGTTCCAAAATCTGTCCCAGACTATGCGCCTGAGCGCCCCGTGGTGCGAAAAACCCACTGGTCAACAGCGAAAATCTGCGGTATAATATCCCTTGCGCCGGGACGGCCCGCCGCCCCGGCTCCAACCGCGCACAAGGAAACTGGAGGAACGCCCATGACACATGAGAAGACGCGCTTTCTTGCCTATATCTGCCCCCGCTGCCGCCAGTCGGTGATCGTGGAGAAGGACGTATTCGCCCTGGCCGCCGCTCCGGCCCACATCAAGTGCCCCTGCGGCAAGTCGGAGCTGACCGTGGAGTTCATGCCCCAGCGGGTCACCTTAAGCGTCCCCTGCGTGGCCTGCGGCCGGGAGCATCTGGTCTCCTGCCCCTCCCACGCCTTCCTGCGGGAAAAGGCTCTGGCCTTCTCCTGCGCCGCATCCGGCCTGGACTGCTGCTATGTGGGCGAGGAGGGCCCGGTGTACGCCGCCACCGCCCGGCTGGAGCGGGCCATTGACAAGCTGGAGTCCCCCGACGGCTCCGGTCAGACCGACGAGGAGAAGCCCCCCTTCTTGGACCCCCTGATCATGGAGGAGGTTTTGTCTGAGATCCGGGACATCGCGGCCCGCGGGGGCATCTCCTGTGCCTGCGGCAGTAAAAACTGGACCTTTCAGGTCAATTACAGCTCCGTAGACCTCATCTGCGCCGACTGCGGGGCCCAGATGCGGGTGCCGGCCGCTACCGCAGATGACATCGATGACATCTGCTGCAAAGATACCATTCTGATCCGGGGAAAGGAAAAAAGATGAGCCTATTTTATGAACACCATTTTCGATTGAACGGTCTGGATATCGACGGACATGGAATGTGCAAGGCCTCGGCCCTGCTCAACCACCTCCAGGACGCCGCTACCTTGGCGGCGGAGGCAGGTGGCTTCCACCGGGAGATGCTGATGGAGCGGTACG
>ENA-ORUM01002210-ORUM01002210.1-human-gut-metagenome-genome-assembly--contig:-NODE-2210-length-11896-cov-2.775272_pt1 | contig 11896 bp, 10 predicted proteins | sample MGYA00242083_ERZ509217 | MGnify/ENA primary metagenome ERZ509217 (study PRJEB26280, sample SAMEA2338831) | human gut metagenome | biome: human gut; feature: human-associated habitat; material: faeces... | reverse complement strand
AGGGTCAGAGCCACTGCCCCCACGCCATAAATCGGAGAAAACGGGCCCCACACAAAGCCAGCACGACTCTCGTAGCCACCATATACCAAAACATGGAAGACATCTTCTAAGGCAAGCCCTAAAACCGAAGCTGAAACAAATACCCAGAATAGAAGGAGGAAACTGAGATTTAGATATCCTGGAGCAAGCTGGGCGCGAAATGAGCGCACCACCGTCGAATCAAGCAGGAACTCCCCAAAATCACGCAAAGACTTAATGTGCTTAGCGGGCTGTTCAGAGGGGTACCCGTCGCATACATCGGCTCGACGAAGAGCAGCGGCGAAATCAGCTTCTGCAGGTAAAGGCTTTTCGTGGCCTTTTTCTTGTGATGTGTAGTGTTGCTCAACCATATAAAAGGACTATAGCAAAGCAACGCGCTTGAACTCAGCCCGTTACCCGAAAGAGACAAAATAATGCCAATCCTCCCAGCAAAATGCTCCACCTTGCCACAGAACAAAAGAAAAGTGAGTTAGACTAACGACATCTTTATACGCAACCCCAAAGCCAGTCTCCACTGGCACCAGAAAGGATGACGCCCTATGCGTCTGCTCGAAGAGCGAATCCAACGCGACGGCATCGTTAAGAGCGGTGATGTCCTTAAAGTTGACTCTTTCCTCAACCATCAGATGGATGTGGCTTTGTTTGAGGAAATGGCCTTGGAATGGAAGCGTGCCTTCGATGGCAAGCCCATTAACAAGATTCTCACCATCGAAGCTTCCGGCATAGGCATCGCAGCAATCGTAGCGCGTGTATTCAATGTTCCTGTGGTATTTGCAAAGAAGGCTCAGAGCATCAATCTTGACGGAACGGTATATGCCACGCGTGTTCAGAGCTTCACTCATGGCAAGATCTTCGATGTCATAGTTTCAAAGAAATTCGTTGGACCCGAAGACCACCTGCTGCTCATCGATGATTTCATGGCGAATGGCTGCGCCATGAACGGACTCATTGAAGTTTGTGAAGACGCTGGTGCGACGATCGAGGGCATTGGCATTGCTATTGAAAAGGGTTTCCAGGAAGGCGGTGCAAAGCTTCGTCAGCGCGGATATCAGCTTGAATCTCTTGCCATTGTTGATGCAATGGACCCCGAATCAGGCGAAATAACTTTTCGATGAGCACACTAACCTCCCCGTCCCCTCTAACCGCTTCGCAACCCAAATCTGAACTAGAAGACTTCGACGGCAAGATATCCTTAGCACGCGCATTCCCCTACGGCCTACAGCATGTGCTTGCCATGTTTGTCGCAAACCTTGCACCTATCGCAATCATTGCGTCTGCTGCTGGCTTCGATGATGCAACAACCGCGATGCTTATTCAAAATGCAATGATTGTTGCAGGCATCGGCACTTTTATACAGTTATTCCCTATCTGGCGCATAGGTGCCCGAATGCCCATCGTCATGGGTGTGAGCTTCACCTTCGTGACCGTGCTATGCGGAATTGCCGTCAATTATGGCTATCCCGCTGCGGTCGGAGCCGTTATCGTTGGCGGTTTGCTCGAGGGCGTTTTGGGCTTATTCGCTAAATACTGGCGAATTCATCACACCCATTGTCTCTGCAGTCGTAGTTACGTCCATCGGCTTTTCGTTGCTATCGGTTGGAGCGCAATCGTTTGGCGGAGGTTCCGGCGCTCCTGATTTTGGCTCTCCGGAAAACCTAACACTAGGCTTCGTCTCCCTCATTTCCTGTCTGGTTTTTCAAGGATTGGTGAAGGGGAACGCAAAACAACTCTCGGTTTTGTTTGGTCTGTGCGTGGGCTATATTTTGGCACTCATCATGGGCAAGGTTGATTTCTCGGCATTCGAGGGAATCGGTGCGTTTAGCATGCCCCAACTTATGCCATTCGCACCCGAGTTTCACCCTGGAGCAATTATTGCCGTTGCGCTTCTATACCTGGTCAGCGCCGCAGAAACCTTAGGTGACACTGCAGCGCTCGCCGCCATCGGCTTCAAGCGTATCCCTACCGAACGCGAGTTCTCGGGCGCGGTAGCCGCCGACGGTCTAACCAGCTCCATTGCTGGCTGCTTCGGCTGCTCTCCGCTCACCACGTTTGCTCAAAACATTGGCCTTGTGGCTATGACTAAAGTCGTCAACCGCCGCGCTATCGCCTGCGGCGCAGGAGTGCTGGTACTTGCAGGCTTCATTCCGGTCATTAGCGCCGTATTCGGCTCACTCCCTGATGCAGTTTTGGGAGGATGCACCATCATGATGTTTGGCAATATCATCCTGAGCGGCTTCCAGATGATAGCAAGCGCAGGTTTTTCGCAGCGCAATATTACTATTGCTGCCATTTCGTTGGCATTAGGCATTGGCTTTACTCAAGTTGGCGAGATATTCGTTTACTTCCCAGTGCTTCTACAGAACATCTTCGTAGGTAACAGTGTTGCCCTTACATTCCTCTCTGCCGTAGTACTTTCCTTTGCCCTTCCGAAAGACACAACCGTAGAAGGTCCCCTCGTAGTCGATAACGGAAGAAACGAAGGCGCAGGAGAATTTCCGGAAACACCGCCAAGCAACGCAGACAACAAACGCGACTAGCCAATACCCCAACAAAGAATCTCGTGCGCTGCCGTACAATATCGGCAGCGCTTTTTTGTACCTTTTATCGCTGAAGGAGCGAATTTGATGGATACCGCGGAACAGAAAACCGTACTTATAGGTGTTAGCGGAGGAGTCGCCGCCTATAAATCATGCGAAATCGTACGAGGACTCCAAAAAGCCGGCGTTCGAGTTAAAGTGATGATGACCGAGCATGCCACGCACTTTATCGACCCACTCACTTTCCGCTCCCTCACCCATGAACCGGTTGCGGTAGGTCTATTCGATGACCCCTCCGATCCAATTCATCACATTTCATTAGCAGCAGAAGCTGACGTTGTGCTCCTTGCGCCGTGTACGGCAAACGTTATGGCAAAAGCAGCACACGGCATCGCGGACGATCTATTCTCCACCACCCTTCTCGCCACCACAGCGCCTATCGTGGTTGCACCCGCTATGAATGTTCATATGTATGAAAACGCTGCCACGCAAACCAACATGGAAACCCTCAAAACACGTGGTTTCCATTTCGTTGAAGCCGATGACGGCTACCTTGCCTGCGGCGATGTTGGGCGCGGCCGCCTCGCCGAACCAGAACGTATCGTTTCTGCCGTCCTTGATCTGCTCAATGGAAAGAATGAAATCAAAAACGACTTTGCAGGTAAGCGCGTAATGGTCACCGCTGGGCCCACAGTAGAGCCCATCGACCCGGTCCGTTACCTCACCAATCGCTCTTCTGGCAAATTCGGCTATGCGCTGGCATCAGCAGCCGCCAACCGAGGAGCTCAGGTCACCTTGATTTCTGGTCCTGTTGCACTCCCAGCGCCCGCTGGCGTAGAGATGACGTACGTCGAAAGCGCACGCGACATGCTTTCCGCTGCAGAGGCTTCATTTGCCAATGCAGATATCGCCCTGTTTGCTGCAGCAGTGGCAGATATGCGCCCCGCAAACCCAGCTGACAAGAAGCTCAAAAAGGGTAAGAATGACAGTGAACTTTCCGCTATTCAGCTCGCCGAAAACCCCGATATCTTGGCAACGCTTGGCCACAAGAAGGAAAACCGAGTTGTAATTGGGTTTGCCGCTGAAACAAATGACGTAGTCGACAATGCACGCAAGAAACTTGCCAAAAAAGGCGCAAATATGATTGTTGCAAACGAAGTGGGCGCAAACAAAACGTTCGGAAAAGACGACGATGAAATCTGGCTTGTAACCGAATCAGGCGCGGAACACATCGACCCTGCCCCTAAAACTGAACTGGCTCATGTCATTCTCGACAAAGCCCTTTCCATGGCAAAGGCGAATTAAATAATAGTTCTAAGTACCATCTTGAGCTGGGAATACAATCGGATCTAATAAATTCGGAAAAATATTTTGAAAAATCCCTTTGCATCGCTTTGTTGTTTGGGTTATTATAGCGGAGCTGCTTCGGGCAGTAACCGAACGGGTTGTGGCGCAGTTTGGTAGCGCACTTGACTGGGGGTCAAGGGGTCGCAGGTTCGAATCCTGTCAACCCGACCAGCTAAATCAGCAGGTCAGAGGATTTCATCCTTCTGGCCTGCTTTTTTGTTTGTATTCGAAAACAACCCTGCTGATGTTGCTTTGGTGATCCGAACTATATCGCCTATTTCTTTGCCCCATCACCAGCCAAATCATCTGGGCAATGAAATTCCTATCCAGCTGCTTTATTTAAAAGGCTATCATTTCGTATATCGAGGACCGCTCGATAAGATAATCGAAGGGGATTTAAGCAGATGCTTCTTAGCGAGCTTGAGCCAGGACAAAACGCCATAGTGGAATCAGTGGGTGGATCAGGCTCCATCAGACGACATTTGCTCGATATGGGTCTCACCCCCAACGCTCTGGTAACCCTACAAAAAATCGCTCCCATGGGCGACCCAATACAGATCACGGTGCGTGGGTTCGAGTTGACCCTTCGACTCGAAGAGGCAAATAACGTATGCGTCACCCTCTCGGACAAGCCAGCAACCCTCCGAAAGAACCATCACATTCACCAGGATATTGCCCACCCTGGCTTAGGTGAGCTTTCGGGAGCAGGTGACTACCGACGTCACACTCAAAGAGAAACCGCTAAAACCGGCCCTTTGACCTTTGCCTTGGTTGGGAATCAGAACTGCGGCAAAACCACTTTGTTCAATCAGCTAACCGGAGCCAATCAACATGTTGGCAACTTTCCCGGTGTCACTGTCGATAGGAAAGACGGCACTATCCGCAGCCATTCCGAAGCCACTGTTACCGACTTGCCTGGAGTTTACTCGCTCTCCCCATACTCAAATGAAGAAATCGTAACGCGCGACTTCCTTCTCGAATCGAAGCCAGATGGCATTATCAACATCATCGACGGCACCAACATTGAACGCAATATGTACCTCACCATGCAGATTATGGAACTGGGCATTCCCATGGTGCTTGCGTTGAACATGATGGACGAGGTCGAAAAGAACGGTGGAACCATTCGCGTCAACGAACTCGAAGCGGAACTCGGTATCCCGGTTGTTCCCATTTCTGCTGCAAAGAATCAAGGTGTGGACGAACTCGTAGACCATGCTCTCCATGTTGCTCGTTTTTACGAACTGCCGGAACAAATCGACTTTTGCCCCTCAAGCGAGGAAGAGCACAACCCATTAGGAGCAGTACATCGCTGCATCCACGCAACTGCTCATCTCATCGAGCCCTACGCCGAGCAGGCTTCCGTGCCCCTCAGATTCGCCGCAACCAAAATGGTCGAAGGCGATGAGCTTATCAAGGAAAAGCTCAGCCTACCCGAAAGCGCCCTGTCTTCGATTGACGAACTTACCACCTCCATGGAGAAAGATGCAGGAATGGACAGCGAAGCAGCTTTGGCGAATATGCGCTTCTCGTTCCTTTCCGATCTATGCAGCAAAACAGTAGTACGCCCTCACGAAAGCAGGGAGCATAAGCGCAGCGTTGCCGTAGACAAGCTTCTAACTGGCCGCTTCACCGGCATCCCCTGCTTCTTCGCCATCATGGCATTTGTTTTCGCTATGACCTTTGGCCCTATCGGTGGAACGCTTTCGGATTTAGTGAGCGAGGGAGTCGATATTGCCCTGAGCACTTTGGCTGCAGGCCTTGAATCATGGGGGCTTAACCCAGTTGCAGAATCATTGCTCATAGATGGCGTCGGTGCCGGCGTGGGAGCGGTTATTGGCTTTTTGCCCACTATTGTTACCCTGTTCTTTTTCCTCTCCATCTTGGAGGATTCTGGCTACATGGCACGTGTCGCCTTTGTTATGGACCGCGCTATGCGAAAGATCGGCCTTTCTGGCAGAAGCATCGTTCCGCTTCTTATGGGATTTGGATGCTCGGTGCCCTCGATCATGGCCACACGCACGCTTTCGAGCGAACGAGATCGCAAAATGACAACGATGCTGGTGCCCTTCATGAGCTGCAGCGCAAAACTGCCCATCTACGCTTTGCTTATCGGCGCATTCTTCCCTCGCCCCATGCAGCCCGTGGTTATGATTGGCATGTACGCATTCGGAGTACTATGTGGTATTGCCTTTGCCGCCTTGCTAAAACACCTGCGCTTTAGAGGCGAGCCCGTGCCCTTTGTTATGGAGCTTCCCAACTATCGTCTCCCTGCAGCGAAAAGCGTTGCCCGATTGGTTTGGGACAAAGCGAAAGGCTTTATCAAGAAAGCATTTACCGTCGTTCTTGCCGCATGTGTCATTATCTGGTTCCTGCAAACCTTCGACGCCCATCTAAACGTCGTAGAAGATGTGGATACTAGCCTCCTGGCATGCATAGGCGGCTTTATAGCGCCGCTTTTCGCCCCGCTCGGCTATGGAGACTGGCGCGTGTCTACCGCCCTTATGACAGGCTTTATGGCCAAAGAAAGTGTGGTATCCACCCTAACCCAAGTGATGGGCGAAGGGGTGGATCTTACGATGCTGTTCACGCCGGTAACTGCAATGGCATTCCTAGCCTTTGTTTTGCTCTACACGCCGTGCGTAGCGGCCATTGCCACGGTCCGCAGCGAACAGGGTGGCACTCGTGCGGCACTCGAAATGATAGTGCTGCAATGCAGCATTGCCTGGATCGTTTCGTTTATCGTGTACGCTTTCGGATTGCTTGCAACTGGCGGCATTGGCCAATTAAGTCCTATCGGATTTGCCGCTGTCGCCATAATCGCTTTCGGCATATTCGTGTACCTTAAAATACAGAACAAAGATATCGAACTTGCCCCTGCATGTTCGAGCTGCAAAGGCTGCGACAATACCTCTTGTGGCTGCCACTAAACGAATTCAGGTGAAAACAGGCAGCGTCCTGCGCTCTATCCACCCAGGACGCTGCCTCAATCTCTGCGATGGTTAAAGCTAACCGTATTCCCGAATCAAGCGAAGCTCCAATCGGTTGAACGTTCAGCGAGCATCCCCACATCGCTCCCCGACGCGCTCCAATAGATCTTCGCGAGATTTAAGAAGGTCGAAAGATTGACATGAAGCCCTCGATAGTCTGAGCAAAACCGCTCTAGCACTGAAATACAACTGCCCGATGTAAACTGCAACTTCTTTCAATAATTCGCTTATCCAGGCCTCCAAATAATCGATCCCCATCAAGCTATCATACACAGGACAACTAAGCTGATACCGGATGTCGCAGGGAACCTCATGAGCCCGGAAACGTATATCGTATAAAGCCCTTATCTTGCCTATGCTTCCCAAAGTATCGCGCAAAGAAACATTGCGAAGAGGCGGCATTAGCTCGCAGACTCGCTTCCGTATCACCAGAAGCGCTTCCACTCGCTCCTCCAAGTGTTTCACTTGACGTACATAGAAGGTAAACGGGTCATTGGCTAATGCATTATTCAAGGAAGCCGGCGGCAGATCGGACGACCCAAGGACGTAGTAGAGGGAATTAGCAAGCTGAACCGCCTCGAATTCAGAAATTGGCGACGATGCTTCATGGGTGCGCAGCATCACAAGCCCGCTAAACAACCTGCCAAATCCTTCGAGGGCCGCCTGATCGATCTCATACAGTAAAGGTTGAGCAACTGGCTCCCTCAACGCGCCGGGGCTATGTACAGCTCGATAAGCTCACAGACTGTTTCAGCCGCATAATAGCTAGGAAAGACAGTAATTACCCAATGGAGGTAAAAAGCATCTCGAGGGCGCATGAATCAAGCTCCGGCAAGCCATGGGATCTAAGCGATTCATTCCTTCGATTTTCTATATCAAAGACCTCTTGATCCGTAACGGCATCTCCAACTGCCTCCCCAAAATTGCAGCCAACCGTTCCCTCAAACAAACGGAATTATTGAGCCGCAAAAGAATACCCCTAGATTCCATATTAAGCTTCCCGATAAAATCGGATAAGGCTTTATACGCCCAATAAAATACCAGTTCAAGTCTTATATAAGTTTGAAATAACTGATAAAGAATTCTTTAAAATATTGCTATTTGCATCTTACTTCTTCCCTACAACTATCGAATAACACGCATCGAGCATGACCTCGGTTTTACAATATGATGCGTTTTATTCCGCCACAGAGAGGGTTTAATTACATGAGCAACGAACGCCTCGTGGCTGCCGCAAATCAATTCAAGCGTCTGCTTCTCGACAACAAACTGCTTGTCGTCGCCGTTGTTTGTACCACCGTGTATCTGGGCATCTTGGACAATGTGCTCGAAAGCGAAACAATGAAACTCGATGAAGCGGCGTATTGGCTCATCGTAGAAAACCTTCGCCAACCCTGGCTTACGCCCATCATGGAAAGCTTTTCCAATTTGGCAACGCCTGTCACCATCGTGGTGCTCTGGATCCTAGTAACCGCCTTTGCGCCAGGAAGAAAAGTTGGATTATGCACGGGCGTGAACCTTATACTGGCTCTTGCCCTAAACCAGGTAATGAAGGCAATCGTGCAACGCCCCCGACCCGAGGGCTTTCGCCTTGCTGAAGCCAGCGGTTTCAGCTTTCCATCTGGTCATTCAATGATTGCTATGGCATTTTTCGGCTTGCTTGTTTGGTTCGTTTGGCGCTATGAAAAAGACAGGGTGCGCCGCACACTCATCATAGTTGCCCTCTGCGTGATTATCGCCATGATTGGAATTAGTCGCATTTACCTGGGAGTTCATTTTGCAAGCGATGTATTGGGCGGATTTTGTCTTTCGCTTGTCTGGCTTGTATTCTTTACAAGAATAATTGCACCGCTTTTAACAGCGGACAAAGATATCGAGAGCACTCCCAACTCCACCCAATAGTATTAGCCTATCGACAAATAGAGGCCGCTCAACGGCGACCTCTATAGCTGTTTAGCCAGCACATGCGCAATTTTCCCGCAGGAAACGCAGCCATGAACTCCTTTTACAGAAACGTAAACGAATCAACCTCTTCGGCAGTCTTGCCTTCAGGAAGTTGAATGCCTCGACCCTCACTGCAGTACTTAAAGAGCACTTCCCTGCCTGCATCCGTAAGGCCAATGCGACGGTTCTGGAGCTTGCGAAGGGTATCCTGCAAGTCTTTCGGCACGGGAGCCAAGAATTCCATAACCTCACCCGTACGAGGATGCTCGAACTCTACAAAATAGGAATGAAGAAATTGACGCGTTAAACCAAGGTTGTCCGCTTTACCGGGAGTGCCATACATAGGATCACCAACGCACCAATGCTTAATGTATTCCATATGCACACGGATCTGATGTGTGCGCCCAGAGTACAATTTACATTCGATTAGCGAGAAGCCATTATCTTTATTGGAAGACTCAAAGCGTTCCAGCACCTTGAACGTGGTCACCGAAGAACGTGCCTGGGGTTTATCGGAGACCTGCCTACGGGTACGAACTTTATCGCTACGGAAAATAGGCGCATCGATAAGACCTGTATCACTGGCAATATTTCCATGCACCAGACATAGATAACGTCTATTAACATTGCGAGAGCGGATCTCGTCCTGCAGCTCAAATCCAATTTCGTCGTTTTTGGCAACAAGCATAAGTCCTGAAGTGTCGCCGTCTAAGCGGTGAACAATGCCTGGACGATCGTCGCCCTGGATATGCGCCAAATGATCGCGACCATATTTATAGATGAGCGCATTGGACAACGTCCCGTCAGGATGACCTGGAGAAGGATGGCAGATTAAACCAGCTTGTTTGTTGATGACGGCCATATCGTCATCTTCGAAAAACACATCGAGAGGAATATCCTGAGGCTCAAGAAATACTCGGTCGTTGCTTTCGAATTCCTCGTAAACAATAAAATCGCCCGTATGCACCAAAGTCTTTTTTGTCGGAGTCTGCCCACCCACAAAAACCTTGCCAGCTTCAATCTGCTTTACCGCTTTACTACGTGATTCGTACAACCCCGATTCGTACAAAAAGGAATCAAGGCGCATATCGTTATATGCTTCGGTAACCGTGGTTGAAAGGCTTCGCGCCATACGTTATTCCTCCTTAGTTGAAGAGGTTTCATGAGGACTCTTTCCCTCACGAACAATCTGAACTATCCAACAAATAGCCAACAAAGCAATTCCGCAAGTAACACCAATGTCGGCAATATTAAAAGTTGGGAAATCAATAAAGAGCGGTGTAATGAAATCGACAACATACCCCTGTGCAATGCGATCGTATAAGTTACCAATTCCGCCTGCAAACAGCAACCCGAGTCCAATCATCTCAGGCATTGAGGAGCGACGCGCCCAGTAAAAGGAAAAAGCGGCAATACCGATACACATCAAGGAAGTTGCAATTGCGATTATGGGAATATTCCCCGCAAAGGCGCCCCAAGCAACGCCGTTGTTGTGAACCAAATTGAGCTGAACTAAGCCGAGGATATCGGGAACCGCAATTTGTCCAACATGGAAGTTGCTATCAAAATAGGCTTTTGTAAGTCGGTCTACAACACACCACAAAAACGCGCAACCCGCCCATAAGGCAAGGTTGCGCGCAAAGCAGGTGCCGCCGTTTTTGGCGGCACCTGTATCTTTTTTAGAAGCGTTGGTCATCCCAGGCGAAAGCCTTACTCTTCGCCTTCGAAGCCAATAGCATCAAGCGCGTCGCCACAGCGCTTGCATACATGAGGATGGTTTGCGTTGCCACCAAGCTCACGGAAGTTCCAACAACGAGGACACTTCTCACCCTGCGCTGCAACAACGTCGCAACCGAGCTCAGAGCCTTCAATAAAGCGAACACCCGCAACGATGAAGAGCTCTTCAAATACAGCTGCATCGAAAGTGCTCAATACAGCTAGAGCGCCAGCAGGAACAGTAACCTCTACGCTAGCCTCCTGGCTCTTCTTGATGACCTTGGCACCGCGCGCCTCTTCGAGGGCTTTGGTTACAACATCGCGAACTTCCATGATGGTTGCCCACTGGGCCTCGAGCTGTTCCGTTTCAGCAGGAAGGGCGGGATCGAAGCTTTCTCGAGTAGGCCAATCGCACAGCTGAACAGAGGATTCACGTCCCTTGCGACCACGAGCTGCTTCGGGGTAATGCTGCCAAACCTCTTCAGTGGTAAAGGTAAGAACGGGGGCAAGCACACGAACCATAACTTCAAGGATGTTCATAAGGACAGTCTGAACCGCACGACGACGGGGACTTTCCGGAGCCTCAGAATACAGGCGGTCCTTCGCAACATCCATGTAAACGTTGGAAAGATCGGTAACAAAATCGTACGCCACACGATAAACGTGATGGAAGCAATAATCGTCGAACGCCTTCGTGACATCATCGAGCATGGCGGCAGTTTTTACCATCATATACTGATCGATGGGCTCAAGCTCATCCCAGGCAACGCAGTCGGTCTGATCGTCGAAATTGTCCAAATTACCAAGCAGGAAGCGGAAGGTATTGCGGAATTTGCGATAGGTCTCAGAAGTTCGCTGAAGGATCTCATCGCCAATGGACACATCTTGGCCATAATCAACCGAGCTAGTCCACAAGCGAAGCACTTCAGCGCCCAAGGTCTTGTTCACGTCACTGGGATCGATGGTATTGCCCAGAGACTTGGACATCTTTTTACCATCTTTATCGAGCGTGAAACCGCAGCTAATAACGTTCTTGTAGGGCGGAATACCGTATGCCGCAATGCTTGTAAGCAAAGAAGACTGGAACCAACCGCGATGCTGGTCGGAGCCTTCCAGGTAAAGGTCGGCCGGGAAGCGCAGGCCCTCGTCCTCGCGGTGCTTGAGCACGGAGGTGTGCGACACGCCGCTCTCCCACCACACGTCGAGGATGTCCTTCTCGGGGGTCAGCTCGGTGCAGCCGCACGTCTCGCATTTCACGCCGCGCGGCAGGTACTCGGACGGCTCGCGCGTGAACCACGCGTCGGCGCCCTCGCGGGAGAACAG
>ENA-ORUM01002190-ORUM01002190.1-human-gut-metagenome-genome-assembly--contig:-NODE-2190-length-12032-cov-4.368957_pt1 | contig 12032 bp, 9 predicted proteins | sample MGYA00242083_ERZ509217 | MGnify/ENA primary metagenome ERZ509217 (study PRJEB26280, sample SAMEA2338831) | human gut metagenome | biome: human gut; feature: human-associated habitat; material: faeces... | reverse complement strand
TTCGGCGGTTCCCGCGGGGGCGGCTTCGGCGGCGGCGCCCGAGGCGGAGGGTTCTCCCGGGGCGGTGGCTTCGGGGGCGGCTCCCGGGGCGGCGGATTTGGCCGCAGGTAACCCCCTGGAAGGTCGCTTTCTTATTCACAATACGCACAAGGACGGACCGTGCCTGGGTTCAGGTGCGGTCCGCTTTTTATGTTTGGCAAATACAAAATGGATATACCGCAATATAAAATACTATTTGGAGTTGATATTCTGGACATACCGGGGGACGAGACCTCATATAGATAGGAGGAACAAACGAGTTTGGGAGTGTGATCCAGGATGAAGCAGACCGGGACGGACGTCAACCGCATGGTCCTCCACGGCCGGGCCGCCCACCCGCCCGCCTTTTCCCACCGCAACCATGAGGTGGAGTTTTTTTCCTTTCCCCTGGTGGTGGGCCGCCTGTCCGGAGCGGCAGACCAGGTCAACGTAATGGCTCCCCGAGCCCTGCTGGAGGGGTGCGGCTGGCTGGAACGGGGGGAGGAGGTCACCGTCCGGGGGGAGGTGCGCACCTTCAACAACCGCTCCGGGGTGGGGAGCCGTTTGGTGATCAGCGTGTTCGCCAAGGAACTGCTCCTGGAGGAGCGGGAGGACGAGAACCGTCTGCTGCTCTCCGGCACCCTGTGCAAGCCTCCCAGCCTGCGCTCCACCCCACTGGGGAGGACCATCTGCGACATGATTCTGGCGGTGAACCGCCGGTACGGCCGGGCCGACTACCTGCCCTGCATCGCCTGGGGCAGCCTGGCCCACCTGTGCGGGGAGATGGAGGTGGGCAGCTCCCTGGGGCTGGACGGCCGCCTGCAGAGCCGTACATACACCAAGAATCTGGGGGACCGGGTGGAGGAGCGCACCGCCTTTGAGGTGTCCATTATGAATCTGCTCCCCCTGGAGAAGGTCCGGCTGGGCCGGGAGACGCCCGTCTGGGGAGAGAGCAGAGGGGCCATATAGCGCAAGCGCCACGGGGCGGCCGGACCAGGCCGCCCCTCTTTTTTTACTTGTAACAATTCACCAAACTATGCTATAATATCTTTTGATACTGCCGTAATATACCTGTTGGTCCCACATAAGCGGAAGGAGGTGACCGGCCATGCGGTATAAGCAGTGGAAAATTGCCCATCCCTCCCCGGAGGGGCGGGCCCAGCTGGAGCGGGCCGGCATCCCCTCCCTTCTGGCCTGCGTCCTGTCCGCCCGGGGCGTGACAGAGCCGGAGCAGGCCTGGAAGCTGCTCACCCCCGGGGAAGAGCCGCTGCTGGACCCCATGCTGCTCAAGGACATGGACAGGGCGGTCCTCCGGGTGGGCCGTGCCCTGAAAACGGGAGAGCTGATGGCGGTCTACGGGGATTACGATGTGGACGGCATCACCTCCACCTGTCTGCTCACCGACTGCCTCACCCGGCTGGGAGGGCGGGTGCGCTCCTACATCCCCGACCGGCTGGAGGAGGGCTACGGCCTGAATGAGGAGGCGGTCCTCCACCTGGCCCAGCAGGGGGTCACACTGATCATCACGGTGGACTGCGGCATCACCGCCGCCCGGGAGGTGGAGTTTGCCCGGGAGCTTGGAATTGACGTGGTCATCACCGACCACCACGAGTGCAAGCAGGCCATCCCGGAGGCTGCGGCGGTGGTGGACCCCCACCGTCCCGACTGCCCCTACCCCTTCAAGGGACTGGCCGGCGTGGGGGTGGCCCTGAAGCTGGCCATGGCGGCGGCGGGACCGGACCGGGCCGGTCTGGTGTTCCGGGAGTACGCCGATCTGGCGGCGGTGGGTACGGTGGCCGACGTGATGCCCATGACGGGCGAGAACCGGACCATCGTCCAGACTGGGCTGGCCGCCCTGGCCCACCCCAGGCGGGTGGGACTGGCCCAGCTGATGGAGGAGGCCGGCCTGGGGGACAAGCCGGTGACCTCGGTGTCCATCGGCTACACCCTGGCTCCCCGGATCAACGCCGCGGGGCGGATGGGACAGGCCGATCTGGCCGCCGAGCTCCTCCTCACCCGGGACCCGGGCCGCGCGGCCGCCCTGGCCCAGGAGCTGTGCGCCCTGAACCGGGAGCGGCAGACCATTGAGTGTGAGATTTTCCAGGAGTGTGTGCAGCGGCTGGAGCGGCGGCCCCAGTCAGGCATCATTCTTTTGGCGGACGAGCACTGGCACCAGGGGGTGGTGGGCATTGTGGCCTCCCGCCTGACGGAGAAGTACTCCTGCCCGGCCTTTATGGTCTGCCTGGACCAGGGGATGGGCAAGGGCTCCTGCCGGTCCTGGGGCGGGGTCAACCTGTTTCACCTGTTGACCCAGTGCCAGGACCTGCTGGAGGGCTTCGGAGGCCACGCCATGGCCGCCGGCTTTACCGTTCGAGAGGAGAACATCCCCGCCCTGGAGCGCCGCCTGCGGCAGCTGGTGCTGGAGGAGCGCGCGGGAGAGGAGCTGCCCTCTCTGCTGGAGATCGACGCGGCGGTCCTGCCCCAGGAGCTCACCGTGGAGGCGGTGGAGGCCCTGGACGCCCTGGAACCCTGCGGGGCGGGCAACCCCAGGCCGGTGCTGGTGCTCACCGGGGCCCATGTGATCAGCGCCGCCCAGGTGGGCCGGGGGCGTCATTTGAAGCTGCGGCTGGAGGGGCGGGGCGTTCCGCTGGACGCCATCTTCTTCTCGGTGGATGGGAGCGAGCTGGGGCTGACCCCCGGCTGCCGGGTGGACGTAGCTTTCTACCCCCAGATCAACGACTTCCGGGGGGTGCGCTCGGTCCAGCTCCAGGTAGTGGACCTGCGCCACGCCATGACCAGGGCCCAGCTGGAGCAGTCCATCTATGAGAAGTACCGCCGGGGGGAACCTCTCTCTCCCCAGGAGGCCCAGTCCCTGCTGCCCACCCGGGCGGAATTTGTCTGCCTGTGGCGCTATCTGGAGCGCCAGTGTGCCGGGCAGACCTTCCTGGAGGACACCCTGGCCCGCATCGCCCAAAAATCCGCCCGCTCCGGCGGCCAGAGCGAGCGTCCCAACCACACCCTGGTGTGTCTGGAGGTCATGGAGGAGCGGGGCCTCATCTCCCTGGAGCGCCAGTCCGGGCGGGTGCAGATCACCCTCCACCGGCTGGAACACAAGGTGGACCTGAACGCTTCCGCCATTCTGCGCCGCCTGCGGGAGGCTACGCAGGAAACATAGCATTTAGCCGCCGTCGGCGTCTGAATTTAAGAAAAAGGTGATCGTATGGACCCAATTTTGGAACGCTATCAGGCTTTAGAGGACAAGGTGGCCTCCTATACCCCGAATCTGGACACCAAGCGCCTGTATGAGGCCTTTACCTATGCGGATACTGAGCACCACGGCCAGCTGCGCAAGAGCGGCGAGCCTTATATCATCCACCCCCTGGCGGTAGCCGACATCGTGGCCGACCTGGGCCTGGACGTAGACTCGGTGATTGCCGCCCTGCTCCACGACTGCATCGAGGACACCGGCGCCACCCACGAGGAGATCGCCAAGAAATTCGGGACCTCGGTGGCCGATCTGGTGGAGGGCGTCACCAAGCTGACCCGGGTGCAGTACGTCTCCAAGGAAGAGGAGCAGATGGAGAATTTACGGAAGATGCTCATGGCCATGGCCCATGACATCCGGGTGATTCTCATTAAAATCTGCGACCGCCTCCACAACATGCGCACCATGGAGTACCAGTCCCCCAAGAAACAGCGGGAGAAGAGCCTGGAGACCATGGAGATCTACGCCCCCCTGGCCCACCGCTTAGGCATGCAGAAGCTGAAGTGGGAGCTGGAGGACCTGTCCCTGCGCTATCTGGACCCGGTGGGGTACAAGGAGATCGAGGACGAGATGGCCAAGCGCTCCGCCGCCCACGAGGAGTTTTTGGCCTCCATCCAGCTGCGCATCCAGCAGCGCATGGAGCAGGAGGGCATCCGCTGCAAGGTCTATGGGCGGGTGAAGCACACCTACTCCATCTACCGCAAAATGTTTACTCAAAACAAGACGCTGGACGAGATTTTCGACCTGTACGCCTTCCGGGTGATCGTGGACGACATCCCCGAGTGCTATAACGTCCTGGGCTGTATCCACGACATGTTCAAGCCGGTGCTGGGCCGCTTTAAGGACTATATCGGCACCCCCAAGCCCAATATGTACCAGTCCCTCCACACCACCGTCATCGGCCGGGAGGGCATCCCCTTCGAGGTGCAGATCCGCACCTGGGAGATGCACCACACCGCCGAGTACGGCATCGCCGCCCACTGGAAGTACAAGCAGGGCATGGCCAACGCCAAGCTGGGCACCGAGGAGGCCTTCGAGTGGGTGCGCAAGCTGCTGGAGAGCCAGCAGGACGTGGACGCCGAGGAGTTCGTGCGCACCATGCGGGTGGATCTCTTCGCCGACGAGGTGTTCGTCTTCACCCCCCGCGGGGACGTGATCAACCTGCCCGCCGGGGCCACCCCCATCGACTTCGCCTACAACATCCACTCCGCCGTGGGCAACCACATGACCGGGGCCAAGGTCAACGGCCGCATGGTCACCTTCGACACCCCGCTGAAAAACGGCGACATCGTGGAGGTCATCACCTCCAAGTCGGCCCACGGCCCCAGCCGGGACTGGATGAAGATCTGCAAGTCCAACGAGGCCCGCAACAAGATCCGCCAGTGGTTCAAGAAGGAGCGGCGGGAGGAGAACATCGCCACCGGCCGCGCCTCCTTCGAGTCGGAGCTCAAGCACGTGGGCCTCTCCCTGGCCGCCATCACCGCCGAGGACGTGCTCCCCTTCATCCTCAAGAAGGTGCGCTTCGGCACCCTGGACGAGCTGTACGCCGCCATCGGCTACGGCGGCATGTCCGCCCAGAAGGCGGTGGTGCGGGTCAAGGACGAGATGACCCGCCTGGACCGGCTCCACGCCGAGCAGTCGGCCGCCGCCCAGGAGCCCATTCACCCCTCTACCTCCAACCCGCCCACCGTCCCCATCCGTGGGGGCAAGACCAGCCAGTCGGGCATCATCGTGGAGGGCATTGACAACTGCCTGGTCAAGTTCGCCAAGTGCTGCACCCCCGTGCCCGGCGACCCGGTGGTGGGCTTTATCACCCGGGGCTTCGGCGTGTCGGTCCACCGGGCGGACTGCCCCAACGCCTCCGACGCCAAGCGGGCGGAGGAGCCGGGCCGCTGGATCAGGGTGGACTGGGCCACCGGGGAGCTGGCCTCCTACCAGACCGCCCTGGACATCTCCGCCAAGGACCGGGACGGCCTGACCCTGGACGTGGCCATGACCCTCTCCGCCGCCAAGGTCAAGACCACCAGTCTGTCGGCCCGCTCCATGCCGGACGGCTACGCCACCGTCAGCATCGTCCTGGAGGTCAAAAATCAGGAGGAGCTGACCAACGTCATCAACAAGCTGGGGCAGATCCAGGGCGTGTATCAGGTGAAACGGGCCAGCGGCTAGGTCTAGGGGGTATCCAATACCCCCTAGATACGAGCCTGCGTGCCGGCAAAGCCGGCGACTTGGCTCGATACCCCCGGTTTCGCGCCCCGTGGCGCGGGTCGGGGTGTCTTTCCGGGAAGCACCCGCAAGGGGTACGCCGTATCCGTAGGGCGGCAAAGCCGCCAACGGCTACGCAGTAAATTCCCGGAAAGACGAATTTTGAATTGATCTCCGCCCTGGCGGGCGGAAACTCTGCGAGGCCGTAGGGGCGGATATCATCCGCCCGCCCGGTTTAAGGAGAATGGAATATGACTAAGATAGAGAACATGCGGGAGGACAGCGGCCTGGGCCGCCTGCTCTCCGAGTGCTTCGCCGGGGGCGAGCGGCTCCGGCGGGAGCTGCGCCTGAGCGCGGAGCAGGCCGAGGAGCTGGCCGCCGCCTATCCCGCCGACGTGCGGCCCATGGGCGGGAGCTGGTATGAGATTACGTTCCAGGGGGCGTTTACCTATGGCAATTGAGTTTGTGCCCGTTCTGCTGGGCTCTGACATCAATGCGTACAGCATGGCCCGGGCCTTTCACGAGGCCTACGGCGTAAAGACCATCGTCTACGGTATGTTCCCCGCCAGCGTGTGCGCGGGGAGCAGGATCATCGACTACCGGGTGCGGGAGCACAACGACCGGGTGGACAAGGTGCTGGAGAACGTCACCGAGGTGGCCCATGAGTTTCCCGACAGAAAGATTCTGGTGCTGGGCTGCGGGGACAACTACCTCAACGCCATCTCCGCCAATCTGCCCCGCTACCCGGAAAACGTCATCGCCCCCTATGTGAGCCTGGACATGCTGGAGACGCTGATCCACAAGGAGAAGTTCTACGAGCTGTGCGACCGGTACGGCATCGACCACCCGGCCACGGTGGTGTACCACAAGGGCATGGGCCACGCGTTCGAGCTGCCCTTTGACGGCCCCTTCGTGGTCAAGCCCGCCGAGTCGGACACCTACTGGAAGCACCCCTTCCCCACCCAGAAGAAGGCCTACATCCTCCAGACCAGGGAGGAGGTGGACACGGTCATCGACCAGATCTACGGAGCGGGGTATGAGGACGCGCTGATCCTCCAGGACTTCATCCCCGGGGACGACAGCTTTATGCGGGTGGTGACCAACTACTCCGGCGCCGACGGGAAGGTGCGCCTCGTGTGCGTGGGCCACGTCCTGCTGGAGGAGCACACCGGCCACGCCATCGGCAACCACGCGGTGATCATCACCGAACCCGAGCCGGAGCTGTGCGAAAAGCTGCGGGGCTTCCTGGAGGCCATCGGCTTTGTGGGCTTTTCCAACTTCGACATCAAGTACGACCAGCGGGACGGCAAGTTCAAGGCCTTTGAGATCAACTGCCGCCAGGGCCGCAGCAACTACTACGTCACCGGCGCGGGGTACAACCTGGCCAAGTACCTGGTGGAGGACGTCATCGAGCACAAGCCCTGCGCCCTGACCATGACCCAAAACCGCCATCTGTGGTGGGTCATCCCCCCCAAGGTGGCCTACGACTACGTCAATCCCCGGTACCACCAGGAGATGCGCGCCCTGGAGCGGGCCAATGCCGCGGTCAACCCCCTGTTCTACCGGCCGGACAACGGCCTGATGCACAAGCTGCGCATCCTCCGGGGCCAGCACCGCTACGTGGGCTGGTATGCCTCGTGCATGGAGAAAGTAAAATGACAGAACAGCGCCTCGGCATTTTAGGCGGCATGGGCCGCCCCACCCGGCTTGCGCCGTGCGGGGACCCCGGTGATCTCATCTGCTCGGGGCAAATGAATTGCCCCGGCATCAAGGTTTTGGCCTTCGGCCAAAACGCTTGGGGCGCCGCACTCGCGGCGTCGGGTCCCATGCCGCTACATGACAGGAGGGACGGGTATGTCTGAACAGCGCCTTGGTATTCTGGGCGGCATGGGGCCCCAGGCCACCCAGGACTTCTACCAGCGGATTCTGGACCGTACCGACGCCTCCTGCGACCAGGAGCACCTGCCCACCCTGATCTGGAGCGATACCTCCATGCCCGACCGCACCGCCGCCATCCTGGGCGGGGACGTGGAGGGCTGCTACCGCCGCCTGCTGGACGGGGCCAGGCTGCTGGAGCGGGGCGGCTGCACCGCCCTGGCCATCCCCTGCAACACCTCCCACTACTTTGCCGACCGGCTTCAGGGGGATATCGCCATCCCCCTCATCCACATGCCCCGGGAGACCGTGGCCGCGCTGGCGGCGGACGGGAAAAAGCGGGCGGGTATCCTGGCCACCGACGGCACGGTTCAGACCGGCATCTACCAGAGGGAGTGCGCCGCCCGGGGCATGGAAGGCGTGACGCCCCCCGCCGACGTGCAGAAGCTGGTCATGAGCATTATTTACGACGAGATCAAGCGGGGTGAAAAGGGCTCCCGGGAGAAGTTTGCGGCCATCGACCGCTGGCTGCGCGGCTCCGGCTGCGACGCGGCCATCCTGGGCTGTACCGAGCTGTCCGTCTACCGCACCTACCACGGCCTGCCTGACTACTACCTGGACGCCATGGAAATCCTGGCGGAAAGGTGCATCACCGCCTGCGGCTATAAGCTGCGCATGGTATAGGGGAGAGCAGCGGGTGGGTGTGGGCACCCGCCCCTATGTTTACGCCCCGCAAGAGCGACACAGTAGGGGCGGAGACGAGCCCCGCCCCTGCGCCTTTGTACCCGAAGGGGCCGATGCCCACATCGGCCCGCGCGTTCGGCCTTCCAAAAAATGATTGACTGGTGGTGAATCCGTATGTCCAACCGAACCCGTCTGCCCCTGGGGGACTATTATCAGCTCTTGCTCCGCCATGGACTGCTGGCGGACGCGGCCCCCCTGGCCGCCGACCTGACCCACCCGGTGTCCCTGGTGTCCTGTGACTCCAAGCTGGTCATCCCCAACACCCTCTTTGTCTGCAAGGGGGTCAAATTTAAGGAGGAGTACCTCCGCTCCGCTATGGAACAGGGGGCCTTCGCCTATGTCAGCGAGCGGGAGTATCCCGCCGTCCCCCTGCCCTGCATCCGGGTCACCGATATCCGGCAGGCCATGGGCCTCTTGGCCGACCGGGCCTACGGCCATCCCTCCGGGGCGCTGCGGATCACCGGCATCACCGGCACCAAGGGCAAGACCACCACGGCCTATTATATCAAGTCCATCGTGGATGCCTGGCTGGCCGGACAGGGCCACCGGGAGAGCGCCCTGCTGTCCACCATCGTCACCGACGACGGGGTGGAGCGCAGGCCCGCCAAGCTGACCACGCCGGAGCCGCTGGATCTCCAGCGCCACCTCTGGAACGCGGTGTCGGCGGGGGCGGATTATCTGACCATGGAGGTATCCAGCCAGGCCCTCAAGTACGGCCGGGTGATTGGGGTGGAGCTGGCCTGCGCGGTGTTTCTCAATATCGGGGAGGACCACATCTCCCCGGTGGAGCACCCGGATCTGGAGGACTACCTCAACTCCAAGCTGCTGATCTTCCAGCAGGCCCGGAGCGCCTGTGTCTGCCTGGACTGCGACCATGTGGAGCGGGTGCGCGCCGCGGCGGCCGCCTGCCCCCGGGTGGTGACCTTCTCCCAGAAGTTCCCCTCCGCCGACGTGTACGGCGCCCAGGTGCGCAAGGAGGGGGACCGCATTGCCTTCCATGTGCGCACCCCCCGCTATGAGCGGGAGCTGGCCATTTCCACACCGGGCCTGTTCAATGTGGAAAACGCCCTGGCCGCCGTGGCGGTGGCGGAGGCCTACGGTATCCCTGCCGACGTGGTGGCCGACGGACTGGTGCGGGCCTTCGTGCCCGGCCGCATGGAGCACTACGTCAGCGCCGACGGGCAGATTTCGGTGATTGTGGACTACTCCCACAACGGCATGAGCCTACAGAACGCCCTGCGCTCCGTCCGGGCGGAGTACCCCGGCCGGGAGCTGACCGTCCTCTTCGGCTGCACCGGCGGCAAGGGCATCGACCGCCGGGAGGGCATGGGCAACGCCGCCGGAGAGTGGGCCGACCGGATTATCCTCACCGAGGACGACCCCGGCCCCGAGGAGGTGGAGGCCATCTGCGCCGATATCGGCGTGTTTCTCGCCGCCCACGGCAAGGATTACACCGTGATCCCCAACCGGGAGGCGGCGGTGGAGACCGCCATCCTGGGCGCCCGCCGCCCGGCGGTGGTGCTGCTGGCGGGCAAGGGGTGTGAGGAGGCCCAGAAGCGGAAGGACGGCCCGGAGCCCTGCATCCCGGACGGGACGCTGGCCCGGCGGGCGCTGGACAAGTACAATGCTGGATAAGTGGTTCGCAGCCGCCGGGGCCGCCGCCTGGGGCGGCGTGGCCTTCCGGCGGCTGCTTCCGTTTTTGTCCACCGGTGCCCGGGAGAAGGTGGAAACCCTCTGCCCCGCTCCAGAGACTGTCCTGGTGGCGGCCTTCCCCTACTACGCCGGGGAGCGGCCGGGCAACCTGTCCCTCTACGCCCGGGGGGAGGACTACCACCGGGTGCTCACCCGGCGGCTGAATACGGTGTGTGATGCCCTGCGCCGGAAATACCCGGGGGAATCGTTTGTCCCCGCCGCCGACAACTCCCCCCTACCGGAGCGGGAGGCCGCCTGGCTGGCGGGCATCGGCCTGCGGGGGAAAAACGGCCTGCTGATCCTGCCGCCCTACGGCACCTATGTATTTCTGGGTACCATTCTCACCGGGGCGGCGCTGGACGTGCCGGAGCGCCCCGCCGCGCCGGACTGCCCCGACTGTGGGGCCTGCCGGGCGGCCTGTCCCGCCGGGGCCCTGGGGGAAGGGGGGGCGGACGTGTCCCGCTGTCTGTCCGAGCTGACCCAGAAAAAGGGGGCGCTGACGGAGGAGGAGACCGCCCGGCTGAGGGTCCACCCGTTGATTTGGGGCTGTGACTTCTGCCAGCGGGCCTGTCCCTACAATGCCGCCCCGGCCCACTCGCCGCTGCCCGAGTTTTCCACATCTCTGGTAGACGCTCTGGAAAACTCCGATCTCGAGGGGCTCACCAACCGCACGTTCCGGGACAAGTACGGGGACCGGGCCTTCGCCTGGCGGGGCCCCGGCCCTCTGCGGCGCAATCTCGGGCTGAAAGAGGAATAAAACCGCCTTTCCCGTCCAAACTAGCAGTAAAGTTTGGGAGAAAGGCGGTTTTGTCATGCAAGTACGCGATCTTATGAACCCCAGCGTGGTCTCCATCACCCCCAGCGAGTCGGCCTCCCTGGCGGCCCGGCTCCTGTCCCGGCACAACGTGGGCTCCCTGCCCGTCTGCGGTGAGGACGGCGGCCTGCGGGGCATTGTCACCGACCGGGACATCATCCTGCGCTGCGTGGCGGCGGAGGAGGACCCCCTCAAGACCCAGGTGAAGGACATCATGACCCGCAACTGCGCGGTGGTGTCCCCCGACGACGACGCCAGAGAGGCCACCCGGATCATGGCGGCCAAGCAGGTGCGCCGCCTCCCCGTGCTGGAGGGGGGCAAGGTGGTAGGGATGGTCTCTCTGGGGGATCTGGCCCAGTGCCGCCAGTTTGACATGGAGGCCAGCAAGGCCCTCTGCGAGATCTCCGACCAGGTAAAGCACGGCTACGTGGAGTAGTCGTTTCCCCGGCAGACTGAAAAACCGCCCCCGGAGCATGCTCCGGGGGCGGAAATCATGTTGCGGCAATCAGCCCTTTTTCTTGGAGGCCTCGCGCATGCGGGCCGCGTGGTCCAGCAGGCGCTTGCGCAGGCGCAGGGATTCGGGAGTGACCTCCAGCAGCTCGTCATCGGCCAGAAACTCCAGGCACTGCTCCAGGCTCATCTGGCGGGGCGGGGTGAGCCGCAGGGCGTCGTCGGAGCCGGAGGCGCGCATGTTGGTCAACTGCTTCTTTTTGCAGATGTTAACCGAGATGTCCTCCTGCTTGGGGGTCTCGCCCACCACCATGCCGGCATAGACGGGCACGCCCGCGCCGATGAACAGCACACCACGCTCCTGGGCGTTGTAGAGGCCGTAGGTGACGCTCTCACCGGTCTCGAAGGACACCAGGGAACCGGAGTTGCGGCGCTGGATCTCGCCCTTCATGGGGGCATAGGAGTCAAAGACCGAGGCCATGATGCCCTCGCCCTTGGTGTCGGTAAGGAACTCGTTGCGGTAGCCGAACAGGCCGCGGGAGGGCACCAGGAACTCCAGCTTCATCCGATCACCCACCGGAGTCATCTCCAGAAGGTCGCCCTTGCGGGCGCCGATCTTCTCGATGACCGCGCCCACGCTGTCGCTGGGTACGTCCACCACCAGACGCTCCACCGGCTCGCACATTTTGCCGTCAATCTCCTGGTAGAGCACGCGGGGGGGGGAGACCTGGAACTCGTAGCCCTCCCGGCGCATGGTCTCGATGAGGATGGACAGGCTCATCTCGCCCCGGCCCGCCACGTTGAAGGCGTCGGTGGAGTCGGTCTCGGTGACCCGCAGGGACACGTCCTTCATGGTCTCGCGGAACAGCCGCTCCCGGATCTGGCGGGAGGTGACGAACTTGCCCTCCTTGCCCGCGAAGGGGGAGTCGTTGACGGAGAAGGTCATCTCGATGGTGGGGGCGGAGATCT
>ENA-ORUM01002189-ORUM01002189.1-human-gut-metagenome-genome-assembly--contig:-NODE-2189-length-12036-cov-2.637426_pt1 | contig 12036 bp, 9 predicted proteins | sample MGYA00242083_ERZ509217 | MGnify/ENA primary metagenome ERZ509217 (study PRJEB26280, sample SAMEA2338831) | human gut metagenome | biome: human gut; feature: human-associated habitat; material: faeces... | reverse complement strand
AGTACCATTTCCTCCCCTATCTTCCGGGTACTGGAGAGGTATGGAAAGATATCCAGTATTGTGTAACTCCGGGAGAAGTTCATCTGGTTCCTTCTTTCATCCATCAGGTAATCGATATTGGCAACCGTATTGTAGATATTTCTACTATTAACGAGCTGATCGCCGTTTTCAAACTTCCTTCCAGCCTGGCCGATGAGGTTACAAAAAATTACTTAAACCATATTATCCAGATACAGAAGCTTTCCAACCAGCAGTTAAGCCAGGCTCTGGATATGAAAGAGATCACGCGGGGAATTTTGGAGAATGCCTCAGAAGGCCTGTGCCTGCTAAACCAGTCCGGCAAAATAGAGCTGTGTAATTCCCTTTTTCTGAGGATGACCGGGATCAAAGAACGGGATATTCAGGAAAAAATTTTTTCAAGATTGTTAGAAGAGGCCGGGATCATTTACGATTATCCCAGCCAGAATGACGGAATTGCTGTACACAATGGAGAAGAAGCTTTCCGCATGTGGTTTCAGGACTTCAGCATTGCAGACAGCCGTCAGGTACGCCTGATCCATACAAACCCACTCCAGGATGCCCAGTTTCCTACCCGTATTACGAAATTATGCGATTTCAGTTACTTTTCTACTGTAAACCCACTGCAGCTGCATATGTTAGACACAGCACGAAGAGTATCTGTCAATGATTTTCCTATTATTATAGAAGGGGAAAGCGGCACGGAAAAGGAACTTTTAGCCCAGGCCATCCATTTAAATTCCCGCCGTCACGACGGGCCATTTATTTCCCTAAATATTTCTTCCCTGAAGTCAGAGTCCGCTGAAGCAGCCCTCATTGGCAGCCATGAACAGCAGGAAAATGGTGTCCGTAAAAAAACCGGCGCACTGGAAGCTGCAAAAGGCGGAACACTGCTGATCAATAATCTTCAGTATGCAGATTCAGAACTGCAGCGCCTTCTTTTAAGTATCTTAAAAAATGGCTTTTTTATCCCGCTGGGAAATAATTGTTCCCCCCAGCCTCTGGACCTGCGCCTGATCGTTACCTCTGTCAGCGATCTGTACTCCCGCGTTCTGGAAGGGAAATTCTTAGATGAGCTGTTTTTCCTGTTAAGTACGGTATCTTTGTATACCATTCCTTTTAGACAGCGCAGAAATGATATCCCCCTGCTTCTGGAAACCTTCTTAAAACGGGCCTTCCAGGAACCGGGACTGACCTCCAAACAGCTGCTTACAGAGCCGGTACTCACTTTCTTAAACCAGTACGACTGGCCGGGAAATGTACTGGAACTTAAAAATGTTTGTACTTACTTTTCCTGTATCTATCACAGAGAACCACTGTCTTTAAGTGATCTGCCGGGCTATATTTTAAATCAGATCCGCAGGCGTGAACAGCAGCTTGATATAACAGAGCACCGGATCTTATCCCTGATCGCTGCTAATCCCCGCAGCGGACGTTCTTTCCTCTGCGACAAGCTAAATGAAGAAGGGCTGCAGCTGACCCAGGCCAATATCCGCACCAGCCTGCAGCGGCTGGCAAATGCCGGATATATTAAGATCCACAGGACCCGGGGCGGCTGTGAGATCACAGAACTGGGAGCACTGGTAAATACACAATAATCCCGTATGCTGATGCCAAATATGTCAAGATCAACTTTACAAAGCTACTCTAATTCTGTGCCTCTGCTTGTTTAAAACCTGACGTTCCAGAGCCGTCTGTACTGGAGGGCTCTGGTTCCTGATGAGATTCACACCAGATATCGTACCAGAAAAGACAGGCATCCTTCCATGCAGACTGGGCAGTTTCATATTGCTCTGTAAGAGCAGCCATTTCTCCCTCTGCCGGTTCTTCCCTGTCCCCAGACCAAAACTGCTTATTTTCAGCATCTGCTGTCTCACACCAGTGTTCCAGCTCCCATTCTTCTCTATTTCCATTTTTTTCCAGAATCTGCTGATACAATGACGCTGCACGCTCTGCAGCATTTTCTATAGCCTCTGCAGCCAGGCGCAGTCTCCACTGGTCATAAGCTTCTTCCTCCGGGATCTCCCGCAGCCTGTGACGTTCTGCCCTTGGCACAGCTTTTAAACCTTCGATCAGTGCCTGTTCCTCTGCTTTGATACGGGCCGCCAAAGGCTCTCCGGAAGCTTCTTTTTCCTTCCGCTCCAGATAATGCTCATATCCAAAAGGATAATAAAAAGCAGCGTTATTTTCAAAAATAAGCACAGACCTGGCTACCTGGCGGATAAAATACCGGTCATGGGATACAAAAAGAATGGTGCCTTCATATGCCTGGAATGCTGATTCCAGGGTCTCCTTTGCCTGAATGTCCATATGGTTGGTAGGCTCGTCCAGGATCAGGAAATTTGGCCGGCTCTGCAAAAGTTCTGCCAGTACCAGCCTTGCTTTTTCACCACCGGACAGGTCATCCACCCGTTTTGCACCATCCTTCCCTTTAAAAAGATAGGCGCCTAAAATAGTCCTCACTTCCTTATCCGTCAGAGACGGAAACAGGTCTGAAAAATGTTCCACCACTGTTTTTTCTGACTGGATCGCCGCTGAATACTGGTCAAAATATCCAATGGTAATATTATTTCCCAGTGAACAGTCTCCTGCTACAGCAGGCAGGAAACCTGCCACTGTCTTTAAAAATGTAGTTTTTCCAGAACCATTTACACCTAAAAGCCCGATCTTCTGGCCTTTGCGTATACGCAGGCTCAGTTCTAACAGGGGATGTTTATCATAACCGATCTTTAAATGCTCTGCTTCAAAGACCCACTTACTTCCTGATACCAGCGGAGTGATCGTCCCTGTAAAAATATGTGCCATATCTTCCCTTGGCTTTTCCACAGGATGCATCCGCTCTAATATCTTCTTCCTGGAACGGGCGAAAGCGGCCTTTGAAGGCTTATTTTTAAACCTTTTGATCAGTTCTTCCTGACGTTCTATCTCCTCCTGCTGGCGCAGATATGACTTCATCTGGATCTCATAGTTTTTACGTTTCTGTTCACGATACTGGGTATAATTTCCCGGATACCGGGTGGTCTTCCCCTGATCCAGCTCATAAATAATATCCGCAGTACGGTCCATAAAAAAGCGGTCGTGGCTGACCATGACTACAGCTCCCTGATACTGCTTCAGATAACCTTCCAGCCAACAGGCTGTTTCCATATCCAGATGGTTCGTAGGCTCATCCAGCAATAACAGATCCGGCTTTTGAAGAAGAAGCCGGATCAGGGCGATCTTAGTCTTCTGGCCTCCGGAAAAGGCTGCTACAGAACGCTTTTTGTCCTCTTTCTGAAATCCCAGACCTGTAAAAAGGGTGTCATATTCCCGCTCATATTCAAAACGTTCCCTGTCAAAAAGGCCTTTTGTAGGACAATGAAGCATCATAAGCTCTTCTACTGTCCGTTCTTCCTCTGCCAAAGCCTGCTGTCCAAGCATCTCCACCGTCAGCTGTCTGGAAGCCAGGATCCCCAGTCCCTGACGTCTGTCATCCCGGTCCAGGCTCAACTCTCCTGCGATCAGCCGCAAAAGCGTAGTCTTTCCCGCGCCATTTCTTCCAACTACTGCAATTTTCTGATTTCCCTGTATTTCAAAATCAATATGGGATAATATAGTTTCACCGCCTAAGGTAACGGTGCCGTCTTTTATCTGGTATTTCATGATGTAAACCTCATATTCCTGCAAATGATCCACAGCTATACTAGTATAGCGAAACAGCGGCTCTGATGCAAGTGTGGCACCTGTAAATCGAAAAAAGTCCCCTTTCTGTGGCAAAACTTCCACAGAAAGGGGACAAATTCACAAATCGGACATCGGATATGTTTTTATGCAAATGGATTTTCTGTCTTATAAAGCATTCCTGCCGGCTGGTTAAAGCCGATTTCTTCTACATCAACGCCAATATACTTAAATACCTCATACAGGCTCTTGCCGAAGTGACCGAATGCAACTGCACCGTGATGCGGGAAGCCCTTCTCGATCAGTACATGACGGTAGAAACGTCCCATCTGGGGAATTGCAAAGATGCCGATGGAACCAAATGACCGGGTTGCCACTGGCAGTACCTCGCCCTGTGCTACATAAGCGCGCAGAATGTTGTCAGCTGTACTCTGTAAACGGTAAAACGTAATATCACCAGGCATGATATCACCTTCCAGAGTTCCCTGTGTAACTTCTTCCGGAAGAGAACGGGCCATTATGAACTGATACTTCATTTCACAGAATGCCAGCTTCCCTGAGTTGGTATTTCCACAATGGAAGCCCATGAAGGTCTCCTTTAAATCATAGTTAAATTTGCCCTTGATATCCTCATTGTAAAGGTCTTCCGGTACAGAGTTGTTAATATCTAAAAGGGTTACTGCGTCCTGGCTGATACAGGTTCCGATAAATTCACTTAATGCACCATAAATATCTACTTCACAGGACACTGGAATGCCGCGTCCGGTCAGGCGGCTGTTTACATAACAGGGGACAAAGCCAAACTGGGTCTGGAATGCAGGCCAGCATTTTCCTGCAATGGCAACATATTTGCGGCAGCCTCTGTGGTCACGGATCCAGTCTGATAAAGTAAGCTCATACTGGGCCAGCTTTGCCAGGATCTCAGGCTTTTTATTTCCTTCTCCCAGCTCTGCTGCCATATCTGCTGCTACTTCTGCAATTCTTGGATCACCTGCATGCTTATTATATGCTTCAAACAGATCAAGCTCTGAGTTTTCTTCAATCTCAACCCCAAGGTTATACAGCTGTTTGATCGGGGCATTGCATGCCAGGAAATTTAACGGTCTTGGGCCAAAGCTGATGATCTTCAGATCCGACAGACCGATAACGGTTCTTGCAATTGGCAGGAAATCATGGATCATATCTGCGCATTCTGCTGCCGTTCCTACAGGATATTCAGGGATATAAGCCTTGATATTTCGCAGCTGAAGATTATAGCTTGCATTTAACATACCGCAATATGCATCGCCTCTGCCGGATACCAGATTATTTCCGGTCTCTTCTGCTGCTGCAACAAACATCTTTGGCCCTTCAAAGTGTTTTGCAAGTAATGTTTCAGAGATCTCGGGTCCGAAGTTTCCAAGATAAACAACTAAAGCATTGCAGCCCTCTTTCTTAATATCTTCTAATGCCTGTACCATATGGATCTCACTCTCTACGATACAGACCGGGCACTCATAAATGTCCTCTGCCTCATATTTTGCCTTGTAAGCATCTACCAGGGCTTTTCTGCGGTTTACAGATAAAGACTCCGGGAAACAGTCACGGCTGACTGCCACAATGCCAATTTTTACTTTCGGGATATTCTCAAACATGTTTTTTCCTCCATATTTACAGGTCTGCTTCACCACAGCCCTTATTTATTCTCTTAATGCCCCTATGCTCTTTCTAATGTTTTTGTAATTCTGCCTTTTAAACTTCTATATTTTCACCTTTCAGTCCAATAAAACTGCCCTCAGGAAGTCCGCCTTCTTCATGGCCGATAAGCCATTTATTCACAGCTGCCAACAGTTTCTCTTCACCACTCTTATTTTCCGGTCTGTGGCTTAATTCACCGTTTGTCCCCTTTGGAAGGACCACTACGCAGCGGAAACCTTTAGCACTGGTCTGACATGGCGCATAATGAAGAGTAGTTGCATACACTTCGATCATAGTACCTGCCGGAACAAAAAATGCTTTTACCTTAGATGTATCTAATGTATGATCATCTTCTATTTCCTCTTCTTTGGCCAAAAGCAGTACCATATCAGTGACTGCAATATTAATCTCTGAATCCCTGTGATATTCCAGTGCATTTAATCTGCGGTTATGTCCGTTACAGTAACCGATCTGGACAGGCATCTGGCCGTAAACCCCGTCTGCCAGTTCTTCTGCGATCTTTAACTCTTCCAGTTCCTTTACGGAAGCCACATACACCACATCATCCGGACATGGGGTTTCTTCCATTTTCTGTAAAATTTCTTTCAGGTCATAGCCTTCGATGACCTTGCCGTACTTTTTAAATTCCGTATCCATTACACTTATCTGTTTGATCATGATAATTCTGCCAGCTCCTTATAATCATTTTTCAGACTTGTATACACTTTCTGGTACAATCTGTGATATTTTTCATAAACAACCACTTCTTCTGCCTTTGGTTCTGTGCTGTCCCTGGATGTGATCAGCTGGTCACATGCCTTTTCCACACTTTCATAAATACCGCAGGCAACACCTGCTAAAATGGCAGCTCCCAGTGCCGGGCCTTCATCCTGCACTATACGTTCCACAGAACAGTTGTACAGATCTGCTAACATCTGACGCCATACCGGGCTTTTTCCACCGCCTCCGCAGGCTTTCATACAGTCTACCCGGATCCCCATTTCCTTAAGTATCTCATTGCAGTCACAGAGAGAATATGCAACACCTTCCATGACGGCCCGCAGCAGATTCTTTCTTGTATGGATGGCAGACAGTCCGAAAAATACGCCTCTGCAGTCCGGATCAAGGTGAGGAGTCCTTTCTCCCATTAAATAAGGAAGATACAACAGACGGTTGCTTCCCGGTGCTACAGCTGCCACATCTTTATTGATCTGGTCATATACATCTGCGCCTGTTTCCTCTGCCTCTTTTACCAGATCCTGGCAGAACTGATCCTTGAACCATTTTAAAGAAAGACCTGCTGCCTGGGTCACGCCCATCATATGCCATGCCCCTGGTACTGCGCAGCAGCAGGTATGGATCCTTCCCTTTGGATCAATGGCAGGCTTGCTGGTATGGGCAAATACAACACCTGAGGTACCAATGGTTGTAAAGGCAGTCCCGTCTTTTACAACACCGGTTCCCACTGCTGCTGCTGCGTTGTCACCGGCACCGCCTGCTACCATACATTTTTCAGAAAGACCTGTCCTTTTTGCCACATCCGCAAGCAGTGCCCCTGTTGCTTCACAGGATTCATATACCTTTCCTAAAAGATCCTTATCAATATTTAATGCTTTCAGCACTTCATCTGACCAGCAGCGGCCCGGAACATCTAAAAGCTGCATACCGCTTGCATCAGAAACTTCTGTGGCAAATACACCTGTCAATATATAACGGATATAATCCTTGGGCAGTAAAATATGACGGCAGCGGTTATAATTTTCCGGCTCATTCTTCCGTACCCAGAGGATCTTTGCAGCAGTCCAGCCGGTCAGCGGCGGATTTGCAGTAATCCGGATCCATTCTTCCCTGGGCATGATCTTTAACATGTCCTCTACCTCTGCTCCGGTCCTCTGGTCGCACCATATAATAGATGGACGGATCACTTCTCCCATCTCATCTAACATGACCAGACCATGCATCTGTCCGGAAATACCGATTCCCTTTACGTCATCTTTGCCTGCGCCTGACTTGGAAATAACTTCTTTTATAGTATTAAGAACTGCATCTGCCCAGTCCTCAGGCCTCTGCTCTGCCCATCCGTTCTCTGGCTGATACAACGGATATTCCTGTGAAGCAGAGGCGGTCACTCTTCCATTTTCATCAAACAGCACTGTCTTTGTTGCGGAAGTCCCCACATCAATTCCCAAGAGATAATTCATGATCCCCCGATTCTCCCTTCTCTAAGCCAACTATATTCTAAAATGATTATAACTTATCCTAAACTATCATTCCAGAGCAATTCTTATCCTTATAATGTCACTTTCTTATCCTTTTATATTTTCTTATTATATGGTATATTTTATCTGTAAAAGGAGGACTGCCCAATGGCTCTTAAAGATTTTACTTATGAAATGGTCGTGCCAAACGAAGACCTTCCCTGCAAATTTTTTATTTTTGAAGGAAAAAACGGCAATTACCGCCGCGCCAACCACTGGCACCAGTCTGTAGAGATATTCCTGGTCCTGGAAGGAGAATTGAGATTTTATATTAATGCTTCCGTGCTTTCGGATCTTACGAATGACAATATATCAGCAAGTGGTGCTGTGTATACGATTACTTTGCTACGAGATGGAGAAGAATTTTATCGTGGTATAATTGGCGGGGTAGAAGGAACTCTCAAAGATCTGATCCCGGCTTCCTATTTTGCCCCTTATATGGGAAAAGAGGACTATGCTGTATTTATAAGCCAGTCCCAGGAGAAAAACCGTACTCTGGCCATTCTTATTGAACAAATGTATCATGTGTATACAAAAAAAGAAAAGGCTTATCTTTTAAAGATGCAAAGCCTTTTCTACGAACTTTTATACCAGATGACCACTAATTTTATGAAAACAGAAGCAGATGAGGGAACCTTACGGCAAAAACGGCACCTAGACCGTCTCTCCAGGATCACCTCTTATATGAAGAAACATTATAACCAGCCTATTACCCTGGAAAGTGTCGCTGAAACCTTTGGATTTTCCCCCAATTATTTGTCACGTATGTTCCGTCTATATGCAGGGATCAGCTACAAAACCTATCTTTTAAACCTGCGCACAGAATATGCTTTCCGCGAAATGCTCCACACTGACCGCAGTTTAAATGATATTGCCATTAATAATGGATTTCCAAACAGCCGTGCTTTTGCAAAATCCTTTTTTAAACGCTATGACTGTCTTCCCGGAGAATACCGCAGAAAAATGCAGCTTACTGCTTCTGACCCTTAAGTATCATCAAAGACAGATAAGGAATGTCATTTTCCTTTAATTCATTATAATCACAGATCAGGCGCTGCTCCTTTGTTCCTACCTTTTCCACCAGTACAAAGGAATTCTCCCGTCCGCTTTCTTTGATGGCTGTTAAGAGAGCTTCCTTATCAGAAGAAGGCTTCATAAATACTACATTGTCATGTTCTTTAAGAAGCTTTGTCAGGTCTTCTGGGCTGTTTTTCCGTACCGGTGCCACAAGCAGGTCCTCGTCCCAGGCTGTAAGAGGCGTTCTGGAAATAGCTGCTGATGCACAGAAAGACGGGATCCCGGGGATCACTTCTATCTCTGTCCCAAAAGCTTCTATATAAGGAAGAGTGTACATAAAAGTGCTGTATACAGAAGGATCTCCCAGCGTGATAAATGCGCCTGTTTTCTCACCTTTTAAATATTCAGAGATAATGCGGCCATTTTCCTGCCACATTTTTTTTAATTCATCCCCATGATAATGCATGGGATATTCCAGATCTACGATCCGGGCTTTACTGTCTTTTATGTGTTCTTTTATAATATCGAAAGCAAAGCTTCCCGCCCCTTTTTTCTTTTCCGGACAAAAGATCACATCTGCTTTCTGTAATATTTTATATGCTTTCAGTGTAAGCAGTTCCGGATCCCCCGGTCCTACTCCGATCCCGTATAATTTTCCCATTTTTTCCCAATTTCCTTTTATTTTTTCCAATCTTCTTTTATTTTTATCAATAGAACTATTTTAACAGCACTTATCTACCACAGCAAGGGATTTTTATGGTAAGATAGTCCTGTTATTATGAATGCTTTCTTGTTTTAAGAGAGCATATCATCTTCAAGGAGGAAAATACATTATGAAAAAATCCATGAAACTTCTGGCTATGGCCCTTGCAGGCACTTTTGTTTTAAGCGGCTGCGCAAATAACGCTGACAAACAGACTGCTTCTGCCGGGACAGCTGCCTCTACGACAGCTGCTTTACAAACCGCTGCTGAAACAACAGCAAAAAGCTCTGACGAAGCAGAAAGTTCCCAGAAAACTGCTGACCCGTCCACCGACGCTTCCAAAAACAGCGACAATACTTCTGTCCGTGTCGGCTCTTTAAAGGGACCTACCTCTATGGGACTGGCCCAGCTGATGGACCGTGCCAAAAAGGGCGAAACAGAAAATGACTACACCTTTACCATGGCTGGAAAAGCCGATGAACTGGTTGGTTCTGTTGCAAACGGCGATCTGGATATTGTTTTAGTACCTGCCAATGTTGCAAGTATCCTGTATACCAAGACCCAGGGCAATGTAAATGTGATCGATATCAATACGCTTGGTGTTCTCTATGTAGTTGCTTCTGATGACTCCATTTCCTCCATGAAAGACCTGAAGGGAAAGACCCTTTACATGACCGGAAAAGGTACTACCCCGGAATATGTAATGAACTATCTCCTTTCTGAAAATGGCCTTACAGATGGGGATGTTACTCTGGAATTTAAGTCTGAAGCTGCGGAAGTTGCTTCTGTATTAAAAGAAGATCCATCTGCTGTAGGTGTCCTTCCCCAGCCTTTTGCAACTGCAGCCTGCATCCAGAACGAAGCTTTAAAGCCGGTTCTTGACCTGACTGAACAGTGGAACCTTTTAAATAAGGAAAACGGAAGCCAGTTAGTAACAGGCGTTACTATTGTACGCAGTGACTTTTTAAAGGAACATGAAGATGCAGTAAAACTGTTTATAGAAGACCACAAGGCATCTGCTGCCTATACCAGCGAACATCCGGATGAGGCTGCTGAAATGGTAGCTGCACTGGGCATCGTTGAAAAAGCACCGGTTGCGAAAAAGGCTATGCCGGCCTGCAACATTGTATGCATTACTGGGGATGAGATGAAGTCTGCTCTTTCAGGCTATTTATCTGTACTGGAAGCTGCTGATGCAAAATCTGTAGGTGGACAGTTACCTGCTGATGACTTCTACTATCTTCCATAAATAACTTACAGGATCCTTTCCATAATGAAAAATATGATGAAAAAATATGGAAAAAACTGGATCTGCTGGCTGATCTGGATCGGGATCTGGCAGCTGGCAGATCTTTTTATCCATAACAATGTGATTTTTGCCGGACCTGTTAACATGGCAGTGACACTTGCCGGCCTGTTAAAAGATGGGGATTTCTGGCTAAGTCTGCTCCACTCTGCCTTTCGTATCTGTTCAGGCTTTTTAAGTGCTTTTTTCCTTGGTATCCTTCTTGGAAGCCTTGGGTGGGCCTTTCCTCTGGTAAAAGAATTTTTAAAACCACCTATGCTGATGATCCGCTGCGTACCAGTGGCCTCTTTCGTCATTCTGGCACTGATATGGATCGGATCAGAAAACCTGTCTGTTTTTATTTCCTTTCTGGTGGTCGTTCCTATGATCTACGGTGCCACACTGGCAGGACTTGAAAACATGGATAAAAAGCTTTTAGAAATGTCCCAGGTATTTTCCATGCCATTTCTGAAAAAAGTACGCTTTCTCTTTGTCCCGGCTGTCCACCCATATCTGATAAGCAGCTGCCGAACTGCCTTGGGAATGAGCTGGAAATCAGGAGTTGCAGCAGAAGTCATCGGTATCCCTAAAGCTTCCATTGGGGAACAGCTATACTATACAAAACTGTATCTGGATACTTCCGGGCTTTTTGCCTGGACCTTTTCTATTATCCTTATAAGCGCAGTTTTTGAATTAGTTTTCCTAACATTATTAAAGAAAGTACGGCACTGATATGGAACAGATCATTATTAAAAACCTGTGGAAATCTTATGATTCCCTGACCGTTTTGAAAAATGTGGACCTTACGCTGGACCGGGATCAGACTTACTGCCTGATGAGCCCTTCAGGAACAGGAAAGACCACTTTATTCCGCATTCTTATGGGGTTAGAAAAGGCAGACGAGGGAGAAATTGTCTGGAGTGCCAGTTCTGGTTCCTGTTTTGGCTCTGATAGGGATGTTTCCCGGCCTCTGCGTATTTCCACTGTTTTCCAGGAAGACCGGCTCTGCCCCACATTTTCACCTTTAGAAAATGTGTTGATGGTGCAAAAAGGAAAATCTTCTGAGTTTTCCATGGAAGAGATCCGCACCACTATGTGCCGTCTGCTGCCGGAAGAATGTTTAAACCGGCCGGTATCTACCTTAAGCGGGGGTATGAAACGACGGACTGCGATTTTACGGGCACTTCTTACTAAATCCGATATGCTTTTATTAGATGAACCATTTACGGGGCTGGATGAAGAAACGAAGATAGATGTTATAAGATTTTTACAGGAATACAGAAACAACCGTTTTCTACTGATCTCCACCCACCAGAAAGAGGATGTAGAATTGCTTAAAGGCATATTGATCACATTGTAATATTGATGATGTGAGTGTCAAAAGTAAATTTTGCCACTCACTGATGTAACCGGATTGC
>ENA-ORUM01002177-ORUM01002177.1-human-gut-metagenome-genome-assembly--contig:-NODE-2177-length-12114-cov-2.211294_pt1 | contig 12114 bp, 13 predicted proteins | sample MGYA00242083_ERZ509217 | MGnify/ENA primary metagenome ERZ509217 (study PRJEB26280, sample SAMEA2338831) | human gut metagenome | biome: human gut; feature: human-associated habitat; material: faeces... | reverse complement strand
ACAGCCGCCTTGAAATCGCCATAACCCTTGCCCTCGAATTCATGCTCAATCTCTTCGAAGGTCCGGCCAGTCACAGCAGAATAAATACCCATCAGATTGTTTACGCCGTCCTTACCTTCTGCGTAACGCACACAGGCGTCGCTGTCTGTAACTGCACGTTTAAATTTGCGCATGATGTCCTCCGGCTTATCCAACAGTGCAATACAACCATTGGCATTCTCGTCAGACTTACTCATCTTCTTGGTTGGGTCCTGTAAGGACATGACCCGTGCACCATTTTTGGGGATGTATGGGTCCGGAACAACAAAGGTAGGGCTGTACAAACCATTAAAGCGTTCTGCAATGTTGCGGGTCAGCTCCAAATGCTGTTTCTGGTCGATGCCCACCGGGACCAGGTCGGCCTGGTAGGCCAGGATGTCGGCGGCCATCAGCACCGGGTAGTCAAACAAGCCGGCGTTGATGTTGTCGGCGTGCTTGGCGGATTTATCCTTAAATTGGGTCATCCGGCTCAGTTCGCCAAACTGGGTGTAGCAGTTCAGCACCCAGGCCAGTTCCGCATGGGTGCGCACATGGCTTTGGATAAAGGCGATGCTCTTCTCTGGGTCAATACCGCAGGCCAGCATCAAGGCGTAGGCGTCCAGAGTGTTTTTGCGAAGCTTTGCCGGCTCTTGCCGGACGGTGATGGCATGCATGTTCACAATGCAGTAGGTGCAGTCGTAATCCTCCTGCAGCTGGGCCCAGTTGCGCACCGCCCCCAAATAATTGCCCAAGGTCATGACGCCGGTGGGCTGGATTCCAGAAAAAATCCGTTTCTTGCGCTCCGGCTGGGGAGCTGTGAGTTGTTGTTCCATAGCAGTTGCCTCCTGTTGATTGTTCATTGCCGCCATCCATTGGCAGGGGAATCAAAAATTAGCCAATCCACTCCCGGCTCAGATCGCCCAGGATTTTGCAGCCCTTGACGATGGCTTCCTCGGAAGGGGTGGAGAAATTGACCCGGAAGGACTGGCTGGAAGCGGATTCATCTGCCAAAAAGGCAGTTCCCGGCACCACCGCCACCCCCCGTTTGATCGCTTCGGCGGCGTAGGCCATCATATCCACCCCGTCGGGCAGGGTGCACCAAATAAACAGGCCGCCTTGGGGATGGGTGAAAGTCACTGCGGGGTGCAGGTATTTGGCTAGGGAATCCAGCATCAAATCCCGTTTTTTGCGGTATAACACCCGCAGGTCCTCAATGTGGGCGGGCAGGTCGTATTCAGCCATATACCGCTCGCAGATGTGCTGGGCCAAAATGTTGGTGTGGACATCGGTGCACTGTTTACCCACTGTGATTTTGGGGATGATATCCTTGTGGGCCAGCACATACCCCACCCGCAGGCCGGGGGACAGCACCTTGGAAAAGCTGCCGCAGTACAGGACGATGCCGTCCTCATCCATTGATTTAAGGGTCGGGACGTCTTCCCCCTCATACCGCAGGTCGCCGTAGGGGTTGTCTTCGAGAATCAGCGCCCCATATTGTTTGGCCAGGGCGTAGACCGCCTTTCGCTTCTCCAAACTCATGGTGATGCCGGTGGGGTTCTGGAAGTTGGGGATCAGGTACAAAAGCTTGACATTTGGGGTGGTCTTCAGGGCCCCCTCCAAAAGGGCCAGGTCGATGCCGTCCCCATCCATGGGGATCCCCTTCAGCTTGGCGCCATAGGAGCGGAAGCAGTTGAGGGAGCCGATGAAAGAGGGATCCTCACAGAGAATCACATCCCCTTCGTTGCAGAAGGTTTTACAGATCAGGTCGATTCCCTGCTGGGCGCCGGCCACCACCACCAGGTCGTCAAACTCCCGCAGGGCGTGGCAGCGGGTGTACATCCAGGTTTTGAGGGCCTCCCGCAGGGGAGGGTACCCTTCGGTGAGGGAGTACTGCAGAACCCCCACCGGGTTCTCCCGCAGCACCTTGGCGGTGATTTGGGCGATGGCCTCCACTGGGAAGGCGTCGGGGGACGGGTTCCCGGCGGAGAAAGCGATGATGCCCGGGTCGGTGGAAAGCTTTAGGATTTCCCGGATGGCCGATGGTTTGACGCCGGATATCCGGTCGGAGAAGGTTAGGTTCATGCAAAACACCTCTTTCTAACGATGGGTGGCTTTTCCCCAGCGATTTTGTTCCGCGACCATTGTATCAAATGAATTTAACATTGTAAAGCGCGAAACTATAGAAAAACGGATTTTCGTGTCTGGTTTGTAAAATGTAGCAGAAAGATTGCTTTTTTCCCCGAGAAACTTTATACTGTTAGTATGGCTCAATTTTGAAAAAAGTCAATGATTTTAAAAGATAGCGGAGGATTATTATGGCACTTGATATTTACTGCGGCTCTTTGGGCCGTTATTATGCCCATAACTGGTGCAATATTGAGGAGCAGAAAACCAAAGGCAAAGAACCCGGCATCGAGGGCGAGCGGATGACCGAACTGTGCAACCTGCCCATCAGCGCCGAGGAGACTGGCGAAGTGGTGCTCCAGTGGAAAGAGTACATCACCGGCCAGATCCAGGCCCACCACAACTGCCCGGTTGATTGGGCCGAGGACCTGAATGGCGACTACGCCACCGACCGCCTCTCCTGGGAGAATTTCGGCGCCCTCATCATCTGGGCCCTCCATGTGGAGATGGGCCGCAAAGCCCCCCTGCATCGCCTGGGCGAGGATTGGGACTGGACAAAGGAGCCGGTGTACCGCAAGTATGTGGACGAAAAAGATTACAAACCCCATTATTCGGCCATCATCACCGGGCCCCAGCTCTCTTTGCCGGTGGACGTGCCCTTTACCTTCACCGCCCAGTGCCCCAGCGGCAAGGTGATCCCCATGGCATCCAGCCTGCGGCAGCACGAGCAGCTCCTGGAGCTCAACGAAGCTTGCTGGAAGGCCACACCTGAGGAGATCCTCTCCTGGAAAGAGACCTACAAAGATGCCAGCATCCTGGAGGAGCGGGCCAAACAAGCCTACTCTGTCTACTATGCCTTGAGCAATTTCTGCATGGAGCACAATGTTCCCATGATGCTTGTATTCTAATATCAACCCACCGGCGGGAAGGAACGCGTTCCTCCCCGCCAATTTTTATACCGCTGCCCCAAAAGGGCCCCGCTTATTTTTATTCCTTTGCCCTACTAAACGGTGGGATTTGGGACATCTTAGTAACGAAATGATCAACAAGGAGTGTAACCGAATGAGATTGCAAAATAAAGTGGTACTGGTCACCGCCTCCACCCGCGGCATCGGCTGGGAGATTGTCAAAGCCTGCGCCAAAGAGGGCGCCGTCGTCTACATGGCGGCCCGCAACTTGGAAAAGGCCGAGGCCCAGGCCAAAGAACTGTGCCTGGAAGGCCACCGGGTGCGGGCGGTCTTCAACGACGCCTACCGGGAGGAGAGCTATGCCACCATGGTGGATGAAGTGGTGGAAAAAGAAGGCCGGGTGGATGTGTTGGTCAACAACTTCGGCACCGGAGACCCCAAACACGACTTCGATGTGGAACACACCGACTTTGAAGTGTTTATAGGTATCCTGCGGACTAACCTGGCCAGTGTCTACCTCAGCACCCAAAGGGTCATCCCAGTGATGAAGAAAAACGGGGGCGGCAGCATCGTCAATATCTCCTCCATTGGCGGCCTGTACCCGGATTTGGCCCGCATTGCCTACGGTATCAGCAAAAACGCCATCAACTATATCACCGAGAACTTGGCCGTCCAGGGGGCCCGCAGTGGCATCCGCTGCAACGCCGTGCTCCCCGGCATGACTGCCACCGAAGCGGTTTCTGGCAATATGAGCCCCGAGTTCAACGCCATGTTTATGAAGCACACCCCTATCCCCCGGATGGGCAAACCAGAGGAGATTGCCGCAGCTGTGGTCTACTTTGCCTCGGACGAATCCGCCTTTACCACCGGCCAGATCATGGCGGTCAGCGGTGGCTTCGGCCTGCCTACTCCGGTTTATGGCGACATGGTGGACTGGGCCAACAGAACCTAAACCAAAGTCTGATCGAAATAATCAAGAAGGACGGCTCCCTATGGGGCCGTCCTTTTTTATACAGTTGTGCCGCCCGTCAGCCACAGGGCGAAAAAGGCGCCCTTTTACTCCCTGTGGAGCATCCGCCCCGACTGTTCGACTAAATACTGCTCCCGGCTTACGGTATAACTATAGACAAGGGCGTACAAGGCCATACTGGCAACCAACAGGAGATCAACATCGCTCAAGGTGGGGTATGCCCCAATGCCCGCAAACCGGACTGCGGCAATCCCCGCCGCCAGAGGAGCGCCCAGCAGGAACACCCCATAGCCCAGGGGGACCGACCAGCGCCGTCCCCGATCCGGGTCCACCCCGCCCACAGCCCGGGCGTGGAACAACAGGAATAGGCAGGAAAACACTAAAAAGGCCACAAAAATCTTTTGATCCGAGATGGAGGAGAGCGCTGTAAACTGGGAAAACCTCTGGATCAGCAGCTGAAGAATCCACAGCACAGGGGCCAGGAGAAGCAGCGGCTGGAATCCGTTCTGCCGACTTCTGCCGAAGAAAAACAAGCCTCCAAAAACCAAGGAACTCACCGCCGCAGCCACCAGGCACACCACGGTACCTATCAACAGGCTGGCCCCTGTTTTGTTCCATACCTGAACCAGAAGCTGGCCCAAAGTACTCCAGGCGCTGGCCGCAGCCGAGAGGGCCAACAATATTCCAGCGGGCAGCAGGCAGATACGGCCCGATACAGGCTTTACATTTCGGCGGCTCTCCCTTTTGGGAAGCAGCAGACAGAGGATGGCCGCCCCCACCAGGAGGACATACAACCACCGCAGGGCCGTGCCCCCTTCATAAAACCCGGTAAAGGGGTCGATGCACTGGAGCTCCATGTAAATCCGCAAAGGGATGCAGAGCACCGCACATAAAAAGGTGATAACCCATAAAACAGCATCTTTTCTCCCCCTTTCCCACGACAAAGCGGACATAAAACCCCAATTAGTAACGCAATTTTACTCCAAATTATGTAAAAAGTCAATTTTGAGATAAGGAGGTTTTGCCGATGCGCATCGGACTCGCCTTTCTTCTGGCCTTTATCCTGCTTGTGGTGCTCATCCCCCTTTCGGTGCTGCGCTCTCCACCGGTTAGCCGACCGGTGGAGTCCCCCTCCCATATCACCCAGGAAGTACAGGGGGAGGCCTCCAGCGCCCCGGTTACCACCACCCGCCCAGTGGCCGACGCCGAGAGCTTTGCCATCTACAACACCGCCACCAGCAAGGTGGAGACGGTGTCGGTGCAGGATTATGTCCGGGGGGCAGTTGCGGCGGAGATGCCCCCTTCCTTTCACCTGGAGGCCCTCAAAGCCCAGGCGGTGGCCGCCCACACCTATGCCCTCTACCGGCAGAACCTCTCCCGCCTCTCCCCCGATCCGGTGATTCAAAATGCGGACTTCTCCGCCGACCCTGACCACGGCAAGGGCTATATGACCGAGGAGATGGCCCGGGAACGGTATGGCGATCAGTTTGAGCTCTATTGGTCCAAGATCTGTGAAGCGGCGGATTCCACCCTGGGGTATGTCCTCACCTACGACGGCCAGCCCATTCTGGCGGCATACCACTCCACCTCCAACGGGGAGACAGAGGATGCCGTCAACGTCTGGTCCGCCTCAGTGCCCTATCTCGTTCCGGTGGAGAGCGAAGGGGACCTGTTGGCCCCGGATTTTGCCACCACCGAAACCTTTACCCCCAAGGAGGTGCGGGCTCTATTTTCCACCGCTTACCCCAGCCTCACTTTCCCCGCCAGCCAGGAGGATTGGTTTGTGGTGAAGGAACGCTCCGACTCCGGCTATGTGACACAAATCCAGGTGGGGGACCAAATCCTCCACGGCAAGGAAGTCCGCCAGGTGCTGGGCCTCAAATCCTCCGATTTCACCGTGTCTTTCCAAAACGGGACCTTTGCCTTCCAGGTGGAAGGGTACGGCCACGGGGTGGGCCTCTCCCAATACGGGGCAGATTATATGGCCCGCCAAGGGGCCACCTTTGACGAGATTTTGACCCATTACTTCACCGGGGCCAAACTCTCCGCCGCCCAAAGCGAGGAACAGCCATAGAACGGAAAAAGCATCCCTTGGTAGGGATGCTTTTTAATATTGGAAAACAGCGTGAACTCCCCTGGCAAAGGAAATTCCCGGGCTTCCGGCCATTCTTGTGGGGCAAGAGGGCGGCTTTCCACAGCGGCTCCCCTTGTCCCGCTAGGGTTTGGCGATGAATTTATACCCCACCGACCGCACCGTTTTGATGTACCGGGGGTTGTCCGCATCGTCCCCCAACTTGGCCCGCAAGGTTTTGATGTGCATGTCTAGGGTGCGGGTCTCCCCCATGTAGTCGTAGCCCCAAATCTCCCCCAGCAGGTTCTCCCGGGGGACCACCCGGTTGCTGTTGAGGATGAGGAGCTTAAGCAGTTCAAATTCTTTGAGGGTCAACTCCAGGGGAGTGCCATCCCGGAACACCTCATGGCTGTCCACATTTAAGGTGATATCCGCCGCAGTGAGAATGTTTTCCCCCTTTCCGCCCCCCGAAGGATTGCGGCGCAGGGCGGCCCGCACCCTGGCAGTCAGCTCCAGCAGGCCAAAGGGCTTGGTGATGTAGTCATCCGCCCCCAGGTCCAGGCCGGTGACCTTGTCTACCTCCCCGGATTTGGCGGTGAGCATGATCACCGGCACCGGCCCAGTCCTCTGGTCGTTTTTGAGGATGCGCAGCGCCTCCATTCCGTCCATGCCAGGCATCATGATGTCCAAGAGGATCAGGTCAGGAAGCTCCCCGCGGATGGCGTCAAACATCCCGGCGGCGCCGTCAAAGCACTGGACCCGGTACCCATAGGATTCCAGGGTGCAGCGCAGCAGCTCCCGGATATTGTCGTCGTCCTCTGTGATGTAGATGAGTTTTGCCATTGCTAGCGCCTCGATTCCGCCGCCCGCGCGGCCGTATTCCATAGGGTCCTATCCAAAAAAGCCCCCTTCTCCCTCACCGGACAAAAAGATGGGCTTCCTCCAGCTGGGGCAGGGAGAGAAAAACGGTGAACCGGAACGCCTCCCCCGGATCGGTGGACTGATAGGAGGCCAAAAAGCCCTGGCTTTGCAGCCCCAGCAGAAAGGCGTCAGCCTCTTCTGAGCCGGGCGCCGTCCCCGTGAGGGCAATCCCCTCCTCCCCCACTTCTACCGCCTCTATGGAAACCCCATTTTGGTGGGCGAGGCCTGCGGAGGCGACGAAGACCCGCAGATCTTCCGGGCCGGGGATATAACCCTTGTCAAAGGCGGCCTGGATCTCCCCGCTGACAAAGTGGAGGAGCAAGGTATAAGTGTTTCGATCGGAGGCCAGCTGCAACAGGTCTTGCCCCTCCTCCGATTGGAGCTGAGCCGCCAAGACACTCTCCTTGGGGAGGGCCGGTTTTCCATAATGGTCGGCCAGAAACCGCCCCAGCAGCAGGGCGCTGGCCGCTAAAAACACCGCCAGAATGGGGAGCCACCAGGGGTTTTGGTACCGTTCCCCCTCGTTGGGGGGGCTATAGATTTCCTGTTTCATACATCAGCACCGAAAGGGCGGCCAAAGGCGCGGTCTCACACCGGAGAATCCGCTTGCCCAAACTGGCGGCCAGCAGGCCCTTGGCTTTGGCCTCCTCCACCTCCTCCCGGGAAAAGCCCCCTTCTGCCCCAATAAGGATGGAAACCTCCCCCGGCGCCCCTTGCAGCATCTCCCGCAGGGAAGCGGTGGCCTCCTCATAAAAGAGGATGGCAAGGGGGGCCTCCCCCATCTCGGACAAGGCCGCTTCCCAACTGTGCAGCGCCCCCACTTTGGGGACAATGCCCCGGCCGCATTGTTTGGCGGCCTCCAGGGCGATACGGGAAAGGCGCTGGATTTTTTTCTCCATGCTCTTACCATCGGGGCGGGAGATACAGCGGCTGGTCAGCACCGGGATGATCTCACAAGCCCCCAGCTCCACCGCTTTCTGGACGATTAGATCCAGCTTATCCCCCTTGGGAAGGGCCTGGTACAGCCGGACCCGGACAGTGGGCTCTGTCTCGCTGGGGCGGCGCTCCAAAATGGCAGCCGTCACCAGGTCGGGAGAAATTTCCTCGATGCGGCAGGTAAGGTCAATTCCCCTTAGGTCGCAGACGGTGAGGGGGTCTCCCACCTGCATCCGCAGGGATTTTTGGATGTGGCGGGCGTCCTCCCCCCGGAGGAACACCCTGCCGCTCTCTATTTCATCGCTGAAAAAACGGGGCATAGGCCTACTCCTTCCCAGCTTTTTTCAAGGTGATGGCCACCCAGCCCTTACGCTCCACCGTCTCCACAGGATAGAATCCTTCCTTTGCCAGGGCTTCCACCACATCCTGGTGGCGCTCAGCGATGATGCCGGAGGTAATCAGTACCCCATTATCCTTCAAAAAACCGTCAAAGGTGGGGGCCAGGGCGATGATGATATCCGCCACAATATTGGCGGTGATGATATCATAGCCGGAGCCGATCTCTTCCCGGAGTTTTTTGTCCCGCACCAGGTCGCCGGAAAGAGCCCGGTACCGGTCAGCGTGAACCCCGTTGACCGCCGCATTTTCCTGGCAGGTGCGCACTGCCACCGGGTCGATGTCCACAGCGGTGGCATTGGCTGCGCCCAGCAGAACCCCCCCAATGGAGAGGATGCCGCTACCGCATCCCATATCCAGGATGGAGCAGCCGGGCTTAATATTTTCCTCCAGCTGTTCCAAACAGAGCTGGGTGGTGTGATGGGTGCCGGTGCCGAAAGCCATACCCGGGTCAAGGGTGATCTTCACCTCGTTGGGGGCGCAGTCCACCTCTTCCCAGGAGGGGCAGATAACCAGCCGCTGGCCCAGCTTAATGGGGTGGTAATACTTTTTCCAGGCGGTGGCCCAGGCTTCTTCCTGGACGCTTTCGGTGTCGATCTCGTGGGGAATCCCCTCGCTTTGCAGCCGCTCGTGGAGGAAAGAAACCGCCTCTGCGGGGTTCTCCTCCGGGCTGATATAGATGTGGATTACCGCATGTTCCCGATCCTTTTGAAGCAGTTCTTCATCAATCAGGTCGATATGGGCGATTTTAGGCGCCTCGGTAACCAAATCAGAATAATCCTCAATGTAAATGCCGTAGGGGACCACCATCTGGGCGATGGCAGATGCCCCATCCACCCAGCGGGTGGGGATGTTAATTTTCACTTCGGTCCAATCCATGTAATTGCCTCCTCTATTCTGTGCTGGCAGCAGCCAGCTTTTGTTTTTTCGCTGGAATCACCACTGGGCGACCCACTCTGCCTTGATCTGCCACAGCCCGGCTTGGACGCTTCCCACACCGGTGCAATCCCCGGCTTTAATCCGCTCATGGTGGCAAAAAAGCCGCCCCCAGCTTTTTAAGATCTCCTGTTTCCACTGGGGATAAAAGCCGGTGAGCATCACCTGGTTTTCATTGGTCCCGCACTGGGTCAGCATCTGGTGGAACGCCTTTTCTTCCTTCTCTGTCTCCCCCAGGTACTTGAGGCAGACGATCTTATTCCAGTCATATAAGTCAAAGAGGACCGCCTCTTCCCGGGGGACATCCAAGGCTAGGACATGGCCGCCGCTTTGATCCATGCTGTACAAATCCTGAAACGCCCAATAGGGGAACTGGGCACAAACCGCTGGGCCTCCCCTACAAACCAACGGTAGGCGGTTAAAAAAATGGGGGCGCTTTCCTCGTATTTGCGGCGGACATACTCCTCTTTGGAGAAGCAGACGCCATCCCGCCGGATGGCCTCTAGCACCGCGTCGGTTTGACAGGTGTAGAGCCGTATTGTGCCACGCTGGTCACCCATTCCCATTTCACCTCCCAGATAGTCCCATATTTTGCTTTATTCCCCAAAATGATGCTGTCGTCAAACAGCCGGTCCCAACTGTCCACAATCTCCCGCTTGATCTCCGGGTAAAACTGGGACATGTAAGCTTTGGCGTCGCTGACCCCGTACTCCTCCAGGAGCGCCCGATGGCGCTTGGCGTCCTGGGGGTCCTTGGGGATATACGAATAATTGAGGATGGTCCCCCATTTTTCGATGTTGACAGGGGTGATGATGGCAGGATCCAGCTCCAGCTCCAGGATGACCGTCCCTTCACTGGGGAGCATGGTCGCCTCGCTTTGAAAAGAGACCCACACTGGGTAATCCGCATCTGGCGGGCGGTTGCCCGCGTCCGGCCCATGCTTGACCAGCCAGTCGTAAGCCTCCAGAACCAGATCCGCATGCTCCTGCATATCCATGGCGATGTACTGCCGTTTGGCGGTGTAGCGCCCGGTCTTCTTCAGCTCTTCCAACACGTTTTTATGCTGTTTGGTCCAAACTTTGATCTGTTCCATACTGTCCTCCCCAGCCCATGCAGGCTCTATCGCTATTATACGGGAAAAGCCCGCGGGAAACAAGGGGGCCGCCCTTGGTCTCCTCTTTCATTTGGGGGCTAAAAAACAGCGGGGGCTCTAAACAGAACCCCCGCTGCTATATTGCTTTATACCGTTTACTCGTCGCCTTTTACCGCGTCTTTGAGCCGCTCGAAGAAGCTTTTGCGCTTCTCATAGTTTTTATCCCCCGAGAGTTTTTCAAACTCTTTGAGGGCATCCTTCTGTTTGCCGCTCAGGTTGCGTGGCACCTCCAAGTTGACCCGGACATACTGGTCGCCCCGGCCCCGGCCGTTGACATAGCTGATGCCTTTGTTCCTCAGGCGGAACACCGTGCCGGGCTGTGTGCCCTCGGGGATGTTGTACTTCACCTTGCCGTCGATGGTGGGGACGACGATCTCATCCCCCAGCGCCGCTTGGGTGAAGGTGATGGGGATGTCGCACCACACATCGTAGCCATCCCGTTCAAACAGCGGGTCGGGCCGCACCGATACGGTGATGTTCACATCGCCGGCCGGGCCGCCGTTGATCCCCTGGTCGCCTTGGCCCCGCAGGACAAAGGTCTGGCCGTCGTCGATGCCGGCTGGCACGCTGACCTCCAGCTTTTTGGTCCGGCGGATCCGCCCCTGGCCTTTGCAGTCCGGGCAAGGGTCTTTGATCACCTTGCCTGTGCCGCCGCATTTGGGACAGGTCTTGCTGGTCTGAATCACCCCAAAGGGGGTGCGCTGCTGTACCCGCACTTGGCCGGTGCCCCGGCAGTCCGGGCAGGTCTCCGGGGAGGTGCCGGGTTTGGCCCCGGTGCCGCCGCAGGTGGCACAGCCCTCCAACCGGGTGACACTGATTTCTTTTTTACAGCCCAAAGCCGCCTCCATAAAGGAGAGGGGCAGGCTGATGTTGACATCGTTCCCCCGCAACGGGGCATTGGGGTTGCGGGCCCGCGTAGACCCGCCGAAGCCGCCAAAGCCGCCGGCTCCCCCAAAGAAGGATTCAAAAATATCCCCCAGGTCGTCAAACCCGAAGCCACCGGCGCCGTAAGCGCCCTGCCCTCCGCCATAGCTGGGGTCCACCCCAGCAAAGCCGAACTGGTCGTAGCGGGCTTTCTTCTCCTTATCAGAGAGGATTTCATAGGCTTCATTGACTTCCTTAAACTTCGCCTCGGCGTCCTTGTCGCCGGGGTTGAGATCGGGATGGTATTGCTTTGCCAACTTTCGGTAGGCTTTTTTTATCTCGTCGTCCGAGGCGCCCTTCTGGATCCCAAGGACTTCATAATAATCTCTTTTATCCGGCAAACTCGATCACCCTTTTGTCTAAAAATGTAGCCATATCCAGGTGTGCTGGCACCAGGGGCTTTCTTCTGCTGACAGCAGATGCCTCTAGTATAGCACAACCGGGCCGGTTTTGCTACGGCGGGGGAAAGATTCCCTCCCGTTCAGCAAAATAAGGCTGCAGGAAGCATTCCCGCAAGCCTTATTTTGTTGTGTTATCCGGTTACTTTTCGTCGTCTACTTCTTTGAAGTCCGCGTCTACAAAGCCGTCACCGGCCCCGGTGCTTCCGGCGTTGCCAGCTGCATTTCCGTCAAAACCTGCGCCTCCGGTGGGATCGCCCTGGGGAGCAGCCGCCTTGTAAATCTTCTCGGAAACCTCGTAGAATTTCTTCTGCAAATCCTCCTGTTTGGCTTTGATCTCCTCGGTGCTGGTGCCCTTC
>ENA-ORUM01002173-ORUM01002173.1-human-gut-metagenome-genome-assembly--contig:-NODE-2173-length-12121-cov-2.729156_pt1 | contig 12121 bp, 12 predicted proteins | sample MGYA00242083_ERZ509217 | MGnify/ENA primary metagenome ERZ509217 (study PRJEB26280, sample SAMEA2338831) | human gut metagenome | biome: human gut; feature: human-associated habitat; material: faeces... | reverse complement strand
ACATTATACACATTCATAAAATCCCCCACCCCTTATCTTACCGCTATATTCTATACTATAAATAACGGGGCATAGCAGAATAAGATTTTGATGATAATTCTTTATCATCAAATTTAGTTCTAAAAACTTATCCTCCGATTTTTTCAGTATAGAATTGTTCTTTATTCACCTTGACAAAAAAAAGCACATAATGTGCTTTTTTAGCTCAATGTACCATTTATACTGCAGCTTAATGTGACAACTGCTGTCTTAGTGTATATAACTACTCCATTTTGATATTTATTAGCTGTTGCTTTACCAATTGCCTTATTTCCACTTTTTGAAGACGATTTTGAAGATGATTATGATGACGATTTCTTCGAAGATGAAGAGGACGAAGAAGAGCCGGCAAAACCAGCAGAGAAAAAAGAAGAAGAATAAAAATAATCTGGAGGGCTGCGGATGCAGCCCTTTTTTCTTGTGTAACAGATAAAAGAAATAGAAAACTGTGAAGTTAATAAAATGTCAATGGAATCATGGACAATTTTATAGTTGATGAAATAAAAATGCGAGGAATTTATGAAAAAAGGACAAATCATAGAAGGCGTGATCGAGCGCGTAGACTTTCCAAATAAGGGAATTATCAGAACAGAGGATGGCAGACAGGTTATTGTAAAAAATACGATACCGGGACAGAAAGTGTCTGCTTCCATCAATAAAATCCGCAAAGGAAAGGCAGAGGGCAGACTTTTAGAGGTATTGGAAAAGTCACCGCTGGAAGGGGACAAAACAGGATGTGTCCATGCCGGGGAATGTGGAGGATGTACTTATCAGACACTTCCATACGACAGGCAGCTTGAGATGAAAGCAGAACAGGTAAAAAAATTAATGGATGATGTGATCGATCAGGAAAACCGGGATTACCAGTTTCTGGGAATCAAGGAAAGTCCAAGGCAGACCGGATACCGCAATAAAATGGAATTTTCCTTTGGGGATGAATTTAAGGATGGACCGTTAGCACTTGGAATGCATAAGCGTGGAAGCTTTTATGATATTGTGACGGTGGAAAACTGCCAGATCGTGGATGAGGATTTCAGAAAGATCCTGTCTGTCACACTTGCTTATTTTCGTGAAAAAAATATCACCTATTACCATAAACTGCGTCACACCGGATATTTAAGACATCTGCTTGTCCGTAAGGCAGTCAAAACAGGGGAAATATTAGTAGATCTGGTGACTACAACGCAGACGGATTTTCCGGGAATTGCCGCAGCACAGATGGATGAAGTTGAAAGTACGTTGAACAATGCACAGGAAAACGCATTTGCAGGAACGGAAGAGGAATTATTAGAGGGCTGGAAAGCTGCTCTTCTTGCAGCAGATTACAAAGGTATCATGACAGGTATTCTGCATACGAGAAATGACAATGTGGCAGATACCGTGACGAATGAAGGCACGGATGTTTTATATGGACAGGATTTCTTTTACGAGGAATTGCTAGGGCTTCGCTTTAAGATTACACCATTTTCCTTTTTCCAGACAAATTCTCTGGGTGCAGAGGTGCTATATCAGACTGCCAGAGAGTTTATCGGAGATGCACTTCCAAGCGGAACAGACGCAGATATTGCGGAACATGGTAAAATTGTATTTGATCTGTATTCCGGAACTGGAACGATCGCACAGATGCTTTCTCCGGTAGCTAAAAAAGTGATCGGTGTGGAGATCATTGAGGAAGCAGTGGAAGCAGCCAAAGAGAATGCACAGTTAAACGGTTTACATAACTGCGAGTTTATCGCAGGGGATGTACTCAAAGTCATTGACAGCATTGAAGAAAAGCCGGATTATATTGTACTTGATCCACCAAGGGATGGAATCAATCCAAAAGCTTTGGAAAAAATCATTCGTTACAATGTGCCTCAGATGGTTTATATTTCCTGCAAGCCGACCAGTCTGGCAAGAGATCTGGAAGTTTTACAGGCGAGAGGATATGAAGTGAAAAAGGTCTGTTGTGTCGATATGTTTCCTTCGACGTTTCATATAGAGACAATAGTTGCACTACATCGGACCGGTATGTAAAAATCCTGGATTTTAGGCACTTGAGAGGTTTTTCAGGTGAGGTATTGGATATGGATTATATAAAAGAAAAATTATATCAGCAGTTAGCAATTGACTATTGCTGTCAGGTTTCGGATATAAAGGATGATAAAAACCATTTTACGGAATATGAAAAACTGAAAGGCAGGAGACAGTTTGAAGAAGCGGCTGATTGTGTCTTAAAGGTGATTGCTGTAAATGGAAAGCTGATATTTACAGGAAAAAAGAGCATTATTGAGGTATGCAGAAAGCAGTTTTCCAACAATTCAGGTAACTGGTTTATGGATGCCTCAAATTTTAGAAAACGGGATGAAATTTTAATGAATGATGGATATAGGGTGAAAACAGCCCATCCGTTTTTTATTCCCAAAGATGATTGTGTGCACGAAATAAATGGTGTTAAAATAAAAAAATACAATCAGGAAGAAATTCTCCAATTTAAGGATGATGACAGGTTTGATGAAGCATTTTGTTTTAGCGAAGAGTCACCGGATGTACTTGCAGTTGCAGCGATTATAGATGATGAGATAGTCGGCATGGCAGGAGCCAGTGCAGACAGTTCTTCTTTCTGGCAGATTGGGATCAATGTAAACAAGAATTTTGAGGGCAGACATATTGCTTCGGGAATTGTATCAATACTTAAGGCAGACATCCTACAAAAAGGAATTGTGCCATATTATGGGACAAGTTTTTCCAATCTTGCGTCACAGCATGTTGCTGCGAAAGCTGGATTTGAGGTAGCGTGGGTGGAACTGATCACAGAAAAGACGGAGTATTGAGGGGAAATATACAGTTCTAAAAAAATACAAGATTGCAGCAATACTTGCAGAAGAAAGAAAAATCAGCACTCCATCACAAAAATGATGTGATATAGGTGCTGATTTTTATATCAATATAGAATTTACAGAAGCTGGACTCCATTTTCCTCGCACTGTGCGATCATATTTTCCGGCCACAGAGAGGACTGTACTTCTCCAATGTGCACTTTGCGCAGGAAGAACATACAGATACGGGACTGTCCGATGCCGCCGCCGATGGTGTATGGAAGTTCTTCGTTGATGATTGCTTTCTGGAAAGGAAGATCTTTTCTTTCTTCACATCCGGCTTTCTTTAACTGGGAAAGCAGAGCTTTTTTGTCAACGCGGATACCCATGGAAGATAACTCTAATGCGATATCAAGAACCGGATAATAAACAACGATATCTGCGTTTAAACTCCAGTCATCATAGTCAGGAGCACGTCCGTCATGGCGCTCGCCATTTTCCAGAACATCACCAATCTGCATAATGCAGACAGCACCTTTTGCTTTTGCGATGTAATACTCACGTTCCTTTGGAGTGTTGTCCGGGAACATGTCGGCTAATTCCTGGGTTGTGACAAAGAAAATGTCATGAGGCAGGATTTCTTCAATATAATCATACTGGATTGCCATATATTTTTCTGTTTTACGAAGGCATTTGTATACAACCTTTACGGTATCCATCAAAGTTGCAATGGTACGCTCATCTTTTTTGATGATTTTTTCCCAATCCCACTGGTCAACAAAGATAGAGTGGATATTGTCGGTGATTTCATCGCGGCGGATGGCATTCATATCTGTGTAAAGTCCTTCGCCGTAAGAAAAACCATATTTTTTCAAAGCATATCTTTTCCATTTTGCAAGGGACTGGACAACTTCAGCTTCCCTTCCGTTCTGTTCTTTGATATCAAATGTAACAGGGCGTTCCACACCGTTTAAGTTATCGTTTAATCCGGAATCAGGATCGACAAATAAAGGTGCTGATACACGGGAGAGATTCAGTCTCTGGGAAAGAAGATTCTGAAAGAAATCTTTGACTGTTTTAATTGCAATTTGTGTATCATGCAGGTTTAATTCTGAATGATAATCTTTTGGAATAATAAATTTTTCCATATATATAAGTTCTCCTTTAGTGTTGATTCGTAATCATAACCTAAATAATTATAGCACAGCGAAACTGATTTTCAAGAAAAGAAAACACATAATTCTAAAATTATTCTAAAATTACTTTTAGAAAAGAAAAAAATATTGTATTCTAACTATGTTATGGATTCAGGGAAGATTGCAAATAGCAATACCAGAAAAGGAAATGATATAGAATGAAGAAAAATCATTTGTCAACAGAGACACTCGTTTTCGAGATTATTTCGGCGATAGCAGCATTATTTTATATGGGATTACAGGTTTATTATGGGATTGTCTACGGCGCAGGGGCAGTGCGTATTGTCATGAATGTGCTGATCCTGATTCTTGTCTATATGGGGCTTACTGTGCTGGCTATTTACCCGGAGCGCGTTAACGGACTGTCGCGCGAGGTCTGTACCGGAGCGATACGCAGATATACGATCCGCATGGTGGAACTGATCAAACTGGTATTTGTGTTGTCTCTTCTTTTTACCAGCATCTGCGATGCGTTAGGATATCGGGTCGATGCAGCATACAGTCTGATTGTTATGGGGCTGATTCTTGTAGTTGCGGTAGTCTTTGAGGTGAAGATCATAAAAATATTGCGCAAATTAAAATAAAAACTACAAATACGCTGCCATTATCTGGAAGAAAAACAACGAAAAAATATCTTGCATGAATGACAGAGGCTTGATATAATCTTCTTTGGTTTTTAGAGTTTGGGAATAGGAAAACGGGCGTCAATTTATGTTTAAAAGAAAAAAAGAAGTAGAAGAATATACAGTTGAATCATTTAAGGAGACAAGTGTGATGTTGACCACACAGAATGGTTCCATAGAAGTTCAGAAGTATAAGCTGCCATTGGAATTAGAGGTTGGCGATATTTTGATCCAGAATGAATTCGGCATTTATGAGAAAAAATAAGGATGACGGCAGGAGGGGCGTATAACCCCTCTTTTTCTTTTATACGAGAGGAAGAATGAATGGAAAAAAAGAGACAGATTGCGGCAGTTTTGATATTGCTTGCATTGATTGGCGTGATCGCCTACAGACATAGCACAGGGAAAGATCTGGAAAAATATGAGGCATCTTTTTTTGATGTGTTTGACACACAGACACAGATTATTGGTTATGCGTCATCAAAAGGGCAATTTTCGGAACAGATGTCATTGATCAAAGACAAGTTTCAATACTATAATGATCTGTATGATATTTATCACGACTATGAGGGGATGAATAACATCAAGACCATCAATGATAATGCGGGAATCCAGCCGGTAAAGGTGGATGAGGAAATCATCGAGCTGTTGAAACTCGGCATTACTATGGATGAAAAAACAGATGGAAACATGAATATCGCAATGGGAAGTGTGCTGTCTATCTGGCATGATTATAGGGAAGCAGGAAGTGAAGATCCGGGTTCCGCAGAGCTGCCGCCGATGGATGAATTGGAGAGAGCAGCAGAACATACAGATATCCATAATATTGTCATTGACGAGGAGGCGTCTACGGTTTATCTGACAGACCCGGATATGTCGTTAGATGTTGGAAGTATTGGAAAAGGTTATGCGGTTCAAAAGGTTGCAGAGTATGCAAAAAATGAACTGGGAATCCAGTACATGCTTTTTTCGGTCGGGGGAAATGTGTGCGCTATTGGCGGACACCCGGATGGAAGCGCCTGGGCGGTCGGAATTCAGAATCCTGATGTGGAGAGTGATCAGGCATATATAAAAAAAGTGGAAGTTCAGGATTTAAGCGTGGTAACGAGTGGAAATTATCAACGCTATTATACAGTCGATGGAAAAAGATACTGTCACATTATCAATCAGGATACGCTGATGCCGGCAGATAATTTTTCATCCGTTACCATTATCACAAATGATTCTGGAATGGCAGATGCGTATTCAACTGCGATTTTTAATATGCCGCTTGCGGAAGGAATGGAATTTGTAAATCAGCTTGACGGTGTGGGGGCAATATGGATTTTAGAAGACGGAAGCATTCAGTATTCGGATGGATTTGAAGAATACACAGAGTGATGATGCAGTACTTTTGATTTCATAAACAAATAGGTGCAGCTGATAAAAAAGAAAACAAAGATGAAAGAGAGTCTCTGATGAAAAAAATATTTCAGATGAAAGAACAATCTCAAAAAGAAGCAGGTGTGAAGGACGGGAAAGAGTTACACATCCGGAAAAATGACTGGATTCTGATCGTTATTTTACTTGTGGCGGCGGCCGGTATATACGTTGCAATACAGTATTACCAGAAGGTAACGACCCAAAATGCAGTTGCCGTTGTGACAGTGGACGGTGTGGAATATGGGAGATATCCACTCTCGGAAGATCATACAGAAACCATCCGCTTTGAGGATGGCTCCTATAACCGGTTTGCGATTCAGGATGGCTATGTGAGCATGCCGGAAGCGTCCTGTCCGGATCAGATCTGTGTGCATCACAATAAAATCAGCAGGAACAAAGAGACGATCATCTGTCTCCCGGATAAGGTAGTTATCACGATCGAGAACGGAGAAGACTCCGGAATCGACATTTTGCAGCATTAGAGAAAAGAAGGGAATAATTATGGCAAAAAAAACAGCACTTCTCGGAATGCTTGTGGCGCTTGCATTTGTGCTTTCCTATATTGAAACGCTGATCCCGGTAAATCTGGGGATTCCCGGAGCAAAGCTTGGACTTGCGAATCTTGTGGTGATGGTCGCACTGTACACACTTGGAACAAAGGAAGCATTTGCGCTTTCCATGGTGCGTATCCTGCTCACAGGACTTACGTTTAGTTCCATGGCAGCGATGCTTTACAGTTTTGCCGGGGGACTTTTGAGTTTTGCAGTGATGTATCTGGCAAAGAGATCAAAGCTTTTTTCGGCTGCCGGAGTGAGCGTTCTCGGCGGCATTTCGCACAATGCAGGTCAAATACTCGTGGCAATGTGGGTACTTGATACGGCAACTTTAATTTATTATCTTCCGGTTCTTGCCATCACAGGGATTGCTTCCGGAACGGTGATCGGACTTCTTGCAGTGATGGTGATCCGGCGGATTTCTGACGCGGTAAATCGTTGGGATTGATGTTTTTTAACCAAAATGAATAACAATTATTAAAATTTGTTATAATAAAAATCAAATTTTTTCTTGCATTTCTGTTTTTGAAGTGATATAAATATTACAACATTAATACAGTAAAGCGTTGATAGAGACTCTGATCTTCAGACGTCGACAGGAATACAGCGTCACCGACTGAGAGCGCTGTTTGAAAGAGGAGATACAGGGAACACTCTGGAGCAGACTGGTTGAACCATAACCGGGTATTGCAGCCGAAGCTATTTGGACCATTGTGATGACCGGTATGTAAGTAGGTCAGTACGTCAGTGCACGTTACGCACATTGAGAGGGAAAATGAATTTAATGTTATCATTTTCCAATGCGGGTGGTACCGCGGGATAATCGTATATCTCGCCCTGAAAGAACGAAGTTGTTCTTTCAGGGCTTTTTTAGTTTCATTTATTATAATGATTATTCCGTCCCGCACCGAGTAATTCCCAAAATAAGGAAAGAAAAGGAGCGTACAAACGTATGGAATTCATGACAGGAGTAAACAAAAAAGACACAGTAGAAATCAGTGAGATCTTAGCAGGAGATTTCGAAGGAAAGACCGTAAAGGTGAACGGTGCAGTCCATACCATAAGGGATATGGGAGAGGTTGCATTTGTCGTTTTACGAAAAAGGGAAGGACTTCTTCAATGTGTATTTGAAGAGGGAAAAACAAAGTTTGACTTAAAAGACCTGAAAGAAGCAGCCACCGTGGAAGTGGAAGGTGCAGTGAAAAGTGAGGACAGGGCACCGAATGGTTTTGAAATCCGGTTAGACAGCATCCGGGTATTATCTGAGCCGGCTGCACCGATGCCATTAGCAATTTCCAAGTGGAAATTAAACACTTCCCTGGAAGCAAACTTAAACAACCGTTCCATTGCACTTCGAAATATAAGAGAGCGTGCAAAATTTAAGATTCAGGAAGGTGTCGTCAGAGGATTCCGTGATTTTCTTTATGAGCAGGGATTTACCGAGATCCACACGCCGAAGATCGGTGCAAAAGGCGCTGGGGGTGGTGCAAATATGTTCCGTATGGACTATTTCCACAGACCGGCTGTTTTAGCGCAGAGCCCACAGTTTTATAAACAGATGATGGTAGGCGTGTTTGACCGTGTATTTGAGACAGCCCCGGTGTTCCGTGCAGAAAAACACAATACAAAACGTCATTTGAATGAGTATACCAGTCTTGATTTTGAGATGGGATACATTGATGGATTCGAAGATATCATGGCAATGGAGACCGGATTTTTACAGTATATGGTTGACCTTTTGAAAAAGGACTACGAAAAAGAGTTGAAAATCCTTGGTGTGACACTGCCGAATGTGGATAAAATCCCGACCGTCAGATTCGACGAGGCAAAAAGAAAAGTAGCTGAAAAATATGGCAGAAAAATTCGTAACCCATATGATCTTGAACCGGAAGAGGAGGCTTTGATCGGACAGTATTTTAAAGAGGAATGTGATGCAGATTTCGTGTTTGTCACACATTATCCTTCCAAGAAAAGACCATTCTACGCAATGGATGATCCGGCAGATCCGACGTTTACATTAAGTTTTGATCTATTGTATCACGGTCTGGAGATCACGACCGGCGGACAGCGTATCCACGATTACAACATGCTGCTGGAAAAAATCGAAAAACGCGGCATGACAACCGAGGGCATGGAGCAGTACATGGACACATTCAAACACGGAATGCCACCACACGGAGGTCTTGGAATCGGTCTGGAGCGTCTGACGATGAAACTGATCGGTGAAGATAATGTCAGAGAGACCACATTGTTCCCGCGTGATATGAGCAGATTAGAGCCATAGCTGGAAAGAAAGCAGAGAGGATAAGAAAAATGGCAAAAATTATTGCAAAAAAATTGTCAATCTTTTATAGAACATTCCCTAGTAGGTGGATAGAATGGCTTTGATAGCGTCAACAGCAAAGTCAATTTCCTTGGGGGTGTTGAATGGGCCGATTGAGAATCGAACAGTGCCCTGAGGGAAAGTTCCCAAGGTCTTATGGGCCGATGGAGCGCAGTGCAGGCCGCACCGGGTCATAATCCCGTACTGGCTGTCCAACAAAAACGCGATTTCCGCGTTGTCGCGGCCGGTGAAATCCACCGAGACGACGGGGGCGCGTTTCATCGGGTCCTCAGTGCCGGCGATCCGGGCGCAGTCGAAGGCGGCTAGGCCCTCGCTAAAGCGCTTGGACAAAGTTTGTTCGTGCTGTAAGATGTTGCCAATCCCCTCCTTTTCCAGATATTGAAGCGACGCGTTTAAGCCGAAGATTCCCGGCAGGTTCATGGTGCCGCCTTCAAAGCGGTCAGGCAGGAAATCGGGAACCTCCTCCGAATCAGAGCGGCTGCCCGTGCCGCCGGAGATCAGAGGGTCAAGTTCCGCAGCCAGGGAATCTTCTATGATAAACCCACCGATGCCCTGGGGCCCGAGCAGGCTTTTGTGCCCGGTAAAGGTCAGGACGTCGATGTGCATATCAACAATGTCAATGGGGAAAACCCCTGCGGTCTGGGCGGCATCCACCACAAAGCGAATTCCATGCTTATGGCAAATGGCACCCACTTCCCGGATAGGCATCACTGTGCCGCATACATTAGAGGCGTGCAGCATCAGAATGGCCTTGGTGTTGGGGCGGATGAGCCCTTCCACCTGGTCCAGAAGCAGCATTCCCTGGCTATTGCAGGGGATGCGGTCAAAAGAGACGCCCAGTTTTTCCATTTGTACCAAGGGGCGCATCATGGCGTTGTGCTCCATCGAGCTGACCAATACATGGTCGCCGGGGCGCAGCATACCTTTTATAATAAAGTTGAGAGAAGCGGTGATGTTGGAGGTAAAAATCACATTTTGAGGTTTGGGGGCATGGAAGAGACGGCACAGCCGTTCCCGGGTGTCATAGACGACCTCCCCTGCGCTGTAGGCGCCGGCATATCCGCCGCGGCCCACATTGCAGCCGATTTCCTCCATAAAAAGACGCATGTTTTCCACTACCCCAGGGGCTTTGGGGTAAGAGGTGCTCGCGTTGTCCAGATAAATTCGCTCCATAACGTCCTCCTATAATAAATCCTTTTTTATTATTTTACTCTATTTACCCTATATTCGCCACTGCTATTGGAAAATAAAATAGCTTTCTTGTCTCTATTGCAAATTACTATTTTACGATTGTTAAAAAACAAACTATACTATATACAGGGTCGATACGCCAGTAGGCCAGCTTTGCGGCTCTCATAGCCCGCTGGGGAAAGAGGCTCTGTATCATAGAAAGGTGGTTGGTAGAGAGATGGAAAAGAAAAAACTGATAGGGGCCGGTCTGTTGATCGGCTTGGTCTCGGTTGCCCTTGTCAAGCTGGGGAATCCGGCAAACATGGGTTTCTGCATCGCTTGCTTTTTGAGGGATATTGCCGGCGGTGTTGGACTGCACCGTGCCGCTGTGGTGCAGTATCTGCGCCCGGAGATTATGGGCTTGGTTCTGGGGGCGTTTGGCATGGCCTTGGCCAACAAGGAATTTAAGGCCAAAGGCGGTTCTGCTCCGGCAACCCGTTTTGTTTTGGGCTTTTTTGTCATGGTTGGCGCACTGATGTTTTTGGGTTGCCCCCTTCGCATGGTGCTTCGCATCGGTGGTGGCGACCTAAATGCAGTGGTCGGGCTTGTTGGGTTTATTGCAGGTATCGCCGTTGGAGTGCTGTTCCTCAACCGCGGCTTCAGCCTGAAGCGCACCTACTCCCTAAGCCGGGGAGAGGGTTATGTATTCCCTGCGGTGAATGTAGGTCTGCTGTTGCTTTTGGTGGCTGCTCCTTCCTTTATCTTCTTCAGTACAGAGGGTCCTGGCTCAATGCGTGCCCCCCTCTGGGCTGCTCTGGGAGCCGGCCTTGTGGTAGGTGCTATCGCCCAGCGCACCCGTCTTTGCATGGTTGGCGGCATCCGGGATATGATGCTTTTCCGGGATTGGACGCTGCTGTCCGGCTTTGTGGCTATCATCGCGGCAACTGCGGTGTGCAACATCGCCCTTGGCAACTTCCATCTGGGCTTTGCCGGACAGGCAGTTGCCCATACCGATGGCCTGTGGAATTTCCTTGGTATGGCTGTTGTCGGTTGGGGTTCTGTTCTTTTGGGCGGCTGTCCTCTGCGTCAGCTTATCCTGGCAGGTGAGGGAAACTCAGACTCTGTCGTTGCGGTTTTGGGCATGATTGTGGGAGCAGCCTTCTGCCACAACTTCGGTTTGGCTTCGTCTGGAGCAGGTCCCACTGCAAACGGCAAGGTTGCGGTTGTCATCGCCATGGCAGTCATCGCTGCCATCGCTGTGCTCAATACCAAAGTGGAAACAGCGTCTGCTTCCAATAAGCAGAACGCAGCAGAAAGGGGATAGAAAACAATGGCTGTTATTGTGGATGCGTGCGGACGCTCCTGCCCGGAGCCGGTTCTTCTGACAAAAAAAGCACTGGCCAGCAAAGGGGATCATTATGAGGTGCTGGTAGACAATGTCACCGCCAAAGAAAATGTGACCCGGTTTGCCAAAAATGCAGGCTATGGCACCAAAGAACATTTGTCTGGCATAGATAAGTTTGGTGTCACGCCAATTCATAGAAGAAGCTTCGAACCAATAAAGTCAATAATAAAAAAGTAGGTGAAGTGGAGTGATTTTAGCTATTGATATCGGAGGAACCTTTATTAAATTTGGATTAGTTGATGATGATTTTAGAATTAGCAGTCAATCTAAAGAGTCAACTCCAACGACAATTGACGACTTTTGGCGGATTTTAGAAAGTATAGTCTCATTTAAGAATGATATCTCTGGTATTGCCATTGCATGTCCAGGCAAAATTAATAGTAAACATGGCTTTGTTTTCAAGGGTGGCCTTATCCCTTATTTAACATCTATTCCTCTTGGGACACGCTTGTCCAAAATATTTCAACTGCCTGTAAAAGTTATTAATGATGCAGATGCGGCAGCTTTGGCTGAAGCAAGATATGGTAGTTTACAGGATTTAGATTGTGGTGCTGCCTTGGTTTTGGGTAC
>ENA-ORUM01002169-ORUM01002169.1-human-gut-metagenome-genome-assembly--contig:-NODE-2169-length-12145-cov-3.839041_pt1 | contig 12145 bp, 7 predicted proteins | sample MGYA00242083_ERZ509217 | MGnify/ENA primary metagenome ERZ509217 (study PRJEB26280, sample SAMEA2338831) | human gut metagenome | biome: human gut; feature: human-associated habitat; material: faeces... | reverse complement strand
GTGCATGGGGTGTCTGGGGAGAACTTCCCACCGCCGGTGCCGCCGGTGATGCCCTGTTCAACAGCCCACAGCACTGCATCATAGTAGTAGGCATCGGCACTCACATCGGAGAAGGGACTCGTCGTGCCAATCTCGGGGGTGCCGCTGGCCCGCCAGAGGAAGGTCACCATCTGCGCCCGAGTGCAGGAGACGTTGGGACTGAAGGTGGTGTCCGACGTGCCGGAAGTGATTCCCTGCTCCACCGCCCATGCCACCGCACCGGCGTACCAGGAATTTGCGGGTACATCGGTGAAACCCATGACCTGTTCGGTGTGGACCAGCAGGTAGCGGGAGAGGTGGTCAGTCTCAAAGACAAAGCAGCCGCTCTTGGCATCATAGCTGCCGCCCTTGTTCTCAATGGAGCCGTCGTCCCGGATGTACCAGACCGCCAGCGTGGACGTGTCCTCGCCCTTCTCAGGGATGTAGGGGATGGAGATGGTCAGCCGCCCGCCGTCGAAGGCGGACTGCTTCACCGTCCCGACCACGATGTCCACGTCCACCACCACGGCCACCTGAGCCAGCGCGCTGACGGCCTCCTGCTGGGCATCGGTCAGATTGGCCTGCTGGACGGAGACGGTCACGGTTTTGCCGGAGGCGATGGATTCCAGCGCCGCTTCGTCCAGTCCCACGGCGCCATCAGGGAGCCGGATCGTCAGTCCTGTGTCCTCAGCATCCTCGGTTTTGGCAATGACCGAGGCGGGCAGCTTCACGCTGTCTACCTTGGAAAGCCCGGAGAGATCTACCGTCACCGACTTTGCCCCATCGGCAATGACTTTGTCGATTTCCTTTCCGCTGACGGACACAGTGGCGGTGCTGCCGGAGATCGTGGCGCTGAGTTTGGTCCCGCCGTGATCCGAGGACACCGGGACCGAGACGGACGGAGTAGAAGAACCGCCGCCTCCGCCGCTACTGCTCCCACCGCCGCTGCTGGGCAGCTTGGGAATGACCGTACCGGAGGCGATTTTCTCACCGCAGCCTAAGCAATAGGTATCACCGGTATAGCCTTCGGTGGTCGTGGTTGCTTCTTTTTGATTCCGCACTTCTGTTCCACCCGTATGGTTACTCGGATTCTTTTCTCCGTAGGACTGTCCGCAGATGGAACAGTTCGCCGGAGCCTTGCAGGTGGCGGCAGTGCCCGGGGTGTGGTCTCCGGTCTCCTTGTGGGAACCGTCGTTTTGACAGATCCGCTGATGCTGGGTCTCACTTACTTTCTCCCACGCACCCCAGTTATGGTTCAGAGCCGGACTGGTGATCTCTGTGAGTTCTCCTTTCCCTGCAGAATCTGAGAAATTTTTGCCGCAGACAGAGCAGTGCCAGTATTCCACATTGCCGGGAGTGGTACAGGTAGCGTCCACTGCGGGACTATGGGTCAGTGTATGGGGTACAAGCTCGCCATACACCATATGGCAGACGTCGCAGACTGCCCGCGCCTCACAAGTGGCGGAACCACCGGAACAATTTGTGGTTTCTGTATGACTGCTGTCGTTTTTGCAGGTATGGGTATGAGTTCCGTTTCCATTGGATTCCCACGCATTCCAATCATGGTTATTGTTGGATGGTGTGATTTCATAGCCGCACGCCGTACAAGTCTGCGGGGTGGTACAGTTGGCCGGAGTGCCTGGAGTATGGGCGGCGGTTTCGGTATGGCTCTGATCCCGCTGACAAGTGCGGGTATGCTGCTGGGCGTTGCCGGTGTTTTTCCATTCGCCCCAGTCATGACCCAGCTCTTTCCCGTAGGAACCTCCACAGCTTGTGCAGATAGCTGCGTTCGTGCAAGTGGCGGAGCCGCCGGAGCAGTTTTCTGTTTCCGTATGGCGGCTGTCCCGCTGACAGGTGCGGGTATGGGTGCCGTTGCCATTGGAAGTCCACACACCCCAGTTATGGTTCAGAGCCGGACTGGTGATCTCTGTGAGTTCTCCTGTTCCTGCAGAATCCGAAAAATTCTTGCCGCAGACAGAGCAGTGCCAGTATTCCACATTACCGGGTGCGGTACAGGTGGCATCTACGGCATCATGCTTTGTTAATGTATGGCCTCCCAGCTCCCCGTAGGCAGTTTGGCAGATGCTGCATACCGCCTTTGCGGTACAGGTCGCTGTGCCGCCACTGTGCTCTGCTCTGTCAAGTTCCGCACCGCACTTTCCACAGACATACCAGTGATGCGTTTCATCATGCTGCAAGGTTTTATCTCCGTCGTGGGCGCAGGTGCTCACAGTAAAGGGTTTGCTGAAGCACTTATAGCCGTCGCCCGTTACAATCTGGACTTTATACGAAAAGATCTGGCCTGCGGGCAATTCGGTAATGGAGAGCGTCTGGCTGTCGGCACCGGTATATTTCTCAGTCAAGCCTTGCGTAATATAAGAATTCGTAAGCGAACACCACTCATCATCGATGAATCTATACCAGGTATAGGTCAGGCCTGCACTCTCATCGGATGTGACCGACACTGTCAGCGTCACAGAGGTGCTGTCCTTTGTGTCGAAGGTACTGCCGGAGTAGTCCGTCTCGCTGTTCGGATAGACCTTTGTGCTTTTGATGGGCGCTGGCGTGACAGTTACATTGTCTACGCTGGCAGTGCCATCCTCCCATGTGCCGTCGCTTGTTTTATAGCCATATCCATCCGCCAGATATTCATTCGCCGGAACATAAAATTTACCCCATTCAATCTTTTTATATGTGCCGCCGCTCAGGCTGGCGCTGCTGCCATCGTTTTTTACGGTCAGACCCATGTATGAGCCGCCGCCCAGCTCCAGCCTGCCGCCGTTCTCGGCCGTGATGTAGTTGATCTTGACCGTGGAATTTTTCACCACAGCGCTGCTACCACTGGCCGTCACACCCCAGATCGTACCTGTGCCGGTGACTGTCAGCTGGATGCCTTTCACAGTGATCGTTAAATCCGAGGCGTTTTTGCCATTCACGTCCAGCGTTACCGGCCCACGGGTCAATTCATAAGAAGCCCTAACATCCTGATACAGCTTGAGCGTCTTTTCGCCATCAGCCCCATTGGCCGCTGCGATGGCCGCGTCAAGGGTCAAATACCAGCTTGTTTCATTGCCGGCAGTCAGGGAGGCCGCCATCTGCTTCTGACAGACACTGCAAGTGCCGGTTTGCTCATCCACAGTGTGGGTATGGGTCTTCACAGTCACATCGTTAAGTTCTGAAACTCCGCTGCCTGATATGGCGCTACCGCTCTGATCGTAGTAAGCCGCACCATCCGCCAGCAGGCTACTGAGCACGCCAAAAGAAGCTGTGCTCAGCTTAGTGAAGCTGCCTCCGGCAAGCCAAGCTGTGCCGCTCCCATATAAGTAAAGTTCGGCAAAGGAGCCGCCGGAGACCGTCCCCTTCGCACCGTTGCCATAGGTCACTTTATCAATGCCGGTTCCGGTAAAGCTGCCGCCGTTCACATTCATTGTTCCGTCGCCCTCGACGACAACCGCAGCACCAAAGCTGCCGCCTTCCACAGTCAGCGTACCTTTAGTCACCGTAACATCTTCACCAAACGCAGCTGAGTTCTTCACCACTGCCGTACCGCCGTCCTCGACATTCAGGTATTGATACGCACCGCCGCTGAAGACCGCCTCTGCGCCGGCGGCGGCAGTCACAAGGCCCAGGTAGGTGCCGCCCACGAAAGACGCCTTGCCGTTGACGGTGATATGACGGAATTGACCGGTTTTGAAGGTCACATCTGCGCCGGCGGCGATGGTCGTAGAATTGATGAGATGCTCTCCGCCGTCCACAGCAAGCTTTCCGGTCAGGGTGACACTCTTAATGCCGATACCGCCGGTGCCATCGTGTACATCACAGAGCGGCATCAGGGTCGCATCAGTGCACCCTTCGGCGCTCCAGCCGTTCAAGGTCTGGATGGCCTCTACATAGCCGTCCCCGTTTTCGATACCGCTGTCCGCCGGGAACCAGGCCGTTCTTGTTTTGCCATCGGAAGCAGTGGCTGTTATCTTAACGACCAGCGCCTTGCCGCATTTGGAGCACACAGGCTTTTCTGCCGTATCATCACTGCACGCGTGGACGCACTCTGCGAACTGTACCTTGTACGCCTTATAACCCGTCAAGCCCACAATTTTAGTGCTCTTATCAACGATGCTCCATGTACCGTCCCTTTCGCCGTACAGTTCACACTTTGCATGGTTGGTTTCCAGCAGGTTGCCGACGGTAAGAGCCTGGTCAGCATTCTCGGCCAGCGTAATTGTTTTGACAGTGCAGCAGTGGGCGTTGTCCTTCCACAACTTCACGCTATAACCGGTTCCATTACCCTTTCCCAGGAGCAGTTCCTGAATCGTACCGGTGTAAGCTTCCAGCGCGCCGCCGGTACGAAGCTCCACGTACGAAATGTCGCCGGTGTAGGAGTCGTCAACCGCCAGCGTTCCGTTGGACCCAACCGAAAACTTGACATTGAGCGCCTGCGTTCCGCCGCCCTCGCTGGAATCCTTGACCGTCAGTTTTTGTTGACATTGAAGAACTTATCCTCGCTGGTGATCGTCTTTCCATGCAGATCCAGCGTTATAGTATCGGAGGCGGAGCAACTTCCATTAAGGTTCACATCCCGCATCAGTGTTATCGTGCTGCCATCCCACGCATTCTGAAACGCCTTTGCAAGCGTCTGATAATAGGCGCTCTCGCCTATACGTGCATCGAACTGCGTATGGCACTTTTTGCAGGTGTAGCCGGTATCGTCCATTTCATGTTCGCAGAGGGAGAGATAGACCTTGCCGTCCTCGCCCAGACTGGTCACGCTGTCGGCGGCGTCCGCCTTGAAGTTCTCGGCGCTGAGCGTCACGCCGCTTGCTGCCGGTTCGGCGATGGCCAGTGATTTGCCGTAACCGGGCTTTATGCCTTCATACACGCCCACACGGATGACCGAATCCTCACTCAATGCGCCTGATACAAGAATGGGCAGCTTCCAATCATTATTGGCGTAATAACCGGCCTTCACCGAGCCGGAAACAGTGAGCTCAGGAGCTGAGCTTTCCTTTCCGCCGTAGTAAACGTCATATTGATTGTTGCCGGTAACGGTAGCATCGGTGAGGGCGATAGTGCCGTTTCCATAGATGCCGCCGCCCGCGAAGGTGCTGTTGTTTCCGGTGATCTTCACATTCTTGACGGTTACCCCTCTCTCCGAATAAATGCCGCCCCCGTGGCCATAACTTGTATTCCCCGTGGCGGACGCCTTGTTGCCGGTGATCGTGGCGTTGGAGATCGAAACATTGCCGGCGTTAAAGTGGATATAGATGCCGCCGCCGTTGCCCTTGGTGGCTGTGTTGCCGGTGATGGTGCCGCCGTCCATGGTGAAGCTGCACTGCTCACCCACATATACGCCGCCGCCACCGCCGTCGGATGCGCCTGCGGTGTTGTTGGAGATGGTGCCGCCGTGCATGGTGAAGCTCGGCGCTGTGACATTGGAGTTCGTCGTGCCGATAAGGAACACACCTCCGCCGGCGCTGCTGCCTGCTTCATTACTGGTAATCGCACCACCATACATGGTAAAGGACGAGCCAGTCTTAATGTCATTATGTGAGCCAATCTCTACACCGTTTACAAAGCCGGTAATCGTGCCCCCATAGAGGTTGAATGTGCCGCCGTTGATGGACACGCCGCTCCCGCTTCCGCTGCCCTGGAGCTTACCCGTATTGGCGCAGTCGGTCAGCGTCAGCGAAGCGCCGCTGCCGATGGTGATTTTGCCGTTGATCGTCTGCCCGTTCAGGCAGAGGTTGACCTCGCCTTCTGGCACAGCCCAGTCGCCCGACACGGGCTGCGTCAGATAATAGTTGCCAGCAGAATCAGGCAGGGAATCGGCAGTTGTCCATGTTACAGCAGTATCATGTTCGTGTCCGTTGACATCTCCATTCCCGCCGCAGACGCAGTGGGTATGTACATCGCCGCTTTCATTAGGGTCGGTATGATATCCGCCGCTTCCGGCGCTGTTCTGCGGATAGGTTCCGAAATAAACGCTGCTGGCCTGCCCGCCGCTGATGTTTGCGGCCGTTCCGCCGTCCACAAGCTGTATCGCCTTGCCGGTGTCTGCTCCGGCGGCGAATGCCGTCTGCGAAACCGTGGAAATCATCAGCGCGGCGGAGAGCAGCACAGCGGCAAACCGTCTCCAGTTTTTTCTTATGTGCTTCATCAGATCGCCTCCATATAAAAATGTGGGACAAGAGGGATCAGCCCCCGGAGGGGTCCCTCCGGGGGCAAGGGGGAACCCCCTTGCCAATGGTTTTGTCTGCGGTCACCCAGCGCTGCCGGGTGGTCCCAGGATGCGGTACAGGGTATTTTCCGGCTCGCCCCGGGGCAGGGGCTTGACCAGAAATCCATCTGCCCCCATGCGCTGGCTGCGGGGGGCAAAATCCGCATCCTGGGTCACCCACAGCACCCGGACTCCGGGGCGTATATGCCGGGCGTAGTCGCAGTAGTTCATGCCGTCCGCCCCGTCAACCGCCACAACTGCCAGGTCGCAGGGACCGCCATGCTGCAGGTAGTATGCCAGCGTCACCCCGTCGGAAAAGGTTTTTATCTCTCCCCATGGGGACAGCACCTCCCTCCAGAAGTTTTCCCAGCTGTCACAGATCAGCGCGATCATCCCATCGCCTCCCATCGTTCTTTTACTCCACACCGACGCAGGCCATCGGCCAGTTCCTGATCGGTACAGTTCAGAGGAAGCAGCATGGCCGCCCCTAAGTCAAAGGCCGCCAGGCCGAATTTCTCGTCGTCGCTGAGCCACAGCAGGGGCAGGGCGGCAGACCGTTCCCGCAGGGCTGTGGCCAGTTCCAGCCCCCGCGCCCCCTTCATAGCCACCACCCCGGCATCATATCGGAAGCCGGGGACGGAGCGGATCTCCTCCGGGCAGTAGAACTCGTCAAACTCCAGCGCCGCCCGGGGCGCAGCCCGCCGCAGCCGTTCCTGCCACAGATCGGACTCCATAAACGGGGCACAGATGGCCAGCTTCATCCGGGCGCACCTCCTTCCACTAATTTTGAAAATAAAAAACACCAGGCTTTCACAGTCTGGTGTCATCTATACGGTATCAGGTTGTCAAGGGAAGCGCAAGGTCATTGGCACGAAGTGCATTTTTTTGGCGCGAAATACACGTCCGGGCCGGTGGATTTATGGTATACTGAAACTGGGATTTTATGCGGACGGGAGGGATCAATATGACGCCATACCGCATTGCCGTGGTGGACGATCTGGAGCGGGACCGGGCGTGGCTGGCGGAGAAGCTGGCGGACTATATGGCCCGGGACCGGTTGGAATACGAGTTGACCGCCTTTGCCAGCGGAGAAGGGTTTTCTGCGGCGCTGGAGCAGGGCCAGCGGTTCAATCTGGTGTTTATGGACATTTACATGGACGGCATCACCGGCATTGAGGCCGCCCAGGCCCTCCGGGCCAGGGACATGGACTGCAAGCTGGTCTTTCTTACCACCAGCGAGGACTTTATGCGCCAGGGCTTCTCCCTCAACAGCGCCCACTACCTCATCAAGCCGGTGAAGGACGAGGACTTTGCCCAGGCCATGGCCAACTGCCGCCTGGGGCGGGCCCTCCAGGTACCCACCCTTGCCGTCACGGTGGAGGGGCGGACGCTGGAGGTGGACACCCGCCAGATCCGGTATCTGGAGGTACAGCAGCGCAGCGTGGTGCTTCACACCACCCGGGGAGACCTGCCCCTGGGCCGCAGCTTTTCCGCCGCGGCCGCCCCGCTGGAGCGGGACCGGCGGTTTCTCCTGTGTTTCAAGGGAGTGTTGGTGAACATGGACCACATCGCCGCCCAGACGGGGGACGAGCTGCGTCTGGACAACGGGAGCATCCTGCCCATCGCCCCCCGGCGCAGGCGGGAGATCCTGGCCCAATACCGGGCCTATATGTTTGGAAGAATGAGGGAACCGTAATGAGGAAAAGAAACAGAGGGGGCGCTCTGCTGTTGGTGCTGCTCCTGACCCTGGGCGGCGCTTGGCCTGCCTATGCCGCAGAACCTGAGACCCCGCCGCCTGCGGCCACAGAAGAAAGCGGCCTGCCTGCGCCGGAACCGGAGGAACCCCCGCAGCCTGCGCCCATGATCTCCGCCGTCGTGACCGGCTTTGCCGGAGACGGTCTGCCCGCTCTGCCCGCCGTTACCCTCCCGGTGCGGCAGACGGGCAACAGCGACGACGATCTGGAGCCGCTATACAGGCTGGCGGTTCAACAACAATCGGTGACCGCCCTTGTAACGGCGGGGGAGGAGAGCCGGCAGGAACCCCTGGGCGTGGCCTGGGATTTTGGCGACATCGACCAAACCAAGACCGGGACTTATCAGGCGGTGGGGCGGATTGAGCTGCCCGAGGGCTACGTCCTCGCCGAGGGTGTGCCGGGGGCACTGTACATCCCGGTCACGGTGGAGGATCAGTCCCCGGAGGTCATCACCGCAGTGGAATCCTGGTACCCCTATACTGACGCATTTGCCCTGCCCCTGGGCAGTGATTTGGAGGTTCTGGAGGAGAAATTTTGCTTCTCCCCCTATACCCTCCAATGCGAAACGGAGAGTGGGAAAACCGTGACCGCTGCCATCGAGTGGGACTTCTCCGGCGTGGAATTCCAGACCGTGGGGGTCTATCTGGCGGTGGGCACGGTGCTCCTGCCGGAAAACACGGTCTTTGGGGATGGGCTTGTTCTGCCCCAGATCACCGTTCCCGTCTCCGTCCAGCAGCAGGGCAGGCCGGAACTCAACTGCCTTCTGGCCGCACAGGGGGCACTGGTCTTTCCCTGGGTGGCCCCACCCGGTGATCTGGCTGCTGTGCGCGTATGGCTGTCGGAGGATGGCGGGCCGTGGGAGGAGATTACGGACGGAGCCTACTGGGATGAAACCCAGCTGTCCCTGTTCACCGATCTTCTGAATACGGGGTGCCATTACCGCATCCAGGCCGACTACGATGGCGGACAGACGGGAATCTTATCCTTTCTCTACGCCGACGAGATCGTGCTGGAGGGCTACCACGACGGGGACCGGGACGGCGGGGACACCGGCGGAAATCCGCCCCAGGACATCGTCCAGCCTCCCGCTGACACTGGGGATGACCAGACCGACGCCGCCCCGGAGCCATGGGAGCCGGAGGAGGATGACCTGCCCCGCCGCCCGGAGACACCAGAGGAAGATCCGGAGGTTTCAAAACCGGAGCCCTTTCAGGAGCGGGTGACGGAGACCGAAAGCCTGCTGTCCGGGGCCCGGGTGCTGACCATGGCCCAGGTGGGGCCGGTGCGCTTTTCCAAGCAGGGGGTGACCCTCACCCTGTCTGACGCCGCCTTAGACGCTCTTTCCCTCCATGCTGACAGCGTCTTTTACATTGAGTTGTTTCCCACGGAGGACGGCTTTTCCCTCACTGTGGAGGTGGACGGGCGGGGAATATCCGATTTTCCGGACTGTGAGGTGATGCTGCCAGTCACGCTGGAACAGGATGGAGCTGTCCTCGTGCTGACGGGGGAAGATGGTACGGCCGCTGCCGGAACCCTGAATGCCGAGCGGGGCATCGCGGTCTTTCCTATCCGGCATACGGGCCGGTACACCCTGTCAGAGATGCTGACCGAGCAGTCGGAGACGGAACCCGTGCCGGATGCACTCCCCGCCGCCCAGTCGGAGGAACCAGTCACAGCAGAGGAAGAAGCCGGGGCCGCCGTTCCCGCGCAGACGAAGTCCTGTGCCGTGTCCACACAGCCGTCTGACTCGTCGGAGCAGACCGCTGGGGAGCCTGCCGCCCTTTCGGACAGCCCGGAGCCCGAACTCCCGGAGCAGGCTCCTGCATCTCAGGAGCCTAAAGAACTGTCCGAGCCGTTTCTGCCTAAACGGGCAACAGTCCTCTCCGCTGCTCTGGTTCTCCCGGGCGGGGCGGTGCTGGTTGGCCTTGGAGCCCTTCTCTGGAGGAGGTGGCGGCGATGAAGCCTGTCCACCGTCAGCTGCTGGCCCTGCTGCTGGCCGTGGTGCTGGGCTCCGCCCTGTGCCTGAGCCTGTATGTCTGGGACAACAAATATACCCGCCCCGGCGCCCAGCCTATGGACGGCCTGCTGACCCTGACGGATGAGGAGCTGGAGCAGACCGACCTCCACTTCCTCATCCACGGCTGGGCCTTCTATCCCGGCGTGCTTCTCACCCCGGAGGAGTGGACGGCACACGGCACGGAACACTACATGATCTACACCTCTATCGGGGAACACACCCGCTTTGACCAGCCGGACGGGGTGACGCCCCATGGCTACGGAACCTATGTGCTGACCCTGGAGCTTCCGGAGGATCCCGCCCAATACGGCCTGGAGCTGCCGGAGATCTACTCCGCCTATCGGCTCTATCTCAACGGAAATCTGGAATTGCAGGTGGGGGAACCGGACTTGGAGCACTACCAGCCCCGCACCCAGAACCGCATGGTCACCTTTACAGGAAGCGGTTTCACCACCATCCTGCTGGCGGTGCGGGATGACTCCCATTTTTACAGCGGGCTGGTCTATCCCCCGGCCCTGGGCACACCCCTAGCAGTCAACCTCAGCCGGGGGCTGCGGTTGGGACTGGCGGTATGCGTAACGCTGTGCGGGGTATTGGGGGCGGCGCTGGCCGCCTATTTCGGTGTGCGGATGCGCCACAAAAACGCCCTGCTTTTCGCCCTTTTGTGCCTGGCAGGATCGCTGTTCACTGCCTACCCCATTCTGCACAGCGCCGCCGCCCTGCCACCCCGGCCCTGGTATGCCTTGGAGATCTCCGTGGGTTATGCCATGGTGGTGCTGGTGGTAACGCTGCAAAACCGGCTCTGTCAGACCCGACGCCCAGTTGCCCTGACGGTGGAAATCGCGGGCTGGCTGTTTTGCCTGACAGCCCTCTGCTACGGACTGCTGTCTCCATACCTGACGATCCCGGTGATGAAAGTATTCTCCCTGCTGATTTTCTGCTTCAAGATTGGTTCCGCGGTCTATCTGTTGGGAGCGGCCCTCCGGGCGGTCCGGCAGCAGGTCCCCCAGGCTGCGCCGCTGTTTTTCGCCGCCGCCTTCTATGCAACGCTTCTTCTCTGGGACAGACTGCTGCCGGCCTTTGAGCCGGTGGTCACCGGCTGGTTCGGTGAGTGGGGCAGCTTTGCCATGACGCTGACCATTGGGTATGTCCTCTGGCGGGACATCGTCAGCGCCTACCGCTTCAATCTGGCCTTCGCGGCGGAGTACCGGCAGATGGAGCGGCAACTGGCCATGCAGGTGGAGTACGCCGACCAGCTCGCCCAGCGCTCCGACGAAAACCGACGGCTCATCCACGACTTCCGTCAGCACCTGCGTACCATCACGGAGCTGGCGGGACAGATTGAGAGCCGTCCGGAGACCGAGGAACACCGCCGGGAGCTGCTGCGCTATCTGGAGGATTTCCCTTCCGTTCTGGCACGGCGGCCCGGGGTGTCCCCCGGCAGTTTCTGCAACCGGGCGCCGGTGGACGCCCTGCTGCAATATTACAGCGCCGCCACCCAGCGGCAGGAGATCCGGGCGGACCTGGCTCTGACCATTCCGGCGGGGGTCCCTCTGGGGGACGTGGAGTGGTGTACTGTTCTGGGCAACCTGCTGGAAAACGCCCTGGAGGCCTGCCAGCGCCAGAGCCGGGGGGAGCGGCGGCTGTCCCTCACCAGCTGGGCTACAGAGGGGACTCTGTTCCTTCTGGTGGAGAACACCTACGACGGGTGGTTTGACCGGTCGGAAGGACATATCCTCTCCCGCAAGGCAGGAGGTGTCCGCTGTGGCATCGGCCTGAGCTCGGTGCGGGAGACGGTGGAGCGCCACGGCGGGACAATGGATCTCTACCCCGGAGAGGATGTCTTTCAGGTGGGGATCACCCTACCGATTCACAACAGATGATGAACACTCAAATTGGTAAAGAGAAGATTACTGTAACACACCCACAAACTTATAGTAGATTGTATGATTTTTTCCTTGCCGATGCGGTTGCGGCCTATCATGGGGGTATAGATGTTGATGCGGTTAATGAGTTCGTTGAGCATACTTTGCCATACATCGCAAAAGTTGCGAGGACATTGGATGTAATTTCTATTCCGCTCTCAATTTAAACTGGTTCCAATGTCAAGGACAATTTTTTGACAGTAACAGATACAAAATA
>ENA-ORUM01002166-ORUM01002166.1-human-gut-metagenome-genome-assembly--contig:-NODE-2166-length-12155-cov-6.303058_pt1 | contig 12155 bp, 9 predicted proteins | sample MGYA00242083_ERZ509217 | MGnify/ENA primary metagenome ERZ509217 (study PRJEB26280, sample SAMEA2338831) | human gut metagenome | biome: human gut; feature: human-associated habitat; material: faeces... | reverse complement strand
GGGACATCTCCTTCCGCACCTACTACCGCAAGCGGCGGGAGGCCATTGACGCCCTTAGTTCAGCGCTGTGGGGCTACACCTCCAAGGACAGTCTGGATGTGCTGGAACAGTTTTTCCCGGGCACAAAGCCTGCCGGGAATCGCGCAGACAACCGTTAACTTAGAGCTAATTTGATTCGCGTCCCCAAAATATATTTAGCAGCGCCTGTGGAGTGACAATTCGCTGCTCCACAGGCTTGTTTTTCTCATTGACCTTTTGGGGTTATACATTATATATTTTTCCATAACAAGTTGTTTTTTAGTTCTCCCGTCTAAGATTTCTGTTTAAAATATGCTTACGTTTAGAATATTGGTGAACTGCCCAGAATAAATGAAATACAGGAGCTAATGCCGAATGCTGTGACAGCCGCCGGTAAAAGAACCCTTAAAAGCAATCATAGCCGACTAGTCGGAAAGGACGCTTGCATGAAAGTTTGGATCTATGGACGCGATGAACGGGAAATCTGCGCCATGTTCGCGTACTGCGTGGGCAATTCAGATACAATAATTGGATTTTCCGTTCAGAAAAGCGTTATGAGCTTTTTCCCTCAAGGGGGACTGACACAGCCTATGCAGGCTGCGATCCGCGGAGATCTCGATCAACTGCTGCTGTCCGATCTCACGCTGCTCGGAGACAGCACAGAGGAGATCCGTAAGCAGGAAACCGTATTTCGTTCTTATCAAGTTTCCATTAAGTCTGCCTGCAACTGAGACAGCAGCAGCTCCTGATACCCATCACAGCCGCTATGTCCGACTGCCTCGGCTGCCGGAGCAAGAACCGTGCCTGCACAGTTCCGGAGCAGTGCGCGGCTTTTTTCACTCAGCCGGACCTCTGAGCGGCACTGCGCATAATCTGCCGCCGTCATATGCCACAGATGCAGGCGACCCGAGTAGCGCGCCAGAAGCTGCTGGGCGATGGACAGGCCTTTCCCATCAAAGTCTCCCGAGTAGAACAGTTCTGTCCCGCTGGAAACAAGCAGATCCAGCAGACGGATCACAGCGATCGTTAGCTGTCCGGAGGTACAAATCAGCGGGGAATGAAAATGAGCGGCCTGATCGCACAGCTGGGTGAACACCATCTGATTTTCCACCAGGTAGGCTTTTCCTGAGGGACTGTCTCCCGCTGTTAAGCCAGCCAGATTGGTGAGCGTGAGGGTGCCAGCCTCATTCCGCAGGCGAAACGCGCGATAAGCCGGATGTTCTTCCGCGTCTGTATACAAACGGACTCCCACTTGTGTGACGAGACTCGATATGCTGTCGCACAAAATTCCACAGTTATAGTAGAGGGCGGCCCGTTCCTCAGCCCCAGTGGGAAGCTCAACGCCCGCCTGCATGGACAGGAGATGCAGAAACAGCTTTCCGCCCAGGGTGTTGGTATCCAGCGCATGTGGATCTGACGTTGCGTAAGCGCTGAGAACGGCCAGACGGATCCTCTCATCCGGGTGGCGTTCCAGCCAATCTATGCTTTTACACGCCTGAAGGACGGCCCGCCGTACCGCATCCCCATCTTCGGGCAGGGCTTTCCGGATCAGCCGGTACCCTTCTCCGCACCGATGGGACAACTCATCCAGCCACCGGCGGCACAGCCGGCTCTGCACAGCGGCGGTGGCCTCATCGGTCACTCGCAGGATGCAGGCATCTATCTGGTCCCGGACTTCACGCTTGGTTTGGATCGTGGTGTCAAAATAACACTCTAGTACATCTTTCAAAACCGCGCCGCGATAGGGCGTACCCTGGAGCGCGGCCTCAAAGTCCGCGGTTTTGATGAGAAGCGGCGGGGAGAAGGAGCGGCCAAACAGGCCGCGGACAGCATCGCATTCCTCCGGCGTCGCGTCGGGCAGGCAGATCGTCCCCGCCGGACGGCCGTAGCTGCGGTACTTTCGGAGAAGCAGCTCCAGAATCCGACGGTATGCGGGACGTTCGTGAAAAAAGGATGCGCAGTCGGCTGTCACTTGATTCATCGGCCATCCCCCTCCAATATCCGCTGAGCGCCATTCCAGTGGTAATGCAGGATCGTGACCACCGAGGCGTTGCCCGGGCGGTGCAGCTCTGCAATATCCAGGCTTTTGACGTTGGCATAGCAGCCCCAAAGCGCCTGAGAATTCATGATATAGTCAAAGTCCAAAACTCCAACCAGCTCAAACATGGCGCTGATGTTCCGCTCATCCACGCCTGCGAACGCCTCATCCAGAGCCAAAAGCATGGGACAGTGGGGGCCGCCCTTTTGATATTGGGCGGAAACCGCCGCGAAGAGGGGGACATACATGGCCATGGCCTTTTCTCCGCCGCTGAATTTGTTAAAAGCGCGGTCCGTCAGCTCTTTTCTCGGCTCCCCATCCCGTTCATACAGCAGATGAAATTCATACCAGGCCCGATAATCCAGCACGTCCCGGATCAGATCCGCGTAACTGACCATCTGGCCCTCAAGCGCCGCATCCTGCCTGGCCTGCTTGACCTTCGCGCGAAAATGCATGGATACTCGCTGACTATCCTCCCGGGTCAGGAGCGCCCGGTCCTTATTCAACAGCCGGACCAGCTGCTCGGTGTCCAGCTGCGACTCCCCTTCCGCTTTTTTGGCCTTCCAGTCCAGACGGAAGGTCAATCCCATCGAAGTTTTCAGCGTCCCCATCAGGTCGGTCATATTCTTGGTCCACTGCTGGCTCTCCTCAATACGAGCCCGCAGTTTATGACTGATGGTCTCCGCCAGGATGTTTTCAAACAGCTCCCGGTCTTTTTCCTCCAACAGTGCAGCCGTCAGTTCGATCTTTGTCTGCAGCTCCTGGATAAAGCCGTAGAGTGAGAGTTCCTTCCCCTCCCACTGCAGGCTGATGCACAGGCGCTGACGGAGCATTCCGGGCCTGGCCGCGTCGTCAAACACCAGCTCAATCTTAGGCTGATACTTCAAAAGCGTATTATTGTGCTGCTGATAGTTGTTGCGGAGCGCCTCGCCCATGCGTTCGGGTGTGCGTTCCCGATCCTCCGGGCGGACTTTTCCATACGCTTCTTCGGCCTGCTGTTCCAGGGGCCCATCCGATACGGAACACAGGCTCAGGCGCAGATCCTCCCCAAAATACTTCTCGAGGTCATCCTCTTCTATCACCGCGCCGCGCAGAAGTTCGTTGCGCTGCTGAAGCTGCTCCCGCTTGCCGCGCTGTTCTGCCTCCAGGGCGGCGCACCGCTTTCCCGCGTCGCTCATCCGCTCCTGCTGGTCCTCCATCTCCCGATCCAGCTCAGCGCGCCGCTGTGCCCTGGCTCTGTTTTCCGGTCGGCTCAAGAACTCCTGGATCACCCGGACCCGCGCCTGAGAGACCTCCATCTGTTTCCGAGTCTGGGCATTGGTCCTGCTCTGCGTGTCTGCCTGGTCGCGGAGCTCGGCAATGCGGTCCTCCGTCCACTCAACCGCGTCGACCGCATGGAGCAAATCGCTGTAGCTAATTCCCAGCGAGCCCAGCAACGCCTGATAAGATTCCGCGGCGTTCAGCGCCTCCTCATAGGCTTCTTCTGTCCGCATGTAGGGAAGTCCGCGGCTCAATTCACGGCTCTGCTGTTCAAGGAGAGCAACGACCTGCTTAGCTGACCGCTCCTGATCCAGGCACCGCTCCTTTCTGGCTTCCGCTTCAGACAATTCCTCCTGCGCCTGTGCCAGCATTTCCAGGGCGTGGTCCAGATCCACCACCGCAGGCAGTTGTTCCCGCTCCTCCTTCAGCCTCGCCAGCCGGCATTCCAGCGCTTCCACTTCGGCTTTCTTCTCCCGCTCCAGCGCCTCCGCCCGCTCCAGACGCTCCTCCCACTCCCGGATCTGGCGCTCCCGGTTGGCGCGGCGCGCCGCGGCACCAACAAAACCGGCAGGCCCTTCCGCACAGCTGTGTCCATGGACGGTGCCGCAGCGAAATCTCCCATCCGGCAGCAGGGCAGTCCCCGCCCGCAGATCGGACCGGGAGATGCCGCACAAGCAGGCAAGGACCGTTTCCCGGAAGCGCGGATCCCCATCCGGGAGCAGGCTGGCTATGGGATCGCCCACCGGCGGTTCCGGAGACAAAAACCGGTCCGGATATTCCCGGAGCAGTTCCCGGATCTCCTCCATATGCTCCTGCGGAACCACCAGCGCGTCCAGGATCCCAGCGTCGGTAAGTTGCGTTTCTAGGAGATCCCGCTCCTGTTGCCCCAGTTCCGGCGCAAAGTCAACGACCTCATAGAATGCCGCATGCGGGATGCCCCGCATCACCAGCTGAATGCGGGTCGCTTGAATCTGATCCCTGCGGGGCGGTACAGGTTCCAGCTGCTCCCGAAGCCGCGTCAAGTTCCTCTGGATCTCGTCCCGTGCCTGAACCAGGTTTTTCAGTTCCATGTCTCCCCTGTTTTTTTCATTCTGAATCTGGCCAAGCCGGTCCAGATAACAGGAGTTGATCGAGTCGTTGACCGCTGTCCAGTCCGCGGGGGAGCGGTACTGCGCAAGCATCCTTTTTAAGCGCATCATGTCTTCCTGGGGAAAGCGGAGCTCCTGATTGCTCTCCTGCCGGCGCGAAAACGCTTCCAGAAGCTGATCCCGCTCCTGTTGTTCCTGCTGCTGCGCGTCGCGCAGCGCGCCCTTTGCTTGGACTTCCGCCGTATTTGCCAGATCCAACGCCTGGCAGGCGGCATCATATGTATCTTTGGCCTGGGACAGCTCCCGAAAACACGTCAGCATTTGTCCGATCTGCTTTTTCCTCTGCAGGAGGGCGGCGGACAGGGTCCGGCTGTCGGACTTTGGGTCCTTTACCCGCAGCGCCTGTACATATTGATCGTGCTCCCCTCCCAGCAACAGAAGCTCATTCTGCTCGTTGAGATCTCGGATCCCAGCGTCCACCCGGTCCCGCGCGTCGGACATCTGGTGCTCCTTCTGCCGCAAGTCCACCTCATTTCGGGAAATGCTGTGCTGGAGGTTTTCTATCTGACGCTCCCCCTCGGCCAGCTGTTCTGCAAACTGCTGGCAGGCAGCCTCTTCCTCCTCCATCCGTTTCCGCTGAGCCTCCAGATCGTCTTCGCCCAGGGCCGCATACTGGGCCTTAGCCTTTCGGAACCGGGACTCCGCATCTTCCTGCTTCTGGGCTTGATCACGGAGCTCCTGCTCCAGTTTTTCCAGATCCATTTTCACATCCTGAAGCTGGTTTTGGAGCTGCAGTGTTTTGGTATGCGCTCTCAGGTAGGCCCGTCCCTTCATGCCCAGCATATACTGATTATAGCGGCTGTACTCATTACGGATGATCGCGGCATCCCGCATGGCCGCCTGAAAATCCCGCAGCGTGTCCTCCAGGGCATCCATGCGCTCCATGGTGCTGACCATGGCGGAGAGATCCTCATCTGTCAACACCTGAAGCGATTCGTTCAAAATTTTCTTCACTTCAGAGGGGCGGAAAGCCTCTTTGGACAGCTTTGGCGTGCGCACCTTGATGAGAAGCTGAATCAGCTGTTCATATTGGCGGATATCCCGGAACTGAAACACCCGGTCATTGACCAGCTGCTTATAGGTACCGGGTGCTTCTGCCCAGTTGTTTTCATCGCCAATCAGATTGCGGAGCTTCTGCTTGCTCAGAGGAAGCATCTGACCCCCGATTTTTTCGTAGAGCGAGACGCCGCCTGTCCCAATGCGGCGCCCATCACACAGGCAGAATCCCCAGAAATCGATCCCTTTCCCCTTCTGCGCCCGCATCCCAACGCCGATGGTGAGATATTCTTCTGTATCGGCTTTTTTGAACTCCAAATAGAGGTAGCCGGTGGATTCTTCCCGCTCCCCGTCTCCCAGGAGATAGAACTCCATCTTACGGTCTCTGGAGCCAAAGGGATCCAGGCGTTCCGGGCTTTTATTGCCATCCAGGAGAAATGGTATAAAGCTCTGGGTTGTGATGGATTTTCCGGAGGCGTTATCGCCGCGCAGCAGGATATGTCCATCCTTGATTTGGAATTCCTCATGGTCATACAGCCAGAAATTCACAAATCCCAGTTTATTCATCTTCCAGCGGTTCATCCCCAGCCTCCTCTCCAGGCCCGCCCTGATACCGGGCGGGATAGTGTCCTGTCCATTTTCCCACAGCGGGGCAGAGCACAACGCCTTCGGCCCGCTCCTCCAAAAGCATCCAGCCCGCCATGTAGGCGGTCAGCTCCTGGACAAGCTTTTCCAGCGGAAGCTCCCGCAGGCGGCGGCCCCACCCATCTCCATACTGCCCACGGCATTGGACCAGTTCGTGCTGAAATTCCCGCCGGGTCAGGAAAACGGTATCATCTTCCCCGCGGGGATAGACGCCCGCCGTGATCTGATCCCGCAGCTGCGCGCACAACAGCAGCGCTGCGTCCGGGATGGCCGCATCACGCGGATGGACCGGTCCAAAGCGGTTTTCCTCATCCAGCACAAAAAACGCGCCGTTTTTGTGGATCTGAAGTTCTCCGCCCAGTGCTTCTCCCAGATACCGGTTCAGCCATGAGCGCTGGTTTTTCACATAGTCGTAATCGCTGTGGTTTTGTTCAGACCAATAGAGCGCTGGCGCCAGCGTCAGCTGCCGGTATACCCGCTGGATCCGTTGACGTCCGCGTTCCGCTTCCTCTCCCTCCCACGAGAAGGCCTCGAAATCCTCAATGGATCTGCACTTCATGATATCACGGCCAAAATGGACGGGGAAGTGGCGGGATAGTCCCGTATTCTCATAAAGGACCTCCTGTGTCTGATCGTTTCCAAATCCCTCGCTTACGCCATCATAGGCCAAAAGCATCCCGGTCCGCTGTGCGTACTGGAGAACCCGCACCAGGGCTTTTCTATGGGGAAACCGGGTCCAATCCACCGGCTGCACCTCCGCGAGGATCGCTTCCAAAGCTTCGGTCAAAGAGGAGAGCAGGAACTGCTCCCCATCATCCAGGTCTGACAAGAAAAGCAGCATACCGCACAGCAGGCAGTAATCCAGCTTTTCCTGAAATTCCTGTATCCCCATCCAGGCCATTGCCTTCGGCGGCACCTTTTCCAGTTTTATCACCGATTCATTGACGATCAGATTCCAGCCCAGCTGTTCGTTCACAAGGCGGCGGTAATTGGGCAGCGCCCGCTTGACGGAAAAATACAATCCCTTGTGATCCGCGCGCGTCACCCAGAACCGGTCCAGCAAATACCGAAACTCATACATATCCATTTCCCTCAAACACCAGCGTACAGTCCGGCATGGTCAGTGTGCCATCCGTACAGATCAGGTCACATGTGCCCTTCCCCCGCTTTTGCAGCGAAAAACGCTGTCCGTACTGCGTGTGCCCGCAACCATCCGGCGCGAGATTCGCCATGGCCACCCACGAGAGAAATACCGTCCGCACTTCAGGCGGGACAGGATCGGACAGGGCGGAAAAGTCCAGCCTTCCATCCCGAATATACCCCATGACCTTCTCCTGGAGCCGGCGCTCTTCCTCCAGGATCTTCTGCCGCTGCGCCGCTTTTTCCGCACTTTTATCTGCGAATCCGCTGCGGTCCATGCGGGGCTTATAGGTCCGCACTCTTGGCTGCAGGGCGTAGTCCATGGGCGGTTCTTCATAGGTGCTCAAGTCGATGCGCTCTGTCTCACGCTCTGCGTTTACGGTAAAGTGCCTGCACTGCTGGGCACCGAATACCAGGGCCGAGAGCCTATGCGCGTCCTCGATGGACGCGGCACTCGCAAACAGCATCATCAGATGGCGCAATTCCGCTTTGTTGCTAACGCCCATGTTCTGCATTTGGACTAGGATCGCCGCGTTTTGAACCACTCTGCGGATCACTTCATTCGTGACATCCATGACCTGTCTGGCTGTTGAATCTTTTCCGGTGAACCAGCCCATCAACGACTGCCATACGCCCTGCTCCTTCTGCCAGAGTTCTTCCTGCCAGAGAGGGGTCTGCTCAGAGTGCGGGCGTGGAATCTCCAACGCGCTTTGATGGACGAGCGCGAGAATACGGTTGACCTGTTCCCCTGTAAACGATTCCAGCAGCGCGCCGATCTGTGCCGCGCTGCTCTGAAGGTCCTGAATAAAATCCTCCAGGTAGTGGATCAGATGCTGCTTATAGGCAATGAACTCCGCCGATTTCATCTGTTTTTCCGCGTTAGGACCGTAAAATTCCCGCAGGTAATCCTGATGATTCTGGCGAAGACGGCGGAAATCCTCCTGCAGCTCCTGCCACCATTCCCCGATCTCTTTCAGGGACATCCCTTCCAGATGTTCAGCCGTATGCAGAGCCGCCTGGAGACGGCGGAACGCGCTGGAGGAAAGTCCTGTCGTCCGCGTATACAGGTTTTCCAGCGTGATTGTCATACGCTCCACTTCCAACGCAGCCTCCGTCATCATGTACTGAAACTGTCGGTTTTTAAAATCCGTGATCGTGTATGCCTTGTGGGGGTCCTGAATCGGCGTCAGGTTTTTCCATTTTGCCAGCTGATCCAGGTCTGATATGAGCTGCTCCGCAGTATATTCGACGAAAAGAGGATCTTTGTGCAACAGGGTCAAAATGGTATCCTTATCCAGCTGATAGTGCATTTTTTGATATTCCAGGTAAAATGTACGCATGATGGCCCGGTAGGAAATGTAGCTCTCCGCGGACAAATATCTTGTCTGCGGGATGCTCTCCAGCAAATCTGCCTGCAATGCCATCCGCATTCCTCCCATCGTGATACTCGTCATATGAAACGACGCTTTTAAAAAATGTTAAATATAGTATATATGACTCGCCTGTATTTCGCAATCGTGATCGCTCCTGAATGGTATCTCATATGACGAACACCCGCAGCAACACGGCGATGTCTAACCAACAGCTGCGGCCGCCTCATCAAAACATTTTCCCCTTAACCTACACTTAATTGTAAGGGAAAGGCTGAGGGAATTATTTTAACCTGTAATAGCAAGTGTTCTTTCCGGCGCCCTCCCGTTTCAGTTCGCCGGAAGCCACTAATTTCCGCAGCGCCCCTTCGATGGAGCTGATACTGAGCGAAGGGCAAAGCTCACGGATGTCCTGCTTCGTAAACCGGCCGATTTTCTCCATGGTCGCCCGGCGCACGGTCTCCATGGCAGGGAGTTTGGTCTCCACCAGAGCAAAACGATCTTCAAAATCCTTATAGGCGGAAAGAATGGTCCCTAACAGATACTTGATGAACGGTACTACATCTTCGGTGCCTTCGTGCCACCCAATTTGCGCTTGGCTCAGGACATCATAATAGAGGTCCTTATTTTTTGCGATCTTGGCCTCCAGCGAGATATACTTGCCCACATAGAACCCGCTGCGGTAGAGCAGCTGTGTGGTCAGCAGACGGCTCATTCTGCCGTTTCCATCATTGAAGGGGTGAATGCATAGAAAGTCGTGGATGAACACGGGAATAACAATCAGCGGCTCCACTTCCATGTTCCCAATGACCCGGTTGTATTCCTCGCAGATCCTGTCCAGAGCCTCCGGGGTTTCATAGGGGGCCATGGGCGTGAACAAGGTCTCCACATGGCCGTCGGGATAGGTGGCGCTGATGTAATTCTGCACACTTTTGGTCTTGCCCGCCATGGGGTTGTTCATGTGGCTGTAGAGGATCTTGTGGAGCTGCAGGATGTAGTTCTGGGTGATGGGGATGGCGTCGAAGTTCTCGTGAATGAGGTTCAGCACATCCCGGTAACCTGCGATCTCCTGCTCGTCCCGGTTTCTCGGCGCTGTTTTCTCCTCTACAAGCTGCCGGATACGGGTGTTTGTGGTCACGATGCCCTCAATGGCATTGGATGCCTCGGTGCTCTGCACCTTTGCGATCTCTACCAGTTTCTCCAATTCCTCTGGCCGCTGTTTCAGATACAGTTCCTGCTTTCCGGCTTCTTTATAAATCGCCGCAACCAGGCCCAAAATCTCTGAGTCCCACTTCTGTTCCCGGATCGCAGAGTAGTTGAATGCACGCATACCCTTATCCCCCTCTTCATTTCCTTAAATTTTACCATAGAATAAGGGAAAGTTCAACTCTAGGAGAAAGCTTTCCCTTATCAGTATATCAGTTTTAAGGGATACTATACGTCTGTAAGGGAAATCAATCCTGTTTCCCCCATAGGTCTGCGCCTTTGGTGTATTTCATGTTCCACAGTCTTTTGAACTCAATAATCGCTCCGATTCTCCTCTGTAGCAATCTTCCGATGGAAGTCAAGCAATTCCTGCTTCATCTGCTCTCCGGTCAATTCCCCTCGGACCCACTTCTCTGACAGGAACCTTGCATCCGCAGAAACCGTTACACCATTGATCGCGTTGATGGCATCCGCAGTTTTGAGGGCCACAAGCCTTTTATGGAAATCCGCTTTCATTTTTGTTTCACTCCATATCGTGATAGCAGAACGGGACCGCCAGCGTACCGGCGGTCCCGTGTCTTTTCAGCCAAGGATTTTCATTTGTAGTAAAATTGTTGTAACTGTAGTAAACCTGATTCCTCACAAACCCAGGTTTCATGCGGGTTTGCGGGCTGTCCGTCAGTCTAATGGCTTCATCGTGGGGAACACCCTTCTACCCTCTTCATCCGGTTTCATCACGCCTTGTACGGTCGAAAAAGTGCCGTTTTCACGAGGTTTTTCTAACTTTTTGGATTCCATAGTGTGTCCTCCTGTGCCGTCTGGTTCGGGGCAAAAGTTGTAAAAAAGTTGTAGAAAGTTGTAGGCCGGTTTCCCGTCCTTTTTTTGAGCATTTTTACAAAAAATCCCAAACAAAATTTTTTGTAAAATATTTCCAAAAAATCGACTGATACATTGTAGAGCAATGGAGAACATCCCAAATGCTGTGTGCCTTAGAACAACGAAAGCCATTCAGAGCAATCAGCTGAACCCAATCGACAAAGCCCCCAGCCGATTCTTTTTACAATACAATAATAACATAAGCCCCCAAGATGTTCAAGTCAACGATTTTTTCGTTGGCCTTTCCAATTTCATACCTTATATATAAAAAGGAGAAAGCCATGCCAACCTATCAATTACAAATTAAACAGATTGTGGACTACCCACGCTGCCGGATCTACCGGCAGTTCGTCCGCTTTCTGATGGAGGACCGGAGCATTCGCGTAAGCGGAGGCTCCGGCCTTTTTTATTTTACGGTACTTTGCAGCTACGCAAACTTCCGCACCTCATATCGCCGCATCGACGGCATCAGCTATACCGTCTACCCTGGCGAATGGGTCTGCACCCTCAAGGAGCTGTCCCAATGGTTCCGTACCCGGTTCCAGTGCCAGGCGCTGGCCGTACTGGAACGGCTGCAGAAGCAGAACCTTATTTCCTTTCAGACACTGGGCCGCGGGAATGTAGTCCGCTATAAGATCTGCGACTGGGCGCGGCATAATACGGTCCTGGAGTACAATGCCCCCTGCCAGAAGGACACCGGCTTTTTCTTCCTGCCGGTTTCCGTTGCCACCGACCTCATCAGTTCAGACCGCTGCTCCGAGATGGACATTGTGCTGGACCTGTGGGTATCCGCCATCTACAACGACAATCAGGTGCAGGGGTCAGACCTGGGGCCGGTGGTCTATTTCCGCAACGGCACCGGAAATCCCCTTGTCACCTACACCGAGCTGGCTGCCCGCTGGGGGCTGTCCCGGGCGACAGTCGGCCGTGTCCTGAAAAAGCTGGCCGCGCTGGACTACATCTCCCTCATGTCCTTCCCTGGCCGGCATGGCAGCGTAATCTATCTGCAAAAATATCTGTCCACCATGTTCGAGATTTCGGATGTGATGGTGGATAAAGAGGAGGTCGCTATGACGCTTAACATACGCCTGGAACTCCCGAAGGAGGACAGCGCAGGCCACGACGCCCCCGCCTTGGAGCATGAGGTCATCGTTTCAGATGAACTCGCCAGCGTTTCAAAATCGCACATTGAAATTATCCTTCAGAAAATGGCGCAAATCCTGATGGCACAAGGGATTTTGTGCTTTGGCTGCCCGCTCTCTCGCTACAAGTTATATCCCTTATCGGGCGACTGCCGGGAAGATTTACTCCCCCGCGCGCGAGAGCAGTCCCTGATGCGTTTTGGCCTTGCTGTTCTGTGTGGGAACAAGCAGGTCGCCACTTTTGAACTTACACTCTCTCCCTCAGCGGAGAATTGAACAAGGAGGTCTTACCATGAAGAAATTTGTTGAAAAAGAT
>ENA-ORUM01002165-ORUM01002165.1-human-gut-metagenome-genome-assembly--contig:-NODE-2165-length-12160-cov-3.097398_pt1 | contig 12160 bp, 8 predicted proteins | sample MGYA00242083_ERZ509217 | MGnify/ENA primary metagenome ERZ509217 (study PRJEB26280, sample SAMEA2338831) | human gut metagenome | biome: human gut; feature: human-associated habitat; material: faeces... | reverse complement strand
AACAGGCGGAACGGCTGATACTTGACCTGCTTGCAGACGGGAAAGAGCTTGCCAGCGAGGACCTTGTAAAGGCCGCAGCCGAAGCCGGAATATCCGAGAGGACGGTACAGAACGCCAAGCGCAACATGGGCGGTGTTTTGGGCGCAAGGCGCGTCGGCGGTCAATGGTACAACTTCATCAAGAAGAAGCAGCCGCCCGAACCCGCAAGCTGAAAACGCAAAGTGCAGACCCTTTGCGCTTTGCACTTTCGCGCTTTCGCCTTGATTGTGCGTCAATAACTCCAAATAACACTTGACAAAACGCTTCATGGGGCGGCGCGGAGGATATAAAGCCGTATATCGACCCTGTATTTGAAAATAATGTGCTGCTGACGCAGACCGAAAGGCTGATGATGAGCAGCCGCCCGAAGCAGCCGAAGTATGCAAGAAACAAAAACATTCTTGTTATCGGCGGTTCCGGCAGCGGCAAGACCCGCTTTTTCGTAAAGCCCAACCTTATGCAAATGCACAGTTCTTATGTTGTTACCGACCCGAAAATAACTGAATTATAGGACAATAAATGCGGAGTCTTTATGCTCTGAGGTTTCGCATTAGAAATACAAAGGACGAATGTCCGGGAACCCTTGAAGATAAAGGCTTCCGGGCAATTTTACATTCTATCAGAAAGGAGGTCAGCGCCAGCGTGAAGGAGAAAATCACAGCCCTTTATGAGCGTCTTTCAAGGGACGATGAGCAACAGGGCGAGTCCAATTCCATTACCAATCAGAAAAAGTATCTGGAAGATTACGCCAAAGCCAAGGGCTTCAAGAACATCCGGCACTTCACGGACGATGGTTATTCCGGCACCAACTTCAACCGACCTGGCTTCACTGCCCTTCTGGAAGAAGTCAAAGCCGGAAATGTGGGGACGATCCTGATCAAGGATATGTCCCGAATCGGAAGGAACTACCTGCAGGTGGGCTTCTATACCGAGATCCTGTTCCCGGACAAAGGAGTCCGCTTCATCGCGGTCAACAATAATGTGGACAGCGACAGCCCGACCGAGAACGAATTTACCCCATTCCTAAATATCATGAATGAGTGGTACGCCAAGGATACCAGTAAGAAGATCAAGGCAATTTTCCGCAACCGCATGGAGCATGGCATCCGGTGCAGTGGCGCGGTTCCCTATGGCTATAAGATGGCCGAGGACAAAACGCTTCTTGTGGATGACGAGGCCGCCGCAGTGGTGAAGAGGATCTTCGCTATGGCCGCCGATGGAATGCCGCTCGCCCAGATCGCCAAGACTTTGAAGGAAGATAATGTCCTGATCCCCTCCGCGTACTGGGAGCAGAAGGAAGGGATGGTGTCCCGCAATCACCGTTATCATGACCCGTATATGTGGACCAACGCGGCGATTGCCTATATTCTTGACCGAAAAGAGTATCTGGGCCATACCGTTCTGGGCAAAACGGTCCGGGACAGTTTCAAGTCCAAGAAGCGAAGAAAGGCCACCGAGGACGAACTTCTCTTCTTCCCGGATACCCATGAGCCTATCGTGGATCAGGATACGTGGGACCAGGCAAACAAGCTGCGGAAACGCGCACCCAAGAAGATCCGGCATAGTTCCACCTATCACAGGCTGTCCGGCATGGTCTTCTGCGCGGACTGCGGGTCAAGACTGACCTATCATTCACAGGCCGTGAAGGAAGGTGAAGCATGGGATCCGATGTCCGGCGGGTTCCAATGCAGTAAATACCGTAATATCTATCAGGGCTGCGAGTCCCATTATGTCGGGATCAGGAATCTGGAAGATGTGGTCTTGAAGGCGGTTCAGGCAGTATCCCGGAATGTGCTTGAGGATGAAGACGCTTTTGTAGATCAGCTGATGTCCTTATGGCAACTGAAGCAGGAACAGTCTTCCTCTGAAGAGAAAAAGGAACTGAAGGCCGCCCAGAAGCGGATCAGTGAACTGGATAATTTGATTCAGAGACTGTACGAAAGCCAGATCAGCGGGACGATGCCGGAGCGTCAGGTTCAAAGACTGATCCGGCAATATGATGAGGAACAGGCGCGGCTCGAAAGCCGTGTCTCCGAACTTGAGGCCGTACAGGATGAGATCGCGCCCAAAAAGGCAGATATCAGCCGCTTTATGGCCCTTGTCAGGAAGTACCAGAACATCACGGAACTGACCGATGAGATGCTTTATGAGTTCATTGACAGGATAGTTGTCCATGCTCCGAATGGCAAGAGGGGAAATGCCCGACAGCAGAAGATCGATATCTACTTCAATTTCATCGGGGATTATCTCCCGCCTATGCCTGAGATCAGTGAAGAGGAACACGCCGCCGCGAAGAAAGCTGAACAGGAAGCCAAAAGGCTGGCAAAGAACAAGAGATCTTCCGAGCATAGGAAGGACAAGCTCGCGGCACTGAAGGAAGCCGCGAAAACAGATCCGGAAGCCGCCGCCGAATATGAGCGTTATCTGGAAAGCCGCCGCGAAGCCGGACGGAAATACCGGGCCGAACAGAAAGCCAGGCGGGAAGCCGATCCGGAGTATCAGGCCAAAAAGGAAGCACAGAGGATCGAGCGGAACCGTAAAAATAATGAGCGGTATCACCGGAAGCACGTGCCGATCGCTGAACTGGAAGAGCTTGCGAAGACGGATCCGCAGGCCGCTGAAGATCTCCGGATCAGAAGGGAGAAGCAGGCCGAACAGACCCGCCGTAACAAACAGCGCCGTGAGGAAAGGATGGCACAGGATCCGGAATACGCGGCACTGACCAAGGCCAGAAAGGCAGAGTCTACAAGAAAGCACACGGCCAAAAGGAAAGCCACGCTGGATGACCTGAAGGAGCGGGCCAAGACAGACCCGCAGGCCGCCGAGGAACTTGAAGCGATCAGGGCCAAGGGCCGGGCCGCCGGACGGAAGTCTTACGCGAAGAAAAAAACGGAGGCGGCTGAAGATCCGGAACTTTACGCGCAGATCCGGGCAAAACGGAAGGTTCATGAAGAAAAGAAGAAGGCCGCAAGAGCCGAACTTGTCACGCTTGCCGAGACAGATGAGGAAGCGGCCGAGAAGCTTGCCGCTATCCGGGCCTATAATGTGCAGGCTTCGACAAAGAGCCGGAACAAGCTGATCGAGGACGCGAAGACAGATCCGGAAGCCGCGAAGAAACTTGCCGCACAGCGTGAACGCCGCAACCAGAACGATAGGAACAAACGGCAGGCCCTCATTGAACAGGCTGAAACAGATCCGGAAGCCGCCGCGAGACTGGCCGAGATCAGGGCCAAAGACGTTCGCAGACAGCAGGATTATCTTGCAAAACTTCAGGAACAGGCCAAGACGGATCCCGATGCCGCCGCCAGATGGGAAGCACATCTGGAATATGTCCGGAACTATAATCGCGACTACAAATCGAGGAAACAGGCGGAGGCCGCCGGAAAGGAGCTGGTAGCAATATGAAGCTGATACGATGGATCGTGAAGATCATTCTTCTTCCAGTGGCATGTGCCCTGACGCTGATCCAGTGGATCGGGATCTTCCTGAACAGTATCTCCGGCGTGGTCATGGGGATCCTGTCCTTCCTCTTCGTCCTGACCGGGACGGCCAGCCTGCTCTTCGGGCTGGCTTTCGGGCCGGAGTTCCTGAAGATGATGATCACCGCGTTTGTGATCTTCCTGATCCCGCATATCGGGAACTGGGTGGTCGAGAGGATCGCCTTGCTCCGTTTGCTGATCGGTGATTTCATCCGGTCATAACCTGCAAAACTGAATATGGATTACATATCTGAGGCCGTCTGTCCGTCATGGAGAGGCGGCTTTTGATATGGGACAACAATCAATCATTTTTATGAAAGGATGGTACAGACCATGAACAGACTGTTTAACAGTATCACACTCACGGAAACCCAGAAGAACGCTCTCTTCGCTTTTGGCGAGAAGGACAAGATTGGCACCGGGGCCAACCTGATCATCGCCGCCTGCATGTGCGAGGGCGAACTGACCAAAGCGATCCTGATGAACCTTGCGGACCTGATCGAGAGTGTCGGTATCACGGATGAGGAGTTTGAGCAGCTCATCTACCAGATCCGGCTTGAGACGGAAGAAAACATCATCAGCATGGAGAAGCACTATCAGGAGATGACCGGGAAGAGATCCGCTGACCGCTCTTGGAGAGACTTCGCCCGGAAGAAGATCCTCGCCGCTTTTGGGAACGAGAGCTGCGGAAACACGGTTCTCCGGCTCAGCTATGTCGAGCATGTAACGGTGGATCCGGACCTGAAGCAGATCATCCATGACCTGACATCGCAGGTCGCTACTATGAATGTCTTCAAGTCCGAGCAGTATCAGGATCTCCTGACCGAGGCCCGGAAGGTCGATGAGCTTTGGAGAATCAAGACTGATGACTTGGGGTATTTCACTGTAAAAGACTGATACGGAGAACTGAACTGCGGCAGGCAAGAGTACCGGGGCCGTCAGTCCCTTGCGGATTGGCGGCTCTAGACCTGCAATTTTCAAGGAGAAAACGATGCTATGACCAGACTTACGAAATATGAGAAGGAAACTATTATCCTGACCAGTGAAGGCGATGATACTTACAGTGTCTATACCTTCAATCCCGCTCTCAAGCGCCGCTTGGCTGACTTCGCAAAGAAGTATCCGATGCATTGCCGTTTGGAATCTGAGGATAAAAAGTGTGGCTGTCAGAGCTATACGATAGATAAAGGAAGGCTCTCGATCCGGTTGACTGCTCCATACAGTGAAACCAGACGGAAGGCGGCAAGTGAGAATGCCAGGAATCATGGAATTCATACCAAGTGATTGTTTTCGGTAGTTATCTGTGGTATAATGTGGGGAGATGTAGCTCTGTGCATTCAATAATGGAGATAGTGACTATGGGTAGACCAAAGAAGAACGGAACGTACTTGAATATATGTATTGAAACGCCGATCTATGAGAGGCTGGAAGCACTCTGTGAAGATGCCGGACAGACCAAAACGGTCGCGGTTGAAAGAGCGCTGACAGCATATCTGGATGATTATGAAGAAAAGCAGAAAATGCTGAAAGAACTCGGCAAGGACAAATAAGGGAGAGAGTAAAAGAAATGGCAGTAAATGATCTTAAGTTCTTTACGAACGCACCAGAAAGAGATCTGTACAGTAGATTCTCTAAAATCCTGCAGACCAACACACAGTTCTTTGATGTTCTTGTCGGGTATTTTCGCACAAGCGGATTTTTCAAATTATATCCGGCGATGGAAACAGTGGAGAAGGTCCGTATTCTTGTTGGTTTGAATGTAGACAAATATACAGTCGATATCATTGATCAGGCTGAGCAACTCACTCTGAAAGAGGCCAAGGAAGAATTCTCCAAGGAAATTGAAGGTGAATTTGAAAAATCCGAAACTTCTGCAGAGATTGAAAAGGGAGTTAGACAGTTCATTGAGTGGCTGAAGTCTGGAAAGCTGGAGATGCGTATGTATGTGGATGCTCCTATCCATGCCAAAGTATATATCATGCGCAAGGATCCTACGAAAGCTGATTATTTCGGCAGTGTCATTACTGGCTCCAGTAACTTCTCTGAAGCAGGGCTTGTAAATAATCTGGAGTTCAACGTCGAACTGAAAGACAGTGCCGACGTTAAGTTTGCGTTGGATCGCTTTGAAGAACTCTGGAAGGATGGTATTCCGATTCAGGATGCCTATGTTGATGCAGTTGAGAAGAAAACATGGCTTCGGAATGACATTACCCCATATGAGATTTATCTGAAGACGCTTTATGAATTCTTCCGGGAGGAAATCAATTCTGATAAAGATATTTTGGCTCAGAACCTTCTACCGGATGGTTATATGAGACTGCAGTATCAGCTCGATGCGGTTGTTCAGGCCAAAAAAACTCTGCAGGCATACAACGGTGTTTTTATCTCCGATGTCGTTGGTCTTGGAAAGACTTATATCTGTGCTATGCTTGCAAAGAGTCTCGGCAAGGGTAAGAAGCTTGTGATTTGCCCGCCAGTTCTGGTTTCCTATTGGGAAGAAGTCCTTCTGGAATTTGATGTCGCGGCAAAGGTTGTTTCCTTGGGAAAACTGGACAGTATTCTTGAAGGCAACATCGATTATGAATATGTATTTGTCGATGAAGCACACAGATTCCGCAATGCCGGAACAGACAGCTTCAGCAAGCTTCATGAGATTTGCTATGGCAAGAAGGTTGTTCTGATATCAGCGACTCCGATCAATAACTATACCAGTGATATCGAAAACCAAATCTATCTTTTCCAACCGAAGCATAACTGTAACATCGTTGGAGTAAAGAATCTGGAAGGATTCTTTGCTTCATTGAACGGCAAATTAAAGGGACTGGAAAAGGGATCTGCGGATTACATGACACAGCTCAGAGCGAATTCTGAGGAAATTCGTGACAAGATACTTCGCCATATCATGATCCGAAGAACTCGCACGGAGATTCAGCAGTACTATCATGATGACCTTGAACGTCAGGGACTGACTTTCCCGAAGCTTGGCGCTCCGGAACAGATCGTATATACCTTTGATGAGACTACTGACAGCATATTTAATGAAACGATTGCCGCCATCAAAGACTTTACATATGCCAGATATAAACCCCTGACTTATTTGAAAGACACAAAGCGCTATGCCACCTTGTTAGCCGCACAGCATAACATGGGCGGTTTTATGAAGGGGATTCTTGTTAAGCGTCTGGAGAGCAGCTTCTATGCTTTCCGGATGACGCTTTCTAGGTTCATTGAATCCTATGAGCGCTTCATCGATATGTATAAAAGAATCGGAGAGGTCTGGATCAGTAAGAAGGTGGATGTCTATGATCTTCTGGATTCTGGCGACATCGAAAAGCTGATGCAGATGGTTGAGGATGAAAACGGATTCCATTTTAAGACATCCGAGTTTAAGCCAAGCTTTATTATTGACCTGAATAAGGATCTGTCGAAACTGAAGTACCTGCGGGATCTGTGGGAATCCATTACGATCGATCCCAAACTGGATACTTTCTGCGCTGAACTTGAGGGCAATAAAAAGCTTCTTGGCAATAAAAAGATCATCTTCACTGAATCAAAAGAAACAGCTGAATATTTGGAGCAAAATCTCCGGCGGCTTTATGGACAGCGTGTTATAGCCTATTCCGGCATGAGCGGCGCGAAGCTGAAATCAGATATCGAAGACAGCTTTAATCCAAAATATGCCGACAAGGAAAATGACAGATACGATGTCCTGATCACCACCGATGTGCTTGCCGAAGGTATCAACCTTCATAGATCCAATGCACTTATAAATTATGATCTTCCGTGGAACCCCACAAGGATCATGCAACGTGTCGGCCGTATCAATCGAGTTGGCACTGAACATCAGCAGATATACGTGTTCAACTTCTTCCCGACAGCGCAATCCGATAAGCATATGCCATTGAAGGACCGGATCTTGGAAAAGCTGCAATCATTCCACGATACACTTGGTGAAGACTACAAGTACTTGTCCGATGAAGAGGTTGTCAGTTCTCAGAAGTTATTCGAAGATTTGACTTCCAATCTGGATCAGGAAGAAGAAAGTACAAGTCCAGAGCTGGCATATCTCGCGATAATCCGGCAGATTCGTGATAATGATAAGGCATTGTTTGAACGGATCAAAAGGCTTCCTAAGAAGTCAAAGACCGGAAGATACAGTGATCGCGTGAAGGGTGCGGCAACGATCACATTCATTCGGAAAGGAGCTTTGAAAGATTTCTTCATAACAGGAAGTGACACCCAGCAGATTTCCTTTATTGACGCAATCAGGTATCTGGAGTGTACACCGGATGAACTTCGTATAAATGTCGGCAGTGCTTACTATGGCCATTATGACGCGAATAACTCCGCTTTTGATGATTCACTGGTACAGGATGAGGTCATTGAAGTGGGAAAAGCTCCTCTTCGCGGCAATGATATGAAGGTGGTTCGAATCCTCCGCGCTATGCAAAGCGAACCGACTCTGACAGATGATCAGGAAGATGTTATTAGCAGACTGCTGAGAGCTTATGAAAACGGTGATATCCCTCAGAATATCACAAAGAATATAGTTAAAGAGCTGAAAACCATGGACGATCTTGGTGCGGCTTACTTCACAATTACGAATCTGGTGCCGGATCAGTACCTTTATGAAAGAAAAGATGCGGTGCTCCATACAGAGGGCGAGAAACAAGTAATCCTGTCCTGCTATCTGAAGGAGAAAACAGAATGAATGAGCAGAAAAGAAAGAGATTTGAAGAAACGCTGACTAAAGCGTTTGATCATGATCGATATGTGCAGTTCCTGAAAGAGCTGCTGGACAACATGCAAATCGTAGCTCCTAACAAGGAGATCAAACCGTATAGCACATTCTCAGCGGCAATCGATCATTATAGACATATCGGAAATTATACGGGTGAAGACAAAAGTAAAGTTGCCCTTTTTTCTGTATGCCTTAAAAATGATAAAAACCTTGAAAATGCCAGAAGTATGCAAAGGGCATTTGTTAAAACCCTGCTAGAAAACAGTAATTGCGCTGGTGCATTGGTAGCCTTCTATACTGCTGATGATTTAGACAAATGGAGATTATCTCTGGTAAGAATGGACTATGAGTTCTCTAAAGGGAAGCTCAGTGCAAAGCTTACTCCGGCAAAGAGATACTCTTATTTGGTGGGCGATGGGGAGCCTTGCCACACTGCTCAGGAACGGCTCTATCCCATTTTTGTTGCTGATGATCTTGATCCGAGTCTGGATGAGCTGGAAGAAGCCTTTAGTGTTGAGGCCGTAACCAAGGATTTCTTTGATCAGTACCGCGAAAAGTATCTGGATCTTAAGGAGTTTTTGGACAGCAATCCTGAATTTATAGCGGAAGCCGAATCCAGAGGATTTGACAGCGAGCAGTTTGCAAAAAAGCTTATGGGCCAAATCGTCTTTCTGTACTTTATTCAGAAAAAGGGTTGGTTGGGTGTGAATGCATTTCCATTCAAACTAACTGAACGCGAGTATAAATCGGGCTTTTATCGTTCCGGACGTAAACCGAAGGAACTTATGCCATTAGTTTATAAGCAGAGAGCTGACGGTTTTTTCTATCGAGATAATCATGCACTGTTGAGCTTATCTCCGGAAGATGAGACTACACTTTCTACGTTGGTTAAGGGTGATGCTTGGGGCGACGGTCCCAAGGATTTCATGCGTCAGATCTTTGAAGGCTGCAAAAACGCCGGAAAGAACTTTTTTGACGACTATCTTGAACCGCTTTTCTACACAGGCTTGAATCAAAACCGTGGAGATAATGCGTTCTTCCCACCTCTTCACAGAAGAATTCCGTTCATGAACGGTGGTCTGTTTGAAGAAATGGAGGGCTATGACTGGCGGAATAATGATTTCAGAATACCCAACGAATTATTTTCAAATGCTGATGTAAAAGGAAAAAGGAATGCTGACGGCATATTGGATGTTTTTGACCGTTACAACTTTACTATGGCTGAAGATGAGCCGATGGAGCGTGAAGTTGCTATTGATCCGGAGATGCTGGGAAAAGTATTTGAAAATCTGTTGGATGTTACCGACAGAAAATCAAAGGGGGCGTTCTATACTCCTCGTGAAATTGTCCACTATATGTGTCAAGAGAGCCTTATAAACTATTTGTCCACCAAAACTGGAATAAGCGACAGCGATATCAGAAAGTTCATCCTTTACGGAGAATACTTTAGGGACGAAGATACAAGAAAAACATTGCCTATAGATAATGAAACAGGGAAAGTGCTTGAAGGTGATGAAATCTATTTCCGCAAGCATCATATGGAATATGATAAAACAAGAGATCTTGAAATTCCTGCTTCTATTTTTAGCTATAAGAATAATGTAAATAGACTTGTCGAAATTGATAATCTTCTTGCAAATGTAAAAGTTGTGGATCCTGCGGTAGGTTCAGGAGCATTCCCTCTTGGAATGCTAAATGAAATTGTTAAAGCGAGAGAAACAATCACAGCGTATATGATTATTGATATGAATGGTTATCAGCGCCTGAGTTATAGGTCGATGCGGAATTCATATCGCATGAAAAGAGAGACTATAAAGAACTCAATATTCGCATGTGATATTGAAGCTAGTGCGACAGATATTACCAAATTAAGATTATGGTTGTCTCTGGTTATTGATAATCAAATCATGGATCAAGAGAACGATGAGTTTGGCTACACGACAAAGCCCCGAGAACTACCAAATCTTGATTGCAATATCATTTGTGGGAATAGTCTTGTAGATGAGTTTGAAGGTGTTCCGCTGATTACAGAGAATGCTGCTTTGAAAAACGAATCTCAAGGCAGGCAAATGACCACATTTGATCATAATATAGGAGTCCTGATTACTGAACTAATAGACCTGCAGTCGAAATTATATGATGAAAAAGATCATATAGCAAAGGAGGCGTTAAAAGATCAGATCCAAGATATTTATAATCAGATTGTTATGGAACAAATATCTGGAAATAACAAAATAGTAGATGACTATTATCAGGCCATACAATTACCATCAAAACCTTTTGTGCTATGGCAATTGTATTTTCCAAAAGTGTTTCGAGACAATGGTGGATTTGATATTGCGATTGGAAATCCCCCTTACGGGGTGAAATATAATAATATAGATAAAGCGTTTTTGAAAAACAGATACACCTATTCCATTAAGGGGAAGTTTGAAAGCTATAGGATTTTTATGGAGTTTTCCGAAGAAATCACAACACCTGATGCCACCCTTTCGTTTGTGGTGCCGAATACATGGATGTCTGTAGAACAAGCCGTAAATCTTAGGAAACAATGGCTTGAGAACAATAGCTTTTGTAGCATTATTCAATTTCCACAGAAGAGCTTCAATGCTACTGTAGACACAATTGCATATGTGGTTCAAAAAGGAAAATCTACCGAACGGGATACTACAGTGTGTATAGTCCCATTGTATGAAGATCCTTCCCACATAAGTAATTACCTGCTAAATACTTTTTCCATGAGTCAAATGACTTGGTACAACTCCCCCAAGCACCTAATTATTTTTGGCTCGGATGCAACAAAAAGAGAACTGATTGATAAAGTTAAGTCCGGAAATAAAGAACTTGGAGATGTGATTATCACTAAGCAAGGTCTGATACCCTACCTTACGAAAGAAGAAGGGAAAGAGAACAAATATATTTCGGAATATAAGAAGGATGAGTCTTGGAGCAAGTATTTTGATGGCAGCCGCTGTATTGATAGATATGGTACAAAGGGAAAGCTCTCTTACATTCAATATGGAGACTGGCTGTATGCGCCTAGGGAGCAAGCTATTTTCTGTCAGCCGCGAATTGTTTTTCAGCTAATACGTAATATCTCATTAAGGCAAAGAATTGTTGCTACATATATTGAGGAGGAGATTTATTCCGACAGAAATACAGGAATAATATTACCTAAATCAGAAGAAGTGTCATTGAAATACATTCTCGGATTGATGAATTCCAAATTGTATAACTTTATACATGCTAATACACATCAATCAACATACATCAGTTTTCCATCTATAGAAGCGTTGCCGTATATAGAAGGAAATGCGGAAGATACAGGTAGGATTATTGAGCTTGTATCCGAGATTCTTCAGCAAAAGAAAAGCGGAAATGACACTTCTGAGTTAGAAGAAGAAATTGATAAAATCGTTTATCAATTGACTGATCTAAACGAAGAAGAAATACATCTTGTTGAAGAACAATAGGAGGATAGATATGGCTGAATTCAAATATGAAATCACGCAGGAACTTGGTATATTGTCTGAAAGCAAAAGTGGCTGGACTCGAGAACTTAATCTTATTTCATGGAATGGTGCTGACCCAAAGTTTGACATTCGTGATTGGTCACCAGATCATGAAAAGATGGGAAAGGGGATTTCTCTTAATGCGGATGAAGTGGACAAACTGAAAACAATACTGGAGAAGCTTGCGTAAATAATTAATGAGCAAATCAAAGGCGATCAACCGTAAAAAAGTTGGTCGCTTTTGTTTTGCTCATTGAGCAGGATCTGCCTCGCGGCGATCCTGTGGAAACCGAATAGATAATGTACAATAACTTGCGCAAATTGAAAAAAGCATAAAAGAAGACATAGCTTGCAGGCTCTGGTAGAATGAAGTTACCACACAAACATTC
>ENA-ORUM01002162-ORUM01002162.1-human-gut-metagenome-genome-assembly--contig:-NODE-2162-length-12196-cov-2.604728_pt1 | contig 12196 bp, 13 predicted proteins | sample MGYA00242083_ERZ509217 | MGnify/ENA primary metagenome ERZ509217 (study PRJEB26280, sample SAMEA2338831) | human gut metagenome | biome: human gut; feature: human-associated habitat; material: faeces... | reverse complement strand
GTTATTTCCATTCCTATTGCAATGCCATTCCCTACGCTGAGAAGAGTTTCCAAACCTGCGTCATCTAATTTTTCGATTACTTTTCCGAGTTTCTCTAATGTTTCTTTTTGTTTCTGTGACATAGTTGCTGTTCTCACCTCTTTCTTGTTGATAAACAAATCATACAACAATTATTCTTGTTTGTCAACATATTTATATTCTGTTTTTCTTACTTTTCTTGTTGACTAACAAGTTATATAGTGATATACTTAAACACAGAAAGGAGGCAGAAGCTTGACTGTAGGTAATAGAATTGAATTAATACGAAAGGATAATAAATTATCTCGCAGAGAATTTGGAGAAAAATTTAACGTAAGCGAAAGCGTTATTGTTAATATAGAATACGACCGTTTAAAGCGTCCTGAACAAAAAGAAGCTCTTTACAAACTCATATGTCAAGAATTTGATATAAATGAAGAATGGCTCCGCACTGGTTCCGGAGAAATGAAAGCAGAATTATCTAAAGAAGATTATATTGTAGATTTTGTTTCTAGGATTCTCAAAACGCAGGACGATTCTTTTAAGAAAAGATACATAAGTATGCTTTCGCGACTTGATGAACGAGGTTGGGCGGCATTGGAACAAGTAGCCACCACAATGGGGTCATTAAAAAAGGACTAGGTTTCCCTAGTCCAATAGCCCCTTGATAAATCTGTAAATCATTCGTAAATGATATTCAGATTTTACCCGTTTTAATAGTTTTGCTATTTCTTTTTGATAATCCATAATATGTACCTCCCACATGTATTTTACCTTCTATATACTATCCGAATCTGGGAGGTGCAAAATTGTCGAATTTTGTCATTTGTCCACGTTTGTGGACACTACTTATAGGGGGATTCAAATAAATCTGTAATTTTTATTTTTAACCCCTTTGCCAGTTGTTCCATTGTATCCATGCGTGGTATCCTCTTATTATTGCAGATATTGGATATCGTAGATTTTGGTATTTTAGTGGCAATGGAAACCTGGCGTACGGTTAGATTTTTACTATACATGTATTCTTGCAGTAATATTTTCATTGGGAATGACAGCTCCTTTTTTTTATATCGTCCCCAATATTCTTTTATATATGCAGGAATTTGGTTAATACACTTTTGTGTTTTAATATTAACTACTTATTATGGAGGTTTTCTTATGGGATTATTTAAAAAAGATTCTACCAAAGAAATCAAAACAACTTTGTCAATGGTCGATGGCCTTCCAGATGTTTCTGCAGGCACAGAAATGATTCTGTCTCTATCAGGAGACGCATTATCTATACGCCCTAGACTTGTTAAGAAAATGCAGCCATATACCCTTAATATCAATAAAATTACGAATATTTCTATGCTGACCGAAAAGGATATAATCGAAAAATCCAAGAGTGTCGCTGGCCGAGCCTTAGTTGGTAGTGTTTTTCTCGGCCCTCTTGGTGCGATTGTTGGCGGTATGAGTGGCATAGGAAATAAATCCAAAAGTTCTACAACTACTTACATTGTTATAAATTATAATAGCAATGGAGAGAAGGCAATCTCTTTCGGGATAATGAAGTATTCTATCGGCTATTTCAAGTTGTACTCTGAAATAAAATCTCGTATTCCACAGCCCTCTCACGAATTGTAATTTTATGTGTTTTAATAAACAATACAGAACGGAGAAAGTATTATGAAAAAGAAAATTGTATTAATCATTTTATCCATGTATTTATGTTGCTCTGTTACCGCTTGCGGCAATTCCAATAGCAGAAGCTCTCCCGTCGAAAATGATGTTGAGAACGAAGCCAGCATTGGCAGCGAAGATAAACCTGCAGACAAAGAAGAAAATCCGACAGATGCCAAAAGTTCTGTTGAACGTGATTTGCCTGAATCGGATTATTCCGACATGGGGTCTGGCAGCTTTTCTGTTCAAACGCCAGATGGCGACTCTGCAGACGGTTCTATCCCGGTTCTGTTCGTTTCTGCAGATGATGTTTTGATTCAGATTGGATATGCGGCTGAAGCTATGGACGGTAGCCATCTATCCTACATCTATATCGATGGTATGGAAGTTGTCCAAGAACAACTGGGCGAAATGGCCCAGGGAGTTATCGATTTGCAGGAAAACAGCTTAAAAGAAGGTATCCACACCGTAGAGGTTGTTCAATATTCTACGGGCGAACCTGGTGGGGAAATCACCACTTACAAATCTTGCCAGTACGAAATTAAGATTCAATAATACGAATGCAAAACCGCCCCTGCGCCAACAGGAACGGTTTACTATATACCCGAAGATATACTGTTATTTTAGCAAATATATTGTATCATCTTCGGTGACAGTCTGCAAGAGGCAGGCTGTCTTTTTATACGCAAAAAGGAGATGAATCTATTGCCAAAAAAGAAAACACGAAAAAAATATCCAAAACTGCCGTCCGGCTTTGGAACAATCCGTTATCTGGGAGAAGGACGCCGGAACTGCTATGCAGTACACCCTCCCTCTGACGGCCTTACCTTAAATGGCAGCCCGAACCGCCCTCCTGCTCTATGTTATGTGGATACCTGGATAAAAGGCTTTACCGTCCTGACTTCTTACAAAGCAGGAAATTATGTTCCGGGTATGGAGAAGACCCTGGAAGTGGAGAACACTGCCAATCTTGAGACACTGGCTCAAAGGATTCTGGCAGATTATAACACAATCAAGGGAGTTGATGAAAAATCCTCTGTAAAAGAAAAGACTTTCAAAGAAGTTTATGAAGGCTTCTATAAATGGAAGTTCGAAGAGGATGATTCCAAATCCTATTCCAAGTCCAGTATATATGCTGCACGCTGTGGTTTTAAGCATGCCTCTATTTTACACGATAAAGTCTTTCGGGATTTAAAATATGATGATTTACAATCCGTTGTAGATAACTGTGACAAAAAACACGCCACCCTTGAACTGATTGTATCTCTTTTTAAGCAAATGTATGCATATGCTGATATTTATGAATTATGTGATAAAGACTATTCTGCGCATTTGAAAATTAAAAAGCCAGATGATGATGAAGGCGGCGTTGCATTTACGGGTCAGGAACTGGAAAAACTATGGAAAAATCAAGATAATGAAATTATAGAGATGGTATTGATTATGTGTTACAGTGGATATCGCATTAAGGCTTATAAGACCCTTGAAATCAATTTCAAGGAACATTTTTTTAAGGGTGGTGTAAAAACTGCTGCCGGGAAGGACCGTATTGTCCCAATTCATAGTGCTATTAACTCTTTGGTAAAAAGACGGTTTCAGAGGTATGGTTCTCTTCTCCCCGTTTCTGCTGGTCAATTTCGCCTGGAGATGTATAAGGCACTTGATACTATTGGAATTGTAAAGCATACCCCTCACGATTGCCGGCATACTTTTTCTATGCTGTGCGAAAAATACCAAGTTAATGAAAATGATAGAAAAAGAATGATGGGTCACAGCTTTGGCAATGATATCACAAACGCAAAATACGGGCACCGTTCCGTAGAGGAACTAAGAAAAGAAATTGAAAAAATCAAAACCCCATTTGTGACTAATTTGTGACTAATCACACCTTTTTATTCGCATTTTTTGAACCTTAAAACTTGTTATAAAAAATGGCTGCAAGCCGCATAAAATAAGCATTTTCCTTGATTTAAGCGGCTTGCGTGAATACCTTCATTTTTTTAGGATAGTATTAAGAAATCTTTCGAAACTGCATATATCACAAAGAAAAGCGCAGCCTGCATTTCACCAAACGGGTGATTTACAAACTGCGCTTTTCATACTATTCCTGCTTCAGCCTTCTGTTTCTTCCAGAAATGCTCTGATTTTCTCTTCGTTTCCCTTCAAAGAGCCTTGTATCATAGGCGGTTTCCCGCCTCCTTTTCCGTGAAACGCTTCATTTAACGGTTTCCCAATCATGTGGATACTGCCTTCCCTCTGCCCCAGTACATACCGAAAGCCGCTTTCCTCTGTGCCGGCAAACACACCGCAGACACCTTCCGTCTTTTCCATTGCCTCATTCACAAAGTTCCGCATGGCAGCCGCGTCCATATCTTCCACAAAAAGTATCAGATTGGCCCCCGCATGTTCTGCCAGTTTCTTTTCTTCCTCTTTTAAAGCGGCAGCCACTAACTTCTCCTGCAGCTTTTTGTTCTTTTCCTTTAAAGCCGCAATCTCCTGCTCCATCCTTTTTACTGCCTCAAAAACCTCCTCCTGCTTTGCAGAAAGGCGGTTGGAAATCTGTTTCACACTGGTTTCTTTCTGTCGGTAATCCAAAAGAGCCCGGAAACCGCAGTGCAAAGAAAGCCGCATACCTCCTTTATACCGTATGGCACCCGTAATCTTGATCATACCCACGCTTCCCGTGGTTTTTACATGAGGAGCACAGCAGGCGCAGCTGTCATAGCCCGGAATCTGCACAATCCGCACCTGACCTTCTATCTCCATTTTACTGCGGTAAAAAATATCCTTCAGTTCCTCTCTGGAAGGTTCCAGCACCACAATGGGAACATCCTCTGCCACGGCCCGATTAGCCTCATACTCAATTTCCCGCAGCTCCTCTTCCGTCAAAGGGCCATTGTAATCCATAGTGACTTCTTCTTTTCCCAGATGAAATCCCACATTCTGGTATCCGAAACGTTTGTATACAATTCCGGATACAATGTGCTCTCCGGTATGCTCCTGCATTTTGATAAACCGTTCCTGAAAATTTAGTTTTCCCTTTATCCATGCCCCCTCTGTCAGCGGCCCGTCTGTTTCGTGTACGAGAATTCCCTCTTTTTCCTGTACGTCTAAAACCTGCACGGTCTTCTCTCCCTCTGAAAGGATTCCCGTGTCTGCTGTCTGTCCTCCGCCCTCAGGAAAAAAGGCAGTTCCCGAAAGAACTACCTCATATTTGTTTCCCTTTTGGGCGCAGGATAATACTTTTGCCTCAAATTCGGACAGATAACTGTCCTGATAATATAGTTTTTCTGTCATTCCTGCTCTCCATATACCCGGATAACGGAGGAAATCTTATGTACAGCCTCCATGCCCTCAATAATCAGCATAGCGTCATGGAAGTTTCCTTCTCTGACCTCTGAGGTTACGACAACGATTTCTGCGAAATCCTCTTTTCTGTGTTTCTGAATCATCTGTGCAATACTTACCTTATAATTTCCCAGTACGCTGGCAATGCCCGCCAGAACCCCCGGCTTATCATCTACATGCAGCCTTAGGAAAAACCGGCTCTCTGTCTCTTCCTGTTTCTTAATTGGCAGCTCTTTATAGCAGGTGCAGCTGATTCTGCCTGTACACTGAAACAGAATATTTCTTACAATGTCAAAGACATCTCCCACAATGGCACTGGCCGTCGGCAGTTCTCCTGCCCCTCTTCCGTAAAACATAGCGTCGTCCACCGCATCTCCATGGACAAAAACCGCATTAAAGGAATCGTTTACAGAAGCCAGCGGATGGCCTTCCGGCACCAGCATGGGCTGTACCTTAACCTCGATTCCGTTCTCTGCATTTTTTGCCACACCAAGCAGCTTAATCACACAACCCAGTTCTTTTGCATACCGGATATCCTTGGAAGAAATATGGGTAATGCCCTCTGTAGAAACATCTTCAAAGGTTACTCTGGAATTAAAGGCAATGGATGCCATAATAGCCACTTTCCGCCCTGCGTCATAACCCTGAATATCTGCTGTGGGGTCAGCCTCAGCATAGCCCAGTCTGGTAGCCAGAGCCAAGGCATCAGCAAACTCCATATGTTCCTGGGTCATTTTAGTGAGAATAAAATTGGTTGTTCCATTGACGATTCCCACAACCTCGGAAATATGATTTCCCGCCAAACACTGCTTCAAAGGACGAATGATGGGAATGCCGCCCGCCACAGATGCCTCAAACAGGAAATCGCAGTGGTGCTCCGCAGCACAGTCCAAAAGTTCTCCTCCAAAAGAGGCCACTAAATCTTTATTGGCTGTCACCACATGTTTTCCCGCACGAAGAGCGGCTGTAATGTATTCCTTTGCCGGATGGATACCACCCATTACTTCAATGATAATGTCAATGGATTCATCCTCCAGAATTTCCTGCCAGCTGTCTGTCAGCAGTTCCGGCTCCTGCAGTTTTGCCGCTGCTTTTTTCAGATTTCTTACCAGAATCTTTTTAATGGCAACTGCCGCGCCGATTTTCTGTTCCATTTCCTCTTCCTGGCTTTTCAGAACCTTATAAACTCCGGTTCCCACAGTTCCCAAACCTAAAAGTGCTGCATGAATTATTTTTTTACTCATTCTTTTCTTCCTTTTTTACATCTACTCTTTCCACAAATCCCTTTTTCAGTTTACTGTTGCGCTTAAAGGCCTTGCTCCAGCCTCCGATTTTATTGTATACCCAGAAGGAATGGGACAGAACCGCCTTGGCCTTCCCAATCTTTTCCTTGGTGGTATTGGTGTAAATGGTTCCGCCGCATTCCAGCTTTGTCCCCTTGATAATATGGGCAATCAAATCGGTTTCACAGGTAATGTCGTCCGGCACTTCCGTATAGGCCATACCTACACAGTCTGCCTTATGGGCATCACTGCCCCCGGTTCCCGGCAAATCATATTTCTCTGCAATTTCCTTTGCCTTGTCATTGACCTCCTGGGGTTCACAGGCATTGAAGGTTTCCATGAAATCAAATTCCTTTAAAATGTCAGGATTGCGCTTATATGCCTTGGCATTCATAAAGCTCATAAACTTCTCCCCACAGGGATGAGCCGGACCTAAAATGCCTCCGTAGTTGTGTACAATGGGAATCAGCATCTGTACCGGAATACCTCTCAGTTCCAAAAGACGCAGCTTAATATTCTCCGGCATAATGACCAGAATATGCCCTGCGTCCAGGGTGTCGTATTCAATGCCCTTTAAAACTACAAAGTCCTGATATTTCTGTCCTTTGATATGCTTTTTCCAGTACCGGTAGCCGCCGTAAGAATCGTGGTCTGTTACCAGCATTCCCCCGAATCCCTGATTTTTCAGCAGCCGAATATATTCCTCAATGGGTACTTTTCCGTCTATGGAGCCCTCCTTTGTATGGCAATGCATGTCAATCTTCATGACAACATCTCCTTTCCCGAACCTGGTTTCAGAATCTACAGGCCGAATCGCTGTCTGATAGCCCCTATTTTTTCCTTTGGCACAATCAGATTAAATCCCTGGGGATTGACCACTGCACCTTTGGCTACAGGAATCAGTACCTTTTCCAGATTTTCAAAGGTTACTAAAAGTGCCTGAAATTTCTTTTCTTTATTAAACTTTCTGAATTCCTCGGCATCCGTAAAAACAGGCTGGAAAATATCTCCGTTCTGGTTCTTCACATAGGGAACCTGAACCTTTTTATCTGCCTCCTCTTCGCCCTGCTTTTCCACTGCTACAAGATACTTGCTTTTGGCAAGGTTTGCGGCAACCTCTTCTTCCAGTTCCGGCAGATTTGCCTTTTCCTTGACGTCTCCGCCTCTTCGGAATTCCTGCATAAAGTAAATTCCGGAAAGCTGTAGCTGAGGATTTAAAAGCGGTCGTTTCTCTTCCGGAAGAGCTGAAAAATCCGGTTTTTTTACGATATCCTCCAAATCTAATTCTGTCTTTTTCTCTTTTTCATGGTAGACAATACTATTGACACCCAGCGTATACAGGGCTGTATAAAAGCTGAGAAAGCTCTTATTTTCTACCTTAATGGCTGCGATGGGATTTTTGTTTTCTGCCAGAGGTTTTGCCGCTTCCTCCAAATCTTCCTTATTCTCAAAAATCCATACCTGGTCATTGAAACTTTCCGGGTCACAGATAACAAACGGTTGTCTTGTGGCTCTGGAAAGAATGGTAAACACCTCCTGGCTGGTCTGTATTTTCTGAATCAGTTCTTTGTTTACATTGTCCATTTCATTTTCTCCTGTTGTATTCTTTTCTATGTATAGTATACACCTGTTTTGTGTTTTTGTCCTCTCTTATTTCGCATGTCCCGCTATTTCTGCTGAAAAAACAGAATACTGAAAAAGGCCACCTCACCCTCACAGTAATAAGGAATTTTGCAGTATTCCGCCAGTGCGTCTACCTTGACACAAAAGGCAGAAAGACAGGATGCTCTCTTTTGAGGAAAAGGACAGTCTTTTCCCAGTTCCTTTGCACAGGGAGAACAAATCTGACAGGGACCTGCCATAGCCGGAAGATATTCCCCCACTTCCCCGGCCACACTCTCAATCAGACTCCAGGTCATCTGGTTATGTCGGCGTTTAATTTCCTTTGTTTCACTGTCATTCGTGATATCTTTCACCGGTGTAATAGTCTGTAGAACCAGAGCCCGCTCAAACGCCCTCGCCTTATCCCCCAACTCTTTTGCTTCTCCGCAAGCCGGAGGACAGGAATAATTGTTGTCATAATTTCCACAGTAATTCGTTTCACAATACATTCTGAAACGCTCGTCAAAATGAAGCGCCGCTGTATCGATTACCTGATAATTATCAAACCCCAGTTCCTTTGCTGTCTGTAGTAAAGTTTCCTCTAAACGCATTGAAAAACCTCCCTTTATTGTCCCATTTCCTTCGTATAAAATCCGTATTCTGCCTCTCCGTTTTCCCAGTATCCCTTTACCTGATACACATACCCCGCATCACAGGATATCACCGGATTTCCCGCCTGATTTTCCGTTACCTGTACGGTTTCTCCATCTGGAATTTCAGCCGTATCTTTCTCCTGTCTGGCTTTTTCCCACTCTTCCATTGACCATCGAAGGACTTCTGTTTTCTGCGGCGCCAGACTGAAAAGCAGTTCCATTTCTGTACCATTTTCCAGGGAAATCTCCGTCATATTGTCCCTTTGCAAAATATGGGCGGTGTCTGTTGCTATGGTTTCTTTTTCTCCGTTTTCCTTTTCATAAGTCCAGGTATACGCACCCATATCGGAAACAGCCGCCGTTACAATGGCCTCCGGCTGTTTATAGGAAACGTCCAGCATAGGAATCTGGCTGAAATCTGCTGCCGGGAAAAATTCCTCCATATAGTGGCTATAAGACTCCACATACTTCTGATTTCCTTTTTCCTCTACCTGTATCTTCGTAATTCCGTTATACTGCGCCGGATAAGACTGAGCCATTACTCCGCTGCCCCATACAAGCACCACATCTCCGCTGTTCAGATCTTCCCCGGAAATTTTTTCTTCCTTCTGGCTATACACTCCGTCCTCTGGAAGAATTCCCAAAAACGGTGTTTCATTTGTCAAGTCTACAAACATAAAATCGCCCTGCTGATTTTCCAGATAGACTGCTTTCATGGCCTCTTCACTGTTCTGTTCCCGGCTCTCTTTCTTCGTTTTATCTTCCTTTTCAGAAAAAGCTTTTTTAATCCCAAAAGCGCCTCCCAGCACCAACACGGCCGTCAGCGCCACACCGGCATACACTGCTGCATTTCGTTTCTTCATAAGACCTCCTGTATCGGGGCTGTCCAAAATGAAACAACCCTCTGTTTTTCTCAGCATACCACAAACACGAAGAAAAAGAAAGGGGAACGGTTAAAGCCCTTTTCCGGCTGTTTCCGTCCCCCTTTTCTGCCCATTGTTTTCTGTCTTCAGAGATACTTTTCATTGTATTTCAACCAGCATCCATACAAAGTTTTAAAGAAAGAATCCTTTTTAAAGATTCCTCAATCCGGCTTTCCGAAATTTCTCCACTTTGCATAGCAGAAAGAACCGCTTCATAAGCCTCATGGAAGTCCACTGGCATCAGTAACATATCCGCACCTGCATTTATAGCTAAAACAGCAGCCTCCCCGGAAGTATACTCCTGTGCAATAGCTCCCATATTCAGTGCATCTGTTATAACAAGTCCCTGATACCCCAAATCAGTTCTCAAAATATCTGTTATCATCTTCTTTGATAAGGATGCAGGAACCGTATCACCGGTAATTCCCGGGCAGGAAATGTGAGCCACCATAATTACTTCCGCACCGGAACGAATCCCCTCTATAAAAGGAACTAATTCATTTCCTTTCATCTCCTCCAAAGTGGCGTCTGTACTGGCATATCCTGTATGCGTATCTGCAGTCGTTGCTCCATGTCCCGGATAATGCTTCAATACTCCAATCACTCCCGTATCTTTCATTCCTTTCAGTTCTGCCAGAACCATATCGGACACCATATGACAGTCCGAACCAAAAGAACGATTTCCAATCACTGTATTTTGTGGATTGCTCAAAACGTCTGCAACTGGAGCATTATCCATATTAAATCCTAAATCAGAAAGAAATGTTCCAAGCTTTGTTCCCAAATTGTAAGCTGCCTGAGTATCTCCGGTTCTTCCCAATTCACGCATATTGACAGAAGCATCGAATTGAAAGGCCGGATTTCTTCCAAACCTTGTGACGGTTCCTCCTTCTTCATCCACGGACAAAAACAATGGAAGTCCAATCCGATTTCTGGAATATTGTTGAACATTTGCAGTCATCTGCTTCACCTGCTGCGGTGATTCAAAATTTTGAGCAAAATAAATAATCCCTCCAACTGGACAAGCTTCCAGTGCTGCTTTCGTACTTTCTCCTGCTGCCACAACCTGTCCTACTCCGGTCAGTGCTTCCGGCGTAATCATAAAAAGCTGCGCTACCTTTTCTTCTGCAGACATATTACGAATTTTTGCTTCCACTTCCTGTTCCAGCAATTCCTCTTTTGTTGGTTCTCTTTTTACGGGTTCCTCTTTTTCAGACTTCGAAGTAACTGGTTTTGAATCTTTTTCTGCTTCTATTTTTCTTTCAGATGCTTGCTTTTTCTCTTTTTCTGTATGATACAGGCTCCACGACCGCCAAATTACACAGCTCCCCAGCAGTAATACAAAAAGGACTAAAATTTTTTTCTTATTCATATTCAACAATGTACCCCACTTTTCCACTTAACAAATCCGGATACATTCCAGCCAGATTTGCTGAGGAGTCATTCAAGTACCAGCTTCCGGATACGCAGAATAAATTCATCACATCTTCTTCAATGGTACCTGTAGCCTCAGAACCCACATCTACGAAACTGGGCTCTCCATTGTACCAGTAAAGCTGTGCCCAGGAATCACTTGTATTCAAACCGGATTCTATAAATTGATTTTCCTGATTCACCCAATAATATGTCGTATCTGACGCTGTCCGTTTTCCTCCCAGATAAAAATGAATATCGGTATAGCCACCTGCATTCAGCAAATTCTTAATATGTTCATATTCTTCCTCTGAATTAATTCGCACCAGATATCCTCCAGCATCCATACTTTTTTGACATGCCTCTTCCCAGGTACAGTCTTCTATCACAAAGCCATACTCATGAATTCCCACATCATCTTTCATGGGCTCTATTTGAATAATCGTTTCCGGATACAATTGAACTTCACCGTTTTCTCTCCAAATTCTACATTCCAACAACATTTTTCTATTTGTATAATCACCGCCCTCAAAAATATGGGTATCTTCTACCTTTACACCATCTATATTCCTTACTACAACTGCTTTTCCAGCATCTCGGTCTTCCAGATAAATATTCAAAGGAGTTTCAAATGTAAACTTGCTGCTCCCTTCCTCTTCTAACAGGCAGCCTTCTATCTGAACATAAGAAGCATTATATGCATCCAAATCCACTTCTGACATATCAACAACCTCTTCCGTTTTCTCTTCTGTCTGCCCTATTGGCTCTTCTGGCTCAGGATAACTTTCCACATATACATCAGACTGCGGTTCTACAGAATCCGAATCATTTTTCCCACAGGATTTTACAATAAATATAAGGGCTACCAGAAGTAAGAGAAGCACTGCGCCTCCTGCAACTAAAAATGGATTGAAAGAAATGGTAACTTTATTTGAGGAAGAATTTTCTTTTGCAGGTTCTTGAAAGTTTCTGTTAATATCTCCGAAACTGTTTCCATATACATCTTCCTTTTCCTGTTCTTTCTCTGCCTCAATTTGAACGTCAGGAATCTGTCCCTCTTCCGGCTTTTCTGCCTCAATTTTCGTTTCGGTTTCTTCTGCCTTACTTTCTTTCCCGTATTCCTCAAACATTCTGGTAGGATCCAAAACTGGTTGAGTGTTTTTGTCTGAATTCTCTTTCATCCGATTTTTCTTTTTATGTTTTTTTTCCGGTTGTAAGGAAACAGCCTGTTTTGTCTCCGTATCAATTAATGGAAGATTACAAGAAGGACATATTTTTATTCCTTCATATTCTT
>ENA-ORUM01002148-ORUM01002148.1-human-gut-metagenome-genome-assembly--contig:-NODE-2148-length-12284-cov-11.637419_pt1 | contig 12284 bp, 15 predicted proteins | sample MGYA00242083_ERZ509217 | MGnify/ENA primary metagenome ERZ509217 (study PRJEB26280, sample SAMEA2338831) | human gut metagenome | biome: human gut; feature: human-associated habitat; material: faeces... | reverse complement strand
GGAAACCTTAATCTATCGATTCCTGTCGATTACACACAATTTTCCGGGGTCTCCAGGTGACAAACTGGGTGAAGCTTAAATTTGCTGCCATGAATCTGAAAAAGCTGGCCATCTGGAAATGGAACGCCACCCATCCAGGGTCGGATCTCCGCAAACCAACAAGATGGAGAGGAAATCTTCTTCCTTTTTCTCTGTTCTTTTACTTTTCATGCAAAAAACCTGCTCTGGCCTGATTGCCAAAGCAGGTTTTTCTACAGGCTGCAATAAACCGTGTAGTAACCTACACGGTTTATTTTTTTCTATCCCACCACTTCCGAATGGTCTTAGGATCAAGACCCGTATCCCGGTGACAGTCGGCCTTCCGGCCTTCCGGGTGCTGCTGACGCCACTCTTGCACCCGTCCCTGGGCTGTACCACTACCAGCTGGCCGCCCTTCCTTCACAGATTCTCCCAACTGCTTCTTCAATGCTTTCATAGTATTCATTACCTGAAGGTGATCCCTTCGCTTACGCCAGTTTCTCTTATTAACCGGCATGGAAAGCCCGGAAAGCCTGGCAATATCATCCCTTGGAAATGTTACATAATCTTCGTTGAACATTTCCAAGGCACAAACAACATCATCCTTAGTAAAGCGGTTTATATCCTCAATACTCATATCATCATAGGGTTTCAAGAGAGAAAAAGCGTCCTCCCTCAGTTCATCTTCATCAATATCACATTTTTTCGCATAAATCGCCAGCGTCATAATCCCATAGAACCGATGGCCCACCCTGATCTCGTCCCCGATCCGGTGCAACCACCAGTCGTAAAGATCACGCTTGACTGTCCATCGGCCCCGACGCTCCTTCTTAACGATCCGCCGTTCATACCAGTCCGGATACTTTTCTTTCGCCTCGGCCAACGAGAGCCGCCCCTTCCGCATGAGCCCCACAAGATACTGCTGCTCCCCGTTGCTGTCTGGGATAAACTCCAACAGCCTTTCCAGCGTCACCCTCCCGCCGAGCCGGTACGCCGTCACAGGGTACTCCCGTCCCAGTTTGGAGCCGGAACCAACCACACGAAACCCCTGTAAGATACCCTGCATCTGCGGCTCCTTGATGGTAGAGGTGTACCTATTCCATATCTGCCGGGTAAGGGCATACTTCAATTCCTTCAAACATTTCTGGTTATGAGGGTACATAGGGATCGGCTCCTCCAGGACATAATACAGGTGAAGCCCCGTTCCACTGTTTACAACAAAGGTTGCCTGGGGCAAAATATCCTTGTTCATCTGGTGCAGCGTGTCCCGGAGCTGGGGCATCCCTACCCCATCCAGGTCAAAAACCAGGGCATAAAGATACCGGGCATTCTTGCCGCACCGCTGACGCCCGAAATAGGAGATAGGGGACATGATGGTAAAATCCGTATCATAAACCTCTGACAGCTCCGACAACTCATCGGTGATGGTGTATCGCTTGGCCTTGCCCTCCTCCTTGATTTCCAAGGCAATCCCCGCAGCCTTTGGCGGCACCGTCACCGCTATCCCGTTGCCCTTCGCATCCTCAAAATGACCCTTCCGCTCAAAACTGCCCACCGGGAAGATCTCACGATAAAATTCAAAGGGCGTGACCGGCTCCAGAAACTTCTCCAAATGCTCATTTTTTTCACGATACAATGCCCGCATCTGCTCCAGATTATCCCGTTCTTCCCTCATTCTACACCATCACGCTTTCTCTTCAACCGTCTTTTTTCTTGAATTATCAGCTGTAAATACCGCTGACCATAGCCCTTCTGATCCGCTAAAAAGTCCGCTCTTTCCTCTCTCGTCATTTCTCGGGTATTATCTTCATGATAATAAACCGTTACCGGCCCATCGGTCTGCGTCTCCCAAATGTAGCTCGGCTTCATCGCATCTATGGGTATCCGCCCCAAAAGTGCCCATTGCCGGACAGTCTTACTTTCTTCTGGCTTTCCTTTCCGTCTCTCAATAAACAAAGCAATCACCTCCAAAAGAAAAAGTAGCAAAAAGAAAATCCGCTGCGGCGGCGGGCGGGAAGGGGGGAAAGGGGGAGCCAAAGAGCGGCCCCTTCGGGGCCTTAAAGAGAAAGTCACCTCCCCCTTTCCCCCCTCGCTCTGGGGCATGGAAATGATGGAAAACCCTACGGGTTTACCACATTCCCACACCCCGCCGCTCACCCCCCTTTTCCCCTCCGACTTTCTCCCTATTCGAGAGAGAAAATCAAAAGATGTTTTTGAGTGCCTAAAGGCACGGGGGGCATATATTATCAATGACTTAATTCCCTATTTTTGTAGGCCCCATTTTTTCTCTCTCTCCAGCTACGTATAGCCCCTCTACGCGGCATATATTATCAATGAGTTTTTTCCCTATTTTTGATTGTCATTATAGCCTGTCCAATTGGCTTTTTCAATGTCCATGGACAGGCTTATTTTAGGCCTCGATTTTCCAGACACTGACTGGCGCAACATCGGTACGCTTTAGACTCCAGTCACTTGGATCTTCAGCTCACTCTCATATCCTTTGGGACAACCTCTAAAGGCTTCGTATGAACCAATATCACTTCCCAATACCCGGCCCGATAGTTTGCCCTGAAGCTCCGGTATTCCATCAGAGCCACATTGTGCTTCGCAAATTCTTCGTCTACATTTTGGTCATTCAGAAAATCTCCGTAATCACCAGAATACCATCTATCTATCCCTAACCTGGCAGCTTCCCACTTCCCATTTTCCGGGAAGAATTCTTGAATAATCAGCTTTTTCACCTGTTTTGCTGGAAACTCTATCGAATATGGACTTTGAATCACCGTTTCCCACAGTTTCACTGATCCCAGCCTCCGGCCGTCTTTGTACCGATAGATCTTTTCTGAAGATACCACTACCACATAGCCAGAGTGCTCTTTCTTGGGCTTCAGCTTTCGATCTGCGTTGGCTCTTTCCCTGGCAATACGCAGCAGGTTTTCATTCAGCCCCTTCAGGTGAGCACTTTCGGCCTGTTCCGCCCTCAGCGCAGCTCTCCACTTTTCTATCGTCTGCTCATGCTCCTGCGTCACCTGCCTCATTTTTCGTTCATTTTCTTTCTTATCATCATCCGCCTTGCTTCTTTCCTCCATGGCTTTCTGTTTTGCCTGGGAGATCTCTCGCAAGAGGTCGTCATACTCCTTCACGGGCAGGATCACATGGGTACACTCCGGGTCGGAGTGGCCGCCGTCCAGCGTTTTATATCCCATTATCGTCTTTTTTACAAATTCGCTCACGGCTCCTCCTCCTTACAGCCCCCGGATATAGTTGTCAGCCACAACGCTGATCCGGTTATGGCCCAGGGCCTTGCTGCACACCAGCATGGCCGCCTTGTCCAGCTTCCGCCCAGCTTCATCCTTCCGGCAGGTATAGACCTCGCTCTGATACTTCCGCCCAGTCCCTTTGTTCACCCGATCATAGGGGATCTCCTCGATGGGGCGGGCATAGGCCTTATACATGGCCGTGGCATACTCCGCCCGATAGCCGTGAATGTCGGCGCTCTGGTGGACGTGCTGCCACACCTTTTCCTCGTCGGGTGTGTTCTGCATCCGCTCTATGATCTGCGCCGAATCCGGGCCGATAATGGGGCTTAAACGCTCCCTGCCGCCCTTACCGCTACGGACGTGGGTAAAATAGTCCCCCTCGAACAAACGGGTGTCTTGGAGCATTTCCAGCCGCTTCGTGTCGGTCGGCGTCAGCTCCGCTGGCGGCCGACTCTCCAGCCGGGAGATCTCCGCCTCGATCTGCTCCCTGGTAACCAGGTCTTTCCCCTGCAGCTGCGCCAGCTCCCGCCGACGCAGCCCGGTTCCTTTACAGAATCGGATCAGCTCATCATTATTCGTCTTAGAAAAATGCTTGTCCCGTACACGGACGCCGCGGCTCCGTTTGATGTCCTCCCGGTTCCGCTTGGGGGGCTTGAAATAGTTTTCATCATCGGGGGAAATTCCGTACAGCTTGCCCATGGCCTTGGCCTCCAGCTGGATCGTCCAGGCGGAAAGGCCCTGGTCAGTCCTGGCTTGCATCCACTCATTGACATACTTCTTTGCGCTTTTCAGCGTGGTACATTCCGGGTGTTTCTCCCGGATGTACTTGATGAAATACTTCACGTGTTTCCAGTACGCCTTGTAGGTGCTGAAGGAAAAAATCTTGTCCTTCTCCGTCCCATCGGCCACCGCCTGCTTTTTGCTCTCGCCAAAAGCCTGCATCCCGGTCAGGCGGTCATAGGCTTGCTGGTGAAGGTCCTTGCGATAAGCCTTGTTGCGCCGCCCCATACTCCCCCTCCTCTCTTGTAAAATAGATTTCTATTTTTATAGATAAAAAGAAATCTATTTCTAATTATATCTATATTTCTATATTACTATAAAATATGATTTCTTGTTTTCTATTTTCTGTTCAAGCTAAGCCGCCTCCTGCCAGCTCCACTGGGAGACTCGACATTCGGCAAAGTACACTTTTTAACGTCTTATGTGTGACGGTTTTGGGATCGCTCCCTACACTTTTTTGAGCTGCTTATGTGTGCAGCCCCGATTTATTGAGATCTACGGCAGTTCGGGATCTGTCGGCACTTTTGTAGAGGGTGCGGCTCTCCAGGAGATTTACAGTATCCTGGCTACTATCAGAGGGTGGATAGGGACACGATACATTGCACTTACCCATCACTTTCAAAAGGATTACTCATGATGGGGTCTATGGTGCGCTTTCCAGTTCACAAAGGTTACTTCGGCAAGCCCGCGCACCACATAGGAGTATCAACCCTAAATGGCTTCTGATTAGCAAACTGCTAAACCCCCAGCCGGTAGCTCCCGGCCAAGACGCTCTGGGCCTAATTACTATTTACCCTCGCCCAGACGAGCACTCATATCCGCTGCAACTCCCGGCCAGCGCCAGCCGAAGCCACTCTATCCAGCCTCCCTTCCATCGCCGGAGCCGCAGATCGCCATCGAGCCGATCCACAATCTCAACAACTATTTTTCTCCATTCTCATGTTACCATAGAAGAATCAGGTTGTCAACATATTCAGAAAAATAACCGTATAACGGTTTACCCGTTCATATATAGTGTAAACGGGTAAACCGTTACAATACAACTCGGAAGGCTTAGCAATATGCCAAACCTTCCGAGAATCTTTTCCTATATGCTATCTTTTATTTTTTACACGAGTCTATGAAACTATATCAATATATTTAATAATCTATATCTTCTTCATCTACAACCTTGATAACACCATTTACGGTTTCTGTTTTTTCCCCATCATTTTTTATTAATACCCTATATGTACCAGGTCTATCAATGCTACCTACAAACCCAATAACCGGTATTCTTCCCGATGGAACACTAATTGGTACATCAAAGTAAGACGTACCCGTACATCCTACAGTAAAATAGCGATTATGATTTGCTTCGTTAATTCTTAGCTCGATAGCTTCATCAGATGCAACGTCAAAATCTTCTCCACTGCTTTTAAAATAATATCTTGTCTCCCCAGGATCAATTACACTTCCTCTAATATTCCAAGATCCTTTTGTGCGACTTTCAGCGTTTGGTTGTTCTTTAATCACTGCATAATATTCTTCCTCTGAAACTGCCTCAATTCCATCTGGACTCACAATATAATAATCAAAAATAGATACTTCATTTGCTTCTTCTGCCTGTTCATTATATGACTGCACCGAGAGGGGATAATCTTCCTCTGCTACTTGAACACCATCAATGTAGTAAAGGTACTTATCTGACTTCAGATCTTCCATTGACTGGCTCGCCAACGCAGAAGTAGTTACCATTAAAATACATCCAATCAAAATCGCTATGGCACCAAATTTCTTTTTCATTTCCATCTATCCTTTCTCACGGTAAATATTCATACCGAACTGCAATCCATCCACTTTCAAAAGTTCCAAATCCAATCTTCTTGGCCGCCTCAGTAGATAGGTCAATTCCTGCACCATTAGTTACAGTTCTCCCAAATTCATCTTCTCCATTATTATAGCCATCAAAAAACGCCGCCTGCGCTTCTGGAACACCTACATCTAAATCCGAAAAAGTTCTTCTATCTTCGTCCCAATAATTATCATTTTCATTCCAAGGCCCTACTTCGTCAACTGCAATATCAAGAATTGTTCCTGTAGTTTCTGGATTATAAATATTGACAACATAAGGGGGATCTGAATAAGTATCATCCCAGCCTAAATTTGCCCATTTAAGATATTTATCTGGCAATGCTACTTCAACTGCTCCACTCGTGTTTGGCACATATTGAGTTGCATATACTTCAGACAACGCATCAATATCCGCTCTGGCTTTAGCTCTATTATTGCGATATTCCCTTTCTTCTTCCCACCAATTTGCAATCCAAGACCGAAAACTCTCATATTTTTCGTCAAGGATTTCTTTTAACTTAGTATTATACACTCCAGTATTTTCATCTACAGCCGAATTAAACATTGCTACACTTGCTCTTGTATTTGACGAATACGTTTGTTCCAAATTCTGATTCTCAAGGTGCTGATTGAGGCCAAGGGATTCTAATGCATCTACTTGATCTTGTGATAACTCCAATTCATCTTTCAAATCTGCAATATCTTGTTCAATTTTATCGTCTCGCGTCCAAAACAGATAATATAAAATTTCTTTGCCACTATCCAGCGGATTCTCTTGCGTTTCCTTTCCTAAATTCAAATTTGCCGCCATACTTGTTCCTACCAGCGAACATAAAACAAGGCATACAACAGCTAAAATAGGTATCTTTTTTTTCATATTATCAGTTCCTCCCTTTATGGCCACCTTAACTGATTTTCCCGAATCGTTCCTGAATGCTATTGTTCCTACTTCTACTTAATACCTCACAAATCCAGAAATGCTCACTGTTTTTCCCGAATTATTCTCAACCCCCAACCAATACTCTCCCCTCTCCGGAATTTCAAATGTTTCGTCAATAATCCCCTCCTCTGCACTCACATAATGGAATATCCCATCTGAATCAACCAGGCCAAAGTCTACACTTGAGTCAGCCGGAGAATAAGTCCCGTAAATTCTAATCATCTCTCCTGCTTCCATTGGAAAACTTGTTTCTCCTTTTGCTCTTGTGTACGGATCTATATCTACGTCGAAGGACACCGTAGCACGCTGTAAATTCTCCCTTGCCTGACTGTTTTTATCGAATGAATCTGCAGAAGCTGCACTGGCATTAATGCATATACATCCAATAAGGCAAATAACGGTTCCAATATTCCAAAATAGCCTTTTCACTTTTTCCTTCCTTCCTTTCATTTTTATTTTAACGGAATAACCTTTGTAATAGAGCTATCGTTCCATTCTTCTCTTTGTATGGAATCAAGACTCACACGATTCGGTACACTAAATATGAAACCCACCAAAATAGCCGTAGCAATAATGCTCACAATAAGTACACAGAACAGGGGAATATACCCTTTTTTCTTCTTCTGCTCTATTGCATCTTCTTTATCTTTTGTGGAGTCATTTTCAGTTATACGACTATCTACTACAGCTATATCGCTTTTTTCTTCATCATAAAAAAATTCGTGTAAAGGAACATTATAAAGCTCACTCAACGCTAACAAGTTTTTCTTTGTTGGAATTGCGGTTCCTACTTCCCACCGGGAAATTGCTTGACGAGAAACATTTACCTTCTCTGCCAACTCTATCTGAGATAAACCTTTTTCTTTCCGCAATTTTGCCAATTTAATATGTAAGTCCACCCTTATGCCTCCAATTTTATTTGCGAACAAGCCTCTTTGTAAACCGCAAAGCGGTTTACAAAGTGCAACTACCTGGTTGCACTTTGTAAATTCATTCCAGATACTGGGTTAGTCCTTCTCTCAATACCGTGTTTATTGTCTCCGTGAGATTTTTTTCTTCTTCTATCGCCATCCTTCGCAGTGCTTTGTCTATATCCCGATCCAGAAAATATGACCGCTGCACCCGATCCTTGCTCTTCTCTTTTGCTACCGGCGGCTCCGGGCTCTCCGTCTCCCGGTCAGCCCCAATGATAGACTTGAACGCTGCTTCCTGGTCAAACTTTGCTTTCCCTGCCATCACTCATTTACTCCCTTCAAAAATTCCTCGATAAAGGCCCTGTAGTCCTCTGCCACCGTAGACTTCCCAGCATAATCAAATATATCAGCTCGGTTCGCCTGAGCCTCCTCCACGGCCACCGCAGAACGAATGTAGGTCTTATAGATCGGCGCCGAGATGTACTCGCTCAGCTGCTCCGCCAGCTCCTTGATCTGCCGGCTAATATTCGCCCTGGGATTGAACCGGGTAAAGAGGATACCCCGGATCTTCACGCCAGGATTGCAATACTTCTGGACGCTGGTGACCGTATCATTGAGCTGGGAGATCCCGGCCGTAGCGAAGATCCCAGCCGTGGTGGGGATCAGTATGTCGGTGGCACAGGTGAAGGCGTTTACCGTCAATACGCCCAGAGAAGGCGGCGTGTCAATCACGATGAAATCATATTCGCCGGCGACCGGAGCCACAGCCTCCTTCAGCCGGTGCTCCTTCCCGGTCTGGGACAACTCCTGCTCGGCTCCAGCCAGCATGATATTTGCCGGCACAACATCATAGCCACCCTTTGCGTGCTGCATGGCCTCCCGGATGGTGGCCGCCCGCTTCATCACCTCATAGATCGTCGGGACATTGTAGCTCTCCACGCCGCAGGCCGTAGAGAAATTGCCCTGGGGATCGAGATCGATCCCCAGCACCTTGTACCCTTTCCCGGCCAGACCTGCAGCGAGAGCCTGGGCCGTGGTTGTCTTTCCGACGCCACCCTTTTGATTGGCTACTGCAATTATCATTGGTCTCACTCCTTCTACAATTATAGAATTATAGTTTTCTATGTATCTATATTTCTATTTTACTATGTATCTATTTTTATAGCAACATAGAAATCCAGAAAACAAGAAAAAGCCGGCGTCTCTTTGGACGCCGGCTTACTTTTAGCCGTCCTTGTTCTCTCTGGCCCACAGCCCCACCGGGGAGACGCCAGGGCACCCAGGCATATACCAGCCTTCAGCGTTGTACTCAAAAGAGACCGAACGCCAAGTTCCCCCGCCGAGCCGATCTGGTAGCAGCACATCCAATCCCTGGCCACAGTGAATGTCCCAGCCGTCCCAGGTCAGTCGATCTCGCTCCGGCTCATAACCGATCTGTAGCACCTTAGTTTCCATTTTTTCTTCATGCCTCCAGACCACCTAATCTTTAATCATCATAGTGCCCCATACAAGAAATGATATATATAATTCCATCCTGTTCATAGTAAACGATACGATTAACTTCATCAATACGCCGACTCCACCAGCCACTCAGATTCTCCCGCAACGGCTCCGGCTTTCCGATTCCCTCATAAGGACTCCTCTGAATGTCCTTTATCAGCCCATTAATCCTTTTCAAAGTTTTCCTATCTTGTGTCTGCCAATACAGGTACTCACTCCAAGCCCTATCCTCCCACAATAGTCGCATCAGTCTACCTCGATTAAGTCATGCTCGGAAAAATGAGCCTTGCCCTCTTTTATATCCCGCATGACATTTTCCAAGTGACGCATATTGCTCTCTGAATAGAACGGATCAGCCGAAACCTCAAATGGTATGCGATACTCATTGCCTACTTTTTTTGCAAACATCGTAAAAGCTGCAGTCATTGAAAGTCCCATTGCAGCACAGGCTCGTTCCATTCTCTTCTTGATATCTTCATCTATCTTAAAATTCACATTTACTGCTCGTGCCATACAACAACACTCCTTTCCTAATCTTATTATACGCAGAAACAAAGAATATTGCAAGAATTTTTCTTTACCTTTTTTGCAACAGATCTGGCCTGCACAGTTCGGCAAATAACTTGACATTTACGACAAACAATGATATACTTCTTAATAATTGACAGCATTACAGAATGCTATAGGTTTTTAATTTACACTTATTTAGGAGCCGATTTTTATGCTCGGATCTACATTTTTGTTAATTAGTCTCTCCTTTCACTTGCCCTAACTGATATAAAAATTATGTGCGGGCAAGTACAGTTTCTTTCTCTTTATGTACTTTCCCGCCGACAACATATAAATTGGTACATTTACTATTAATGAACCGATTTTAAGTGTCGGCAGTTTTGCGACGCTTAAAATCGGTTCATATTTTTTTCTACATGAGGTGATTCCAATGCAGCAGGTAATTATTATCTATAGTACAAAATAATACATCTATTGTACCATAGAAAGAGGTGTTACTATGGCAACCAACTCCTTCTCAGATGTAAACACCCTATCCTTTATCGTCGCTTTAATTGATCTCACTCAAAACATCTCTACTTCGATCCGAAATTTAATCAATACAATCCCGCATGAACTTCTTATTAATATCACCACAATCTGCATATTAACTATAATCTTCGTTCCTCTATTCATCTTCTTGACCAGAGGACATTCTCCTTGTAAAATTGGAAACCTCAAGATTCCAATATGGACAATAGCATCCAGCATCTGTTTACTAATCAACTCATTGCTACTGCTTTTCTGAGCTTCTTGACATCTTGACTCGATGGACAAGAAAAGAAAGGTTCCCATCTGAAAGGTTGGGAGCCTTTCCATTTTTATTTTTTATTATTGCAATTTTTCAGAAATTCTATTGCATTTTTACAAACTTATTGATATAATAACAGAACGAATCTTTTGCGTTTTGTGGCCTTGTCACCCACAAAAAACACTTCATCCGCAGGAGGTTCAGAAAAACAGTAGCAGTACACACCTGCAAAAAATTCGCAGGTGTGTACTAATGAATGCCTATCTTACAATCTTAAAACAAACTTTCCAATAAACCGTGTAGTAACCTACACGGTTTATTTCAGCCTGTCGAAAAAGGTCACCGAAAGGTGGCCTTTTTCTCGTATTGAGGAAAAGAAAGCGGTATAATAGTGTGGGGGGATAAAAATGTTGGTAAAGAACGCAGAAAATCGAGGACAGCTGGAATTTGTAAGTTTGGAAAATATGGTCCCACAGGATCACTTGCTGCGGAAGATCGATTCAGCCATCGATTTCAAGAAGATCTACGAATTTGTAGAAGATCTGTACTGCGAAGACAATGGGCGACCGAGCGTCGACCCAGTGGTGCTGTTTAAGATCGTACTAATCCAGCATATTTACGGCATTTCTTCGCTGCGCCGAACTTTGGAAGAAGTGAGCATGAATCTGGCATACCGTTGGTTCATTGGATATCCGCTGAATGAAGCAGTGCCGCACTTTTCCACAGTGAGCTACAACTTTAAGCACCGGTTTAACCACGCCACGGTGGAGTATGTGTTCCGCTGGGTGCTGAAAGCCGCAGCAGAGGAAGGATATCTGGACACGGAAGCAATTTTTGTGGACGGAACACATATTAAGGCAAGTGCCAATCTGAAAAAGCAGGCCAAAAAGGCAGTTCCCAAACAGGCAAAACGGTATACGAAAGAGCTGTTTGACGAGGTAAACAAAGACCGGGAAGAACACGGGAAAAAGCCTTTTTCGGATGACAGCGACAAAAAGCCGCCCCAAGAGAAGGAAACAGTGGTATCCACCACCGACCCGGAAAGCGGCGTGTTCCACAAGGGGGAACACAAAAAATGCTTTGCCTACGAAGCGCACACGGCTTGCGACAAGCACAATTTTATCCTTGGTGTTCACGTCACTCCCGGCAATGTCCACGACAGCGTAGCTTTTGATTCCCTCTATGACGAACTATGCAAGTACCATCCCGAACACAAAACAGTGGTGGCGGACAGCGCCTACAAAACACCCTGGATCTGCAAGAGAATTTTTGAGAGCGGCCGCGTTCTTTCCACCTGCTATACCAGACCCAAAACCAAAGAGAACAGCCATCCCTGGTGGGCCTATGTGTATGACGAATACTTTGACGATGTGATCTGCCCCGAATACCACGCACTGCATTATTCCACCACAAACCGGGACGGTTACCGGGAATACAAAAGCCGCGCCTATCTTTGCAAAATTTGTCCCACCAGAGGAATGTGCACCGAAAACGCCAAGTGTGAGAAAACTGTGCTGCGCCATGTCTGGCAGGACTACGTGGAGATGGCAGAGCATATCCGGCACATGGCGGTGTACAAAGAGCTGTACCGGCTGCGAAAAGAGAAGATTGAGCGTGTGTTTGCCGATGCGAAGGAAAAGCACGGGATGCGTTACACACAGTACAGAGGCTTGGCTCAGGGTGACGGTACGGCAGAAAATTTTGTGTAAGCGTCTTTCGACAAACTCAAGAATATCGCA
>ENA-ORUM01002145-ORUM01002145.1-human-gut-metagenome-genome-assembly--contig:-NODE-2145-length-12315-cov-2.312235_pt1 | contig 12315 bp, 12 predicted proteins | sample MGYA00242083_ERZ509217 | MGnify/ENA primary metagenome ERZ509217 (study PRJEB26280, sample SAMEA2338831) | human gut metagenome | biome: human gut; feature: human-associated habitat; material: faeces... | reverse complement strand
ATATCACCAGCGACGCCGAGTACCAGTCCTCCCACCTTTACTATGTATAACCCATAAAAAAACGAGCTCCGGCCGGTTGGCTGGGGCTCGTTTTGCATGCCGTCTATGGGAGGGAGGCATAGGCCGTCTGGGCGTCCAAGATGTGGTAAGGCGGGGTTTGATGATCTCCCGGGGCGCCGGCGGTAATTAGAAGATAGGTTGTGCCATCCTTTTCTGCCAGGCTGGCCAGGCAAAGACGGGCTTTTTGGGTGTAGCCGGTCTTTCCCCCTAAAATTTCCCCGCCGGGGAAGGTGGGATCTTCCAGTTTCTTGAACAGGGTGCTTTGGAAGGCAAACCCCTCTGGGTGCAGATCCGTGGGGGGGACCAGATAGCTGGAGCTGGTGAAAGCCTTATAAAAAGTCTCATTTTTTAAGGCGGCACGCAGTAGGAGGGTGAGGTCTTGGGCGGTGGTTGTCTGCTTGGGGTCATCCAGCCCGCAGACGTTGGCAAAATGGGTGTGGTCCATCCCCAGCGCCTGGGCTTTTTGATTCATGAGGGAAACAAACCCCTCCTCCGACCCGCTGACGTGGATGGCCAAGGCCAGGGATGCCTCCCCGCCCGAGGGGAGCAGTGCCCCATAGATGAGGTCAACGGCCCGCGGATGCTCACCTGGCAGGAAGCCTGCTAGGGAGGCGTCCTGCTCGTAGAGGCCGGGAAAAATCTTTGGAGGGACTTCCACTTGTTCCTCCAGGTTCGGGATGTTTTCTAAGGCAACCAAGACGGTCATCATTTTGGTCAGGGAAGCCGGTGCAAAGGGGGAATCGCTCTTCTTGGCGAGGAGGACTTCCCCGTCCTCCACCCGGGTGAGCAGAAGGTAAGGGCTGTAGTACCCCTTGTGGACTACAGCTGCCTGCTGGGGGAGGAATTCCAGGGCCGACCGGTGTTCCCAGCAGAAAAGTGCGGCCTTGCCAACCACCCCGGCAGTGAGCAGGAGGCATACCAGAGCCAAAAGGGGGAAGCACCCCCACCTTCTGCGCCGCCGATGATGCATTCTCCTCGCCATCCAACTTCCCCCTCTTGCTCCAAAAGCCGCTTCTGCAAGTATTGTACCACCAAAGACGGAAGGATTTTTTTCAGCCGCCTTACAGGGAAGTTACAATTTTCTTAGGATTCATATAAAAATCTTAAACTTCTAAACAGTCATGTCATAAAGGTAAAATTCCAGTTCGCCTTTTTGCCCCTTCATATCGACAAGATGTTTATGCTGCTGTTGACGTATCATGCCCTGGTGTTCATAAAATCCGAAATTACAGCTCGTGTCAGTATAAAGGTAGAAATCGCTAATGCTCTGGCTTTTCATATAGGCTAATAGAGAATGGAACAGCATTTTTCCAATTCCAAGCCCTCTGTATTCGGGGGAAAGGGCAAATAGAGCAACCTCCCCCTTATAGTCCTTGTTGCACTGTTTCAAGAGCTGGTTGTCTATATCGTCTACATTCTTATAGAAATTCAATATGCCTCGTCCCTCTTTGGAAATCAGCAATCCGCATACGGCGAATATTTGATGTAGGCGGTATTTTAACGGACAGTGGTGCTTTTCTATATCCTTTCCCAAAATCAGCCCCGCAGGAACGCCATTGACTTCTGCAATCCGCGTATAAGTTTGGTTTGTCAGGCAGGTCGCAAGATAGACCTTTGCCAGCTTACGGGCTGTCTTGGGTGTTGCGAATTTGTCATAGTTCCAAGTTCTTCTTATCACATCTTCCAATGCTGGTACATCTTCTTTCTTTAACTCTCTTAATTTTACGCTGTTTTCCATATTCTGTAAAACTCCTTTTCTTTTGCCTTCTTCTGGTATATACTAATCGTAAACTATTCAGTAGGTGTAATGTCAAGGAGGTATTTTATGAATCAAGAAACCATGCGGCTTACGACCGCACAGTTTGCAAAATTACACAATGTCAATAAACGGACGCTCCACTACTATGATTATATCGGTCTGTTTTCCCCATGTCATAAGGGGGAAAACGGATATAGATATTACGACTATTCCCAGAGCATAGATTTTGAATATATCCGTATGCTGAAAGAAATCAATCTAAGCATTGAGGAAATCAAAGATTTTATCCATTCTTTCGATGAACAGAAATTCCTTGAAACTGTTTCGCGCAAGCAAAAGGAAATTGACACGGAAATTCGAAAGTTGAAAGCGGTCAAATCAGTTCTGAACCAAAAAAGGGAACATCTTCTGCTCTGTCAGCAAATCAGTGATATGCATATAGAAATAGCCGACTTAAAAGAAGAATACCTGTTGACCGTCCCTTATGAATTTGAGGAGGATAACCTTATAAAAGTCTTTAAATATATACAGAGTGTCTGGTCGCCAGAGCAATATCGAGCAGGTGTAGGGAGTTACCTTTCCCTTGATAAAATACAGGCAGGAGAGTTTAATAAATATGACGGCCTATACACCGTGATAACAGAGCATAGGAAGAAAAACGGTTTTATGACAAAGCCAAAAGGAGCGTACCTGTGCGGTTATCTGAAAGGTGGGTGGGGCAGGCTTCCAGAGCTATATAGAAAAATGTTAAGCTATGCCGACGAGCATAAACTTAGGCTTATAGGATATTCCTTTGAACGTGATCTTACCGACTATACAATTGCCAGTGAAAAGGAATATATCACACAGATAATGATTAAAATTGGCAACAACATTTAGGAAATGATATACACCTTATTTTGCATAAATTAGAAAAAAGAAGGGGAAACAATTGTCCTTTGAGGGCCGGCGCGCTATAATAAACCATAGAAAAAACGGCAGGGCCAATCCCTGCCCATCCCTTGAGAGGAGGCTCCTTATGGATATTCACTACCGGCCTGGGCTGCGGGCGGTCAAAAGCGCACTGGCGGTATTTCTCTGTTTGCTGGTCTCCATCCCGCTGCATCGGGAGAGCCCTTTTTTCTCCTGCATTGCATCCATTGTCTGCATGCAGCCCACTTGGGAGAAGAGCCTGCGCACCGGATTCCACCGGTTTTATGGCACCGTCCTCGGGGGGACGGCCGGGTACCTTTCCCTGGTTCTCTTCGATCTGCTGCCCCACTACCGGGAGGGGCTGTATGTAGTCATCCTCCCTTTGGGGGTACTGGCCCTCATTACCCTTTGCAATGTGCTGGGGATTAAGGAGTCCTCCTCCATCTGCTGCATCGTGTTTCTGGCAAACACCGCTAACTTCAAACCCATTCCCGAGGCCTTACCCTATGTCTGCAACCGGGTGATTGAGACCACCATCGGCATTGTAATCGCTGTTCTGGTCAACCGGTATGTCCGGCTTCCGCAAGGGGAGGCTCAACAAAGCCACCAATCATAAGAAAGCGGCCTGCCCATCGCCGGGTGGGCCGCTTTTTTCTAAGAGAGGGGGAGAACGGTACAGGAGAGGTATTGGAAGGATCCCCCTTCCACCTTAACGGTGAGGGTATAGGCCCGGATGGGCAAGGAATCCCCGGTGGGCTCCTCTCCATAAGCGGAGAAGGTGAGGCGCAGGACACCGCCATCCAAAGATTCCACCTGGTCCAGGGAGAAGGCCGCTTCCCCAGAAAAATCCAGGGCGGGCAGCAGGTAAACCTCCTCTTCCTCCCGGTAGAGGGGGGACCCCCGCAGGAGCCCCTCCGGCAGGTCGAAATACCGGCCCATCATCCCCTCCAGGTAGGCGGCAGGGACCTGGTAATTCTGCCCCTCGTTGTCCCAGAAGAGGGTGTAGTCGGCCTCCTCATCCAAGGAGGGGAGTCCGGCGGCAAAGCGAAGGAGGCCGTCCAGGGGCAGATCCCCGGGGCGTGACCAGCTCTCCCCAGTAAATAGGCCGGAAAAGGCTAAGGGATGGATATAGCGGGCCAGGTACCAGGCATCGCTCCCCTCCTCATACTGAGTGTATAGGGGCCCATCCGGTGGCGGTGGGTTGAGGGAAAGGAGGTAGTCCAGTTCCTCGGCATAATCGTAGGCAGTGGGTTCTTCCCCTTCCCTTGGGGTGTCAAAGAACACCGCTTGGGCGAGGGGGGCCTTTTTGCCTTTGAACACACATAGGTAAGCCCCCTTGTACAGGGTGGCGGAGGCAAACTCCCCGCCCTCCAGCCGCAGGTCGATGCGGGAGACCTCTATGGGGAGAAAAGCCTTTTCCCGGGAGCTGGTGTGCCCCCAGTTGATCTCCCCGTAGACCACTGTGTTGTTGCCCAGGATTTCATAGTTGGCCGAAATGGCCATCTCCGGCTGGCTGTCAAAATAATAGGGAGAGAGGACAGTAAAGGCATTTTCCCCTTTTACGAGGTGGTAGAACCGCTTGGAAACCGCCCCGGCATCGTCGGTCAGCTGGACCAGGGCGTAATACTCCGGCGGCTGTGGGGCGGGCTCCAAGGCAAGGATTTCCACCGTATCTGCATCGGAATGCTCCTTGATGGCTTTGGCGGCGTTTTGCAGCACCAGCTGGGGTTTCTCCTCCTTCTGCTCCCCCTGGGAACAGCCGGCCAGCAAAAGGGTAAAGGCAAGGGCGAGGGCGAGAATTCGTTTGATCAAAGGGAACCTCTCCTTTCGGGGGATGGGAGATTACCCGCCTTTTAGCAGCGCGGCAGCGGCGGGATAGGTGGGCATCAGCTGCCTGACCAGGTCGTAGAACCGGGCGGAGTGGTTGGGCACCGCCAGGTGGGCGTACTCGTGGATGACCACCCCTTGGATGGCCAGTAAGGGCAGGTGGATGAGCCGGGTGCTGAGGGTAATCCGCCGCTTTTGAGGGGAACAGCTGCCCCAGCGGGAGGTCATCCGGCGGAAGGAGACCACCGGCGGAGTTGGGGCAAGAAAGGCAGGGGAGAGGCCCTCCACCTCCCGGCACAAGGGGAGAATCACCGCCCGGCACTGGGCGGCCAAAAAATCATCCAGGGCTTTGCGTGGGTTCTCCGAAGGCAGAAAAAGGCTGTCTCCCCGCAGGGCAGCAGCCCCATCCCACAGATGAAGGGCCACAGGTTCTCCTAAAAAAAGAATGACGTCCCCTTCGGCGGGGCAGTTGGGAAGGAAAAACCGGCTCTCCCGGCTTTGCTGGCGGGCCAGGGAGGATTGGATCCACCCTGCCCGTTCGGCCACCATCTGGTCACAGCGGGCGAGAGGAACCCGCGGCCCGGCGGAGAGGCGCACCTCACCGCCAGTGATCCGCAGGTTGAGGTTTTTCACCTTTTTCCGGGTCAGGGTATAGGAATTTTCCCCAAGGGGGGTGCAGCCCCGCCGCAGCTGGGGCATCAATCCAGCACCCCGTCGGCCAGCAGGATGTCCTCCAGCAGGTCGGCGGTGGTTTTCAGCAGTTCTTGGCAGTGGTGGGGGCAATCGGCATAGCGGGTTTTCAAGTCGGCACAGTCGCAGGAGCCGAATGCACGCTGGAACCCCTCCACCAGCTGGACCGTCCGGGGTTTCAGCTCCGGGGTCTCTTTGCCATATTGGCCGTTGGGGACCGACACCAATCCCAGGACGGCGTTGGCCCCGCAGAGGGCGCCACAGGTCCTGCCAGTGGAAAGGCCGCCCCCAAAGCCGCCCAACAGCTTGACCGACTGGGCGGGCAGGTCAATCCCATGGGTTTTGCAGAAGGCTAGAAGCATGGCTTCGGCGCAGTTGTTGCGGCAGCCTTGGCCGTAAAACTGGGGCACAGCGTCCCGGGTTCTGGCTGGGGCTTCCACCTCTAAGAGAGGGTACAGCTCCTCCAGGGAGTGGATCTCATAGGTGGGGGAATAATCCCCGGAGCGGGGCTTGGAGTGGGGGTTGAACCAGCAGCAGTCGATACCGTACTGCACCGAGCCCCGGATATCGGCGGTGAGGGAATCCCCGATGAGCAAAAGTCCGGAAGTATCTTGAAAGCCGCAGGTTTCCATCATGTAGTCAAAGTACCGGCGGGAGGGCTTTTCCGCCCCTGCGTCCTCCGAGACAATGACCTGGTCGAAGTAGGGGGCCAGGCGGGAGGCCTCCATCCGCCGGTGTTGGGCCCGGGAGACCCCGTTGGTTACCAGCACCAGCTTGTACTGCTTAAAGAGGGTTTTCACCACCTGTAGGGCCCCGTCAATCCGGGCGGCGCAGAGGGCTAGGTTGTCCAGATAGGCGGTGTTGAAAGTGGCGGGATCGGCCTTCAGCCCATATTGGGCAAACAGGTCCTGGAAGCGCTTGACCACCAATTGGGGCTTTTGAATTTTCCCCTCTTCCAGCTGTTCCCACAGGGCGCTGTTGATGGCATGGTAGGTTTTCTTCATCTCCGGAGTGAGATCCAGGCCGAATTCCCTGCCGGTGTAGAAGAAGGAGTACTCCTCCGCCTTCTCAAAGTCCAAAAGGGTGCCGTCGGCGTCGAACAATAAGGCAGTGTATGGTTTCATGGAAAAAGCCTCCAATCAAAAAGTCGGTGGGTGTATCTTTCATTATAACAAAAAGGGCCCCCCACCGGGAGCCCTTTTTGGAAAATACCTATTTGGCGTAGTTGTCAAAATACCCCTGCACCAGGACGATGGGGGTGCCCTTGTCGCCGCTGCCGCTGGTCAGGTCGCACAGAGAGCCGATCAGGTCGGTGATCCGGCGGGGGGTGGTGCCCTGGGACTCCATAGAACCCTTCAGGTCGCTGGCCTTGCCCCGGATGTACTCGGTGATGGCGGCCTGAAGCTCCACGCCGCTCAGGTGGGCGAAGTTGTTGTCGGCCAGGTATTTCAGCTTCAGTTCGCTGGGCACACCGGTGAGGCCGTCGGTGTAGGCGGGGGAGACCACCGGGTCAGCCAATTCCCAGATCTTGCCCACCGGGTCTTTAAAGGCGCCGTCGCCGTACACCATGACCTCCACGTGTTTGCCGGTGCGGGTGAAAAGGGAAGCCTGCACCTGCTCTACAAAATCCTGGCAGTCCCGAGGGAAGAGCTTGACCGTCTCCTCGGTGGCCTTGTTGGAGCCCAAAAGGCCGTATTTTTCATTGCAGCCGCTGCTGCCCACTGGGGCGTTTAGAATCTCATCCAAGCCCAAGGTCAGCTCTGCGCCGGCTGCCTGGAGCAGGCGTTTGGTGCGGGCGCGGGAGTGGATGTCGCAATGGATCACTTTTTTGGCGTAGGGAAGGATGGCCCGGCAGTCGTTGGCGAAGAGGATCTGCACCTCACAGCCCATCTCCTCCACCAGGGATTTGTAATAAGCCACATAATCTACGCCGGTGAAGGGGTGGAGGTTTTCGCCGAACAGGCGGCGGTAGTCCCCTTCGGTGAGGACGTCGTTCCAGGGGTTGATGCCTTTTTCATCCAGCTGGTCCAGGCTGACCAGGTGGTTGCCCACCTCATCGGAGGGGTAACTGAACATCAGGACCATCTTTTTCAGGCCCTTGGCAATGCCCTTGAGGCAGATGGCGAACCGGTTGCGGCTGAGGATGGGGAAGATAACCCCCACTGTGTCATCCCCGCATTTCTGGTGGACGTCGGCGGCGATGTCGTCGATGTGGGCGTAGTTGCCCTGGCTCCGGGCGACCACAGCTTCGGTGACGGCGACAACGTCTTTGTCCCGCAGGGAGAAGCCCTCCGATTCGGCTGCGCCGATCACCGAATCGGTCACGATTTTGACAAGGTCATCCCCTTGGCGGATAATGGGTGCGCGCACGCCCCGGACAACGGTACCAACCATTCTTTCCATAGCGAATGCTCCTTTTTATGGGTCATTTGATCCTAGTTTTTGTCGGAAAAAGGGGACGGGGTGACGTCCCGACACCCAGTATAATACGAAATTGAACATAAATAAAGTATATATTATTGATATTGCGCATAAGTTTACCTTATGATTGAAAAATGGCCCCGTTTTTTCGGTGGGAACTGCTAAAAGCTAGGGGAGTAAATTTGTACAACCCTCTGAAAGAAGAAAATTTTAACGGAAAAATTCTCTGTTTTTGCAAAAGACATGCAAAATTGGCGCACTCTTTAGATGAAATGGAAACCAAAGGATGTGGCATACCGCCCATAGAACCTTTTTTAGTAAAGCGTAAAGATAGGAGGTTTTATCATGAATCGACTGGTCGCTTCTTTTGCGGCGCTGCTGTTGGCGGCGTCGGTGTTCGGAGGCTGCACCCCGAAAGAGACCCCGCCCCAAGGGGAGCCCTCCGGAAGCAGTTCCCAGGTGGAGGAGAACAACAGCTCCCAGGAGGATTCTTCCAGCAGACGTTTGACAGTGGCGGATGCCGCTCTCTACCGCGGGGAGGTCCGGGGCCTGGACGAAAACGGGTTCTACCTGGTGCAGGTGCCCGGCCGGGATTACGGCGATGGGATTGTGCGGTTCTCCATCGGGGAAGGCACCAAGTTCAGCTTTGACCGGGAAACGTTGGAGGAAGGGCAGTACCTGGAGGTCTACTACAGCGATGTCCAGGAGACCTACCCGCCCCAGACCGAGGCCATTGCAGTCAACCGGCTCCCCGATGCGGCGATGTCGGTCTTCAACGGCGAGGTGGTGGAGGTGACCGAAAAAGAGGATGGCACCACCGACCTTTTGATGAAGCGGATCGGCGGGGAAGGCACGGACGAAATCCTCTTCCACATCGGGGAGTCCACCCAGGTGTATACCAATGAGATTCAAGTGGGAAGCCAGCTGAGCATCCTGTTCAATGGCGCGGTGACCCTCAGCCTCCCCGGGCAGGCATCCGCCTGGGAAGTTGCCCCTTACACCGTAGAGAAGTCCGAGGACTACACCCAGTGGATTGGGAGCAAATAATCTATACCGTACAACATTCCATTAAAGCTGCCGGCTGGGGCTGTTCCCGGCTGGCAGTTTTTTCGTTGGCGACAGCCCTCCGCTGGGGAAAATGGCCATTTTCAGAGGAAACTCCATTTCCCTGGCAAATTCCGCCCAAAGGGACAAGAATTTTCCCCCGGCGATTGCGGACAAGCCAAAAACTGTGTATGATAGAAGAAGCCTTAGGAAGGGAAGGAGAACACAATGGAAGGAACAAACCTCAATTACATAGAGCGCACTTGGGCGGAGATCAACCTGGACAACATGATTGAATCCGCCCGCATCGTCCGGGAAGAGCTGCTTCCGGATTGCAAGTGGATGGTGGTGTTAAAATCCAATGGCTACGGCCACGGGGCCGCCACGATGGCGCCCATCCTGGAGCGGGAATGCGGCGCCGATTGGTTTGCTGTGGCCTGTTTGGCCGAGGCCATTGAGCTGCGCCAGGCCGGGGTGGAAAAACCCATCCTGATCCTGGGCCTGACCCAGCCGGAATACGCCGGGCTGCTGCTCAAATACGATCTGACCCAGACCATAGGAGACCTGGATTATGCCAAGGCCCTGTCTGCCCAAGCGGTGAAGGCCGGGGGGACGGTCAACTGCCACATCAAAATCAACACCGGTATGAACCGGCTGGGGTTCAACAGCACCGACGACCCCGAGGAGACCCTGGCAGAGCTGGAAAAAATTGTAGAAGCACTGGGCTTGCCCAATCTGACCTGTGATGCCCTCTATTCCCACCTGTACAACTCCACCGTTTATGACGATGCCGGCCGGGAGGAGTGCTATGGACAGTACAACCGATTCATCAAGATGCGCTACCTCTTGAAGCAGCGGGGATACACCTTCCCCAACTGCCACATCTGCAACAGCGGCGGGGTGATCAACTACCCAGAGATGAAACTGGACATGTGCCGCACTGGAAGCCTGGTCTGCGGGGTGCAGCCAGGGGAAATGCAGCTGCGGTACCCCGCCTTCCGCCATGTGCTGGAATTGAAAACCCGGGTCGCCCTCCTGCGGGAGGTCAAGAAAGGGGAGTGCGTGGGCTATTCCTCCAACTTTATCGCCGGGGTGGATATGAAAGTCGCCGTGGTCTCCTGCGGCTACACCGATGGGTATATGCGCTGCAATTCCAACCGGGGGATGGTTCTCATCCGGGGGCGGCGCTGCCGGGTCATCGGCAACATCTGTATGGATATGATGATGGTGGACGTCTCTGACATCCCAGATGTGGAGGTAGGGGACATCGTCACCGTCTACGGCAGGGATGGGGAGGAGTACATCCCCTGCGCCGAAGCCGCTGAAATCGCCGGCACCATCGAGCCGGAGATCACCACCGTCATCGGCCGCCGCGTCCCCCGGGTCTACCTGCGGGGCGGCAAGGTGGTCAAGGTGGATGATTATCTGCTGGGCGGCAGATTTTAAGGGATACGGATCCCCAACAAGGAAGATAGAGGTGTTTTGAGATGAAGGTTTCACAGCTTCGCACGCCGGCATTTCTGCTGGATTTAGATCAGTTGGACAAGAACATCCAAGAGGTGGGCGCCCTTGCCAAGGCGGGGGGCAAACAGCTTTGGCCCATGGTGAAAACCCACAAGAGCACCTACCTGGCCCAAAAACAGGCCCAGGCAGGGGCCAGCGGATTTTTAGTGGGCACAGTGGATGAGGCGGAAAGCCTGGTCGCCGCCGGCCTTTGCAACATCATGCTGGCCTACCCCTATTTTGGGGAAGAAAACATCGCCCGCATTGCCGCTTTGGCCGCCAAGGGGAACCTGTACTGCTCGGTGGATTCCCTGGAATGTGCCCAGCAGTATGACCGCATCTTTGGAGAGGAAGGCCTCACCTGCCAGTTCCTGCTGATTGTGGACTGCGGCCTTCACCGGCTGGGGGTCCCCCCGGAGGGGGCGGCGGACTTGGCGGCAAAGATTGCCCGGCTCCCCAACAGCAGGCTCTGCGGCATCGGCACCCATCCCGGCCATGTATATGCCTGCGCCAGCGGCGAGGGAATCCGGCCGGTGTATGAGGAGGAGGAAGCCGCCCTGCGCACTGCCTACGATGGGATCACCTCCGCTGGCATCCCCCTGGAGATCGTAGCCACCGGCAGCACCCCCACCATGGCGCTGGAATCCAGGTCAAGCCTGGTAACTGCTATGCGCCCCGGCAATTATGTGTTCTATGACGCCATCCAGATGGCCTTGGGGGTCGCCACAGAGGAAATGTGCGCCCTCACCGTTCTATGCACTGTCATCGCTAAGCGGGAGGATGGCCACATCATTGTGGACTGCGGCAGCAAATGCCTGGGCCTGGACAAGGGCGCCCACGGCAACGCCAGCATTGTGGGGTATGGCAAGGTGATCGGCCACCCCAGCCTGGTGGTGGAGTCCCTCTCGGAAGAGGTAGGCAAAATTTCTTTGAATGGGGACCAATCCGTTGCCATTGGCGACCGGCTGCGGATCATCCCCAACCACTCCTGTTCCAGCGCCAATATGACCGGCTATCTCACCGGCGTGCGGGGCGATGAGGTGGTGGAGCTGATCCCGGTGGACATCCGGGGCAACTCCAGGAAGCCCGGCTGTTAAATCGAATAAAAAAGGGGAGGGGAGCGTCCGTGCTCTCCTCCCCTTTTTGCAGGTGCCGCTTGGGAAGTTTCTTCCTTTTTCTTCCCAAAAGCGGTATAATAAGGGCAAATCCACTTGGGAAAGGATGAACCAATGTGCAGACCATCGACCGCGGGTCGTTTATTTTGGGGATGACCACCGCCTTTTGCGAGTGCGTGGCCGGCGAGTGCAAGCGGGCTGCCTTTACGCCCCCCTGCACTCCCCAGGATGCTGCCCTTGTCAAAGACGAGGTGGAGCGGATCATCACCGAGCAGGGGTGCTTGTACCACTTTGAAGAAAACCCGGAGCTGCCGGAGAAGAGCCGGGTGTGCTGGTGGGTCATCGCCAAATTTGAAGATGTCCTGGCTGGGTACCGGGCCCTGCGGGGCCGGGGCCTCAACGTCTGCTGGGAGGTTGGCGCCTTTGCCCCCTACCTGGGGTATAACCTGGCCTTTGGGGAGGGGGCGGACAAGGTGAAGCCCCGCCGCCGGGAAGAGAAGCGCGGTGTGGACACGGTGGGCCGGGTCCTCTTTCCCAATGGGGGCTGGCCGCCGCCCAAACCGGAGGGGATGTAGATGGAACCGGTGATCACCGATTGCACCCTCTGCCCCAGGCAGTGCCACGCCGACCGCACCCGGGGCCAGGGCTTCTGCGGGGGCGGGGGGAAGGTCAAGCTGGCCCGGGCCGCCCTCCACTCCTGGGAGGAGCCCTGCATTAGTGGGAAAAAAGGCTCAGGGACGGTGTTTTTCTCCGGATGCCCTTTACAATGCTGTTTCTGCCAGAATTACCCTATCAGCTGTGAAAACTATGGGGCCGAGATCCCGGTGGAGCGGCTGGCGGAGATCTTCCTGGAGCTCCAGGGGCAGGGGGCCCACAACATCAACTTAGTCAGCGCCGGGCATTACGCCCCTTGGGTGGCAGAGGCCCTGCGCCTGTGCGGGGATAAGCTCTCCATCCCGGTGGTGTACAACAGCGGCGGGTATG